>ENA-USTZ01000969-USTZ01000969.1-human-gut-metagenome-genome-assembly--contig:-NODE-969-length-11774-cov-4.537232_pt1 | contig 11774 bp, 10 predicted proteins | sample MGYA00250049_ERZ773375 | MGnify/ENA primary metagenome ERZ773375 (study PRJEB29103, sample SAMN06111956) | human gut metagenome | biome: human gut; feature: ankylosing spondylitis patient; material...
CGCGAGCTGGGTTCAGAACGTCGTGAGACAGTTCGGTCCCTATCTGTCGTGGGCGCAGGATATTTGATGGGAGCTGTTCCTAGTACGAGAGGACCGGAGCGGACGTACCTCTGGCGCACCAGTTGTTCTGCCAAGAGCATAGCTGGGCAACTATGTACGGATCGGATAAACGCTGAAAGCATCTAAGCGTGAAGCCGACCCAAAGATAAGATATCCCATTGTTTCAAACAAGTAAGACCCCTTGAAGACTACAAGGTTGATAGGCACGATGTGTAAGTGGAGCGATCCATTCAGCAAGCGTGTACTAATAGGTCGAGGGCTTGACCACAATTCGCTTGAGACTCTGAGAGTCAACGAAAAAATGTAAGCAGTGATTATTCAGTTTTGAAGGCACGTCCTTCTAAGAAACACTGGACAAAGTACAACAAACATGTTATACTGGTTCAGTCAGATCGGTCGGTGTCGATGACGGTGAGGTTCCACCTGTTCCCATTCCGAACACAGAAGTTAAGCTCACTTGTGCCGAAGATAGTTCGCTGGAAACGGCGCGTGAAAATAGGTAGTCGCCGACTTGAACAAAAAGCTCTGAGATGAAAGTCTTAGGGCTTTTTTGTTGCATAAAAATATGGCATGATTTTTGGTTGTAATGCCAATAGGCCAGGACTTGACAGAAGAACTACTATGTAATACAATGTAGATAAGCTACTACGCATTACATATTAGCGGAGAGGAGGATTTATGGAAAACAATGCACAACTTTTAAAGGGTGTTCTGGAATATTGTGTCCTGAAATTGATTGCGCAAGAGCCGACCTATGGCTATGAGATCGTGATGCATCTGAAACAGGTCGGATTTTCTGACTTGAGTGAAAGTACACTCTATCCGCTGCTATTGCGCTTGGAGCAGCAGGGAAAGGTTACGGTAGAACGCAGACCTTCTCCCAAGGGGCCGAGCCGAAAATACTACATTGTAACGGAAGAAGGGCAGCAGGCGCTTCTTGAGTTCCGGCAGGATTGGAGTCAGCTCTGCCAGCTGGTGGAAAAAATTTTTAAGGAGGAGCCAGATGAATAAGTATTTTGCATTGCGAAAAACAAACCGGATGCGTACCGAGTTGCTGACTGAAAAAAGTCAGGAGCAGCTTAAAGAAGTGATTCGTTATCTTCGCCGGGTCAGCTGGGACTTCTGTGGTATCGAACTTGTGCGCAGCGATTTGCTTGATATTGCAATCCAAGCCAACAAGGAAAATCAGGAACTGTTTCATTCGATTTCGGACGCAAAGACCTTTGTGGAAGAGGTCAAGCCCAGCTTGAAAACACTGAGAGCCGGGGATTACTTCTGGTATGCTGCACCTCTGTATTTCTTTTTTGGGTGGGGCGTGGAAGGCTTGTTGCTCTATCCGGTAATTGGAAATTGGGTCTTTGAGCTTTCGGTAGGCTATCTGATGCAGTTAGCTGTTGCATTGACCGCGTTTTGCATACTGTTCCGCCGGATGATGGAGCAGGCGGGCTTTCCTCCACGGAAACACTGGCTCAAATACATCGCCTGGATGGCGCTATATATCGTAGTGCTGTATGGGACAGGCTGGTTCTTTAACCAAATTGCGGGCAATCTCGTGTTGCTGCGGCTTCCGAATCTTCGCTATTCGGTCTTTTGCCTGCTTCTGGGTGCGGGGCTGTATGCGGTACATTTCTGGAGATATGGAAAAGATTCGCGTCTGAATGCTCGCATATAAAGCAAAAAGCGGCCCCGCCGCGTTGAGCATTCAACGTGACGGGGCCGCATACTTTATTGGGTGGTGTACCGGTTACGATACGAGCTTCTGCTTAGCCCTTGCCTGCGCAGCCGAACAGCTCGATCTTCTCCTTGCACTTGGCCTCGATGGCCTTTGCGCCGGGAGCCAGCAGCTTGCGGGGGTCGAAGCCCTTGCCCTGCTGATCCTTGCCCTCTTCGATGTACTTGCGGGTGGCCTCAGCAAACACCAGCTGGCACTCGGTGTTGATGTTGATCTTGGAAACGCCCAGGCTGATGGCCTTAGCGATCATCTCGTCGGGGATGCCGGTGCCGCCGTGCAGGACCAGAGGAATGTTATTGGTGGCCTTGTGGATGCGGTCCAGAGCCTCGAAGTCCAGACCCTTCCAGTTTGCCGGGTAGACACCGTGGATGTTGCCGATGCCGGCAGCCAGGAAGTCGATGCCCAGAGCAGTGATCTTTGCGCACTCCTCGGGGTCTGCAATCTCGCCGGCACCCACGACGCCGTCCTCGACGCCGCCGATGGAACCGACCTCTGCCTCGATGCTCAGGCCCTTAGCGTGTGCCAGAGCCACCAGCTCCTTGGTCTTTTCCACATTCTCCTCGATGGAGTAGTGGCTGCCATCGAACATGATGGAAGAGAAGCCGGCCTCGATGCAGGCCTTGCAGCCCTCATAGGTGCCGTGATCCAGATGCAGGGCAACGGGAACGGTGATGCCCATGGAATCGACCATTGCGCTGACCATGGCAGCGACGGTCTTGAAACCGGTCATGTACTTGCCGGCACCCTCGGAAACACCCAGAATCACAGGGCTCTTCATTTCCTCGCAGGCGGTCAGAACGGACTTGGTCCACTCCAGATTGTTGATGTTGAACTGAGGCACACCGTAGTGGCCATCACGTGCTTTGATCAGCATTTCGGTTGCATTTACCAACATTATTCATTACCTCCACAAAATCATTGGGGTCTTGCTCGTTTCATATCCGCTTTGTGCACGGTTTAACGAACCTACAGAATTAGTATACCCCAAACAGCGGCCAAAATCAATCCAAACCGGTGTTTTTCCTGTAACAATGCGGGGATTCTGTTTCTGGCAGGGTGCAGGGGGTTACTGCCAGAAGCGCGTATATTCGATAGAATGCAACAAATTTCCATATAATATGCAATAAGCGGCCGAAAGACAGAACGCTTGATGAAGGACGGATTTTCAACACAGATCCACATTCGTCAAAATGATATTGGGCAATTTGGCAAAAGCGGACAGGATGCAGTTCAAAAAATTGTCATATTTCCGACTTGTATTCTACAAATTGTACGCAGGAAATCAAAAAAGGTCGAACCAAAAAGTGGAAAACCTTGTGGAAAGTGTGGAATTCCACAGGCAAAACAGGCTTTAAAGCTGGACTTTTGAACTTTCTCCACAGGGTTTTCAACATGTGGAAAAATAATCGCTCTTCTACGGATTGTATACCGCGTTTTTGTGGAAAACTTTTTTCTCCGGCAAAACAGAGGGATATCTACCCAGCAGCCGGGTAAAGCTGATGCAGGGCGGCAGAACATTTCTGCAAAAAAGCGGAAACGGTCTCCGGCACCACGAACAGAAAAACTTTTGCAGGACGCGGATAAAAAACGGTAATTTGCTGGCAAACAAGGTCGGCTTATGCTATACTTCAAGATGAGTTATCATCTTCAGATTATACCGGTGCGCGGCCCAGAGTGCGGCGCGCCTTTTGGAGGGTGTGCACAGCACCTTCCGGTGATACAACGGAAGGAGAAAATCATCATGGAAGAAAAGAACCAGCCGCGCCGTCCGCGCCGCAGCCCGGAAGAGCCGCTGCAGAAGAACGAGAGCCTTGTTTATGGCAAAAATCCGGTGACCGAACTGCTGAAAAGCGGTTCCGGCGTGGACACCGTGCTCATTGCTGAGGGCATGGCTCCGGCCGTGGCGGCTTACTATACCGCATTGGCAAAGGAAGCGGGTGCCACGGTGAAGCGGGTGCACCCCAACAAGCTGCGCCTGATGACCGGCACCGAGAGCCATCAGGGTGTGGCGGCATTTGCCAGCGAGATCGAATACGTGACGGTAGACGACCTGATGGCAGCAGCCAAGGACAAGGGCGAGGCACCTTTTCTGGTGCTGAGCGATGGCATTGAAGACCCGCACAATCTGGGTGCCGTGATGCGCAGTGCTCTGCTGTGCGGTGCGCATGGCATCGTGATTCCAAAGCGCGGCGGCGCATCGGTCACGCCTACCGTCATCAAGTCCAGCGCAGGTGCCGCAGAACGCCTGCCGGTGGCTCGTGTGGCCAACATCGGCGAGACCATCCGCCGCCTGAAGGAGCAGGGTGTGTTCGTCTACTGCGCCGATATGGACGGCGTGTCTCTGCGCAGGAACAACCTGACCGGCCCCATTGCACTGGTGCTGGGCAGCGAGGGCAGCGGTGTTTCGCAGCTGGTGAAAAAGCTGTGCGACGGTGTGGTGCGGCTGGATATGGCAGCACCGGGCACCGGTGTGGACAGCTACAACGTGTCGGTGGCTGCGGGCATTATTCTGTACGAGATCCAGTCCCAGCGCGCAGCACAGCAGGCATGATCCGGCATTCGGGCCGGAACCTCAATTTGAATTACAGGAGGGACTAGAATGCCGAAAGATAAAAATAATGGCCGGGAAATGACCCCGGATGAAAAGTTCCGCTCCTTTTTCAGCACCACGGCGGTGGATATCCCGGAGGAGATGACCCGGAGGGACGAAAACCAGCCGGAGGAAAAGCCGCAGAAACGGTTTGGCCTGTTTGGCCGTGGTAAGGAAAAGCAGGAGACTGACGAAGCTGCAGCAGAGCAGCCGCAGGAAATGCCCACCGGTGAGGTGCGGCTGGGTGAGGATGCGCAGCCGGAACCGGAAGCGGATCTGGAACTGATGCTGAAGCCGGAGGCAGACCCGGAACAGGAACTGGCTCCGTGGCCTTTTCTGGAGAAGGAAGCAGAGGATGCACAGCCGGAAGCACCCGCCAAAAAGCCGGAGGAAAAATCTGCACCGCAAACGGCGGAACCCCCGGCGGCAGTGAAGCCGGAAACACCCCGGCAGAGCGCTGTCCCGGCGGCAAGACCCGCAGAGCAGCACAGCACGGCAAAGCCTCTCCGGCACCCCAAGAATGCGCCGGAGGTGCTGCTGCCGCAGGAAGAGCAGGAGCAGCAGGAGATGGCACAGCTCAAGGCGATGATCAACGGCCTGAGCGACCAGAAGCCGGAAAAGCCTGCACCGAGAGCCGAAGCAGCCCCGGCAGCAGAAACTGAACCGGCTGAAAGCAAAAAGAAACCGTCCGGTGCACCGCTGCCCGCGGCTGTGTTTGCAGCGGTAAAGGAGACGGCACCGGAGCTGCAGCCGGAACCGGTGCCTCAGCCGGAAAAAACGGAGCAGCCGGTGGCCGATTTCTTTGGCAAGGCGCAGAGCGAGGACGCACCGCAGGCACCTTTGGCCCCGGCAGAGGAGCCTGCCGCAAAAGAGGACACCATGAGCCTGCCGCTGCTGCCGCTGAACGGTGAAGAGCTGCAGCAGGCACCGGAGAAGGCACCCGCTGCGCCACAGCCGGAACTGAAAGCTGAGGCGGAGGACGCGGTGTCTCCGGAGGAACATGCCGAAACGGAGCTGACCGAGCCGGAGGCCACGGCGGATAAGCTGCACCGTATGAGTGCAGAGCTGACGCTGCGCTGCGTGCTGGGCGGCATTCTGGCCGTGGTGCTGCTGCACTTTGGTCTGGTGTCGGACGGGCTGCTGCCCGCGATGGCCGCGCTGGACCCGGATGCAGCTCCGGCAGCATTCTACGGCGCAAACCTGCTGCTGCTGGCGGCAAGCCTGTGCGTGGGCTTCCCGGTCCTGCGGGACGGCCTGACCGGCCTGCGCGGGCGTCCCTCGGCCGATACGATGCCGGCTCTGGCTGCAGCGGCGGCGCTGCTGCAGGCCGTGACGGCAATGCTGAACGCCAATGTCTACCGCGGCACCACGGGCATTTCTCTGCTCAGCGGCATGGCGGCGCTGGGCCTGTTCCTTGCCCTGCTGGGCAGCCGGGTGATGCTGGCAGCGGTCAAGGGCGGGTATGAGCTGGTGACCAATGGCGTGGAGCATCAGGGCGCTTTCCGCGCCAGAGATAAGGACCTTCTGCGTGCGCTGGCACGGGATCTGGAACAGAAGGATCCATGGGTGCTGCTGAGCCGCCCGATGCAGGATGCCGAAGGCTTTGTGGAACAGAGCCTGTGCGAGCGTGCCAGCGAGCGCCGTGCCCGCAAGGTCTCGTACATTCTGCTGGGCGTTGCCCTGCTCAGCGGTGTGCTGTTCCTGCTGGCAGGAGCCGGGTGGAACAAGGCCGTTGCAGCCATGGTCGCAGTGCTGTGCATGGGTGCACCGCTGTCTTCCACCCTCATCGCGGGCATTGCATCGCTGCGGTTGCAGCGCGCCGCTGCGGCTGTGGGTGCGGTGGTGCCCGGCTGGCAGGCCATTGAGCAGCTGGGCGGCATCGATACACTGCAGATCGACGCCGACGACTTGTTCACAACCGACAGCGCACAGCTGGAGGATATCCGCATCTTCAAGGGCGGCCGCATCGACCGTGCGATCCTGTATGCGGCCAGTGTGCTCAACGAGACCCACGGTGCCCTGCGGGGCCTGTTCCGCCAGATCATCGAGGACCGTACCGACATCCTGTTCCCGGTCAAGGATCTGGAACAGCATCAGGGACTGGGCTTCTCGGGCTGGTGCGATAATAACCGCATCCTCATCGGCACCCGCCGCTATCTGGAGAAGGAGGGCGTCTCGCTGCCGGATGAAGAGTACGAGGCGCAGCACTCCAAAAACGGAGAACTGCAGATCCTGTATCTGGCAGTCTCCGGCAATCTGCACGCAATGTTCGTGCTGAAGTATGTGGGCGGGCGCAATGTGGCCCGGGGCCTTGCCGTGCTGCAGAAGGAAAATATCCGGCTGATGGTCACCTGTCAGGACCCCAGCCTGACCGCAAAGCATATCACCGAGGTGTACCACCTGCCGGAGGGCATGGTCACGGTGCTGGATCAGGAGCAGTGCGATGCCATCAAGGCCGCACCTGCCGACCCGGCGGACGTCTGCTGCATGATCCATCTCAAGGGCTTTGCCAGCCTGACCGGCGGCCTGCAGGCGGCAGATCAGGCCCAGAATGCTGAGAACAGTGCCACTACGGTGCAGATGGTCTCGGTGCTGTTCTCCATCGTCATTGCGGCTCTGCTGACCAGCGCGGGCAGCATCTGGGAGCTGTCGGTGGCGACGGTGCTGATGTATCAGGCCGCATGGAGCGCACTGAGCATTGCAGTGTGCGCCCTGAAGCAGCACAATTGAAAGTGAGAATTATTCTTAAAATAAATAGGAATTATTCTTGATTTTGCATTGGGAATATGGTATACTCTGTTCAGAACCTGAGCCGCAGGCGGAAAAATTTCCGCCGGGCTGAATGATAGAGCCGGGATCGGTCGATCCTGACAGAAGATCCGTTTTTGAAAGGAGAGCATCATGGAACTGAAGGGTACCAAAACCGAGAAAAATCTGATGGAAGCGTTTGCAGGCGAGAGCCAGGCACGCAACAAGTACACCTTCTTTGCCAGCATGGCAAAAAAAGAAGGCTACGAGCAGCTGGCCGCGATCTTTGAGGAGACCGCCGGCAATGAGAAGGAGCACGCAAAGATCTGGTTCAAGCTGCTGTGCGGCGGCGCGATCCCCGATACCCTGACTTGTCTGGACATGGCAGCAGGCGGTGAGCACGACGAGTGGACCGAGATGTACCCCCGCATGGCCAAGGAGGCCAAAGAAGAGGGCTTCCCTCAGATCGCAGCACTGTTCACCATGGTGGCACAGATCGAGAAGGAGCACGAGGAGCGCTACCGTGCGCTGGCCGAAAACCTGAAAAACAACAAGGTCTTTGCCCGCGAGGAGCAGCAGGTCTGGCAGTGCCGGAACTGCGGCTACACCTATATCGGCAAGTCCGCACCGCTCAAGTGCCCGGTGTGCGCACATCCGCAGAGCTACTTTGAGCTGAAAAAGATCAACTACTAAGCTGAAAATTCAAAAGCAGAACAGCGCCGCCGCATCCGGTTTGCCGGGTGCGGCGGCGTTTTGTACAAAATTGAAAAGCGGATTTTATTATTCTCCACAAAATAAGGCTCAGCTGCCCGGCAGAATGGGCAAAAAACTTGACCCGGTTTTGCACTGCGTGTAAAATAATACGGAGACAGGAATATTTAAAGGATCTTGCAGCAAAGCAGGCGGGGAGGGCAAAGCCCATGAAGCAGGGGTTCAAAGCGTGTGTTTGTGCAGTGGTGCTGTGCGCAGAACTGTTTGCAGCCGGGGCATTGTCGGCCTATGCTGCGCAGGAGCAGCCGCTGCCGGACAGCGGCATGACATTGGACACTGCCGAACTGACGCTGGATATCACCGAAGGAGACCCGGCCCCGGTGGCCTACCTGAATGTGCAGGCACCCAACGACTACTTCTTTCTGATCTGGACTTCCAGTGATCCGGCAGTGGCATCGGTGGACGGTACCGGCAAGGTGACCGGCCATGCCGAGGGCACTGCGGCCGTCACGGCCCGCAATGAGCGCGGCGAAAAGACCACCTGTACCATCACGGTGCGCAAAAGCACAGCCAGCCGCCTGGTGCTGAACACCAGCGATCTGACGCTTACCATTACAGAGCAGGAGCCTGCCCCGACGAAACAGCTGAAGCTGGAACAGAACAAAGGCGGGTTTACCTATGTGCGGCAGTGGGTCAGCAGCAACCCGGCGGTGGCATCGGTGAGCACAAACGGTACCGTAAAGGCGCAGGGGTCCGGCAAGGCCGTCATCAGCGCACTGACCACAGCCGGGCAGGTGCTGCGCTGCACGGTAACGGTCACATCGGAGATCGGACGGGTGCAGATGAGCAAAAACGCCATGCTGCTGCAGGCAGTGGGAGCCAGTCAGAAGCTGACCGCGCAGGCTGCAGGCACCAAAAACGGAACGATGACATGGATCAGCAGCAATCCGGGCGTGGCAACTGTGAGTGCGGATGGCATGGTAACGGCGGTGGGCGACGGTGAAACGATGATCCTTGCCGTTACACCGGAGGGTCGTGCCGATGCCTGCTATGTGGCCGTGGGAGCGGCGGCGTGGCGGTTCCGCTCGGAGGACGAGCTTGCCGAAACGCTGACCCTGACCGGCCAGCTGCCCTATTCGGATGGAAAGTAAAAAGAAAAATGGGAGCGTTCTGTGCAGCAGGATGCTCCCATTTTTTCAAAACCCGCTGGGCAGAAAGATCATCGTTCCCCGGGCAGACCACGCCATCCGCTGGGCCATGCAGCCGGGCGCACCGGCCAGCAGAAACAGGGCCAGTGCGGCGAGCAGCAGCACCCACCCAAGGCCGCTGTGCGGCCTGCCGGAAAAAGGCTCCCCTTTTTTGCGTCTCATCCCGCTGCCCCCTTTTTGCTGTGCTGGGCCATCCTATGCGCCGCAGGCACCGATTGTGCAACCGGCCCGGCTGTGGTACAATAAAACCTTAAGAGATACATTGTACAGGGAGAACGATCTTTATGCTTACCATCACACTGCTGGGCACCGCTGCTACCATGCCGCTGCCGGACCGGGCGCTTTCGGCTGCGTTTGCAGCCTGCGGCGGGCACGGCCTGCTCTGGGACTGCGGCGAGGGAACTCAGGCAGCGGCACACCGGGCAGGCGTGAACCTGATGCGGGCGGATGCCATCTGCCTGACCCACTACCATGGCGACCACATCTTTGGTCTGCCGGGCCTTTTGCAGACACTGGGGGCGCAGGACCGCACAAGGCCGCTTGCCCTGCTGGGTCCGGAGGGCCTGCCGGATATCTGGGCGGCTGTGCGGGCACTGACCGGCCCGCTGCCCTATCCGGTGAAGCCGCAGGTGCTTATGCCGGGCCAGCCGTTGGCGCTGGATGCGCTGAGCGAGGGCTGGCCTGCCGGTGCGCGGCTGGTGCCGTTTGCCACAAAGCACCGGGTAAAAAGCCTTGGCTACCGGCTGGAGCTGCCCCGTGCGGGCAAATTTTCGCCGGAGCAGGCCCGGGCGCTGGGGGTGCCGGTGCAGCAATGGAAGCTGCTGCAGAAAGGGCAGAGCGTTGCCGTGGAGGGCAGAACGGTGCAGCCTGCGCAGGTGCTGGGCGCACCGCGCAAGGGGTTGAGCGTGGTATTTTCCGGCGATACGGCCCCCTGCCCGTATTATTTGCAGGCGGCGCATGACGCAGACCTGCTGATATGCGATGCCACCTATGCCCTTCCGGAGCAGGAAGACCAGGCCCGTCAGTGGGGGCACAGCACCTTTGGGCAGAGCGCATCCCTTGCCGCGCAGGCGAGAGCAAAGCGGCTTTGGCTGACCCATTATTCCCCCATGATCACCGACCCGGAGGAGTATGCCGCGCAGGCACAGAGCATCTTCCCGGCGGCGGAGTGCGGCTTTGACGGCAAAAGCATCACCCTGCAGTACGAGGAGGCACAGCCATGACCATCCGGATGGACGAGGGTGCGGCAGAGCTGCTGGACACCCTGCACAGGGCGGGCTATGCAGCCTACGTGGTGGGCGGCTGCGTGCGGGACAGTCTGCTGGGCCTTACACCGCACGACTGGGACCTGTGCACCAGTGCTCTGCCGCAGCAGGTGATGGAGCTGTTCGGCGCGCAGCGGTGCATCCCCACCGGCCTGCAGCACGGCACGGTAACGGTGAAGCAGAGCGGTGCCCTTTACGAGATCACCACCTTCCGTACAGAAGGCACCTACACAGATGGCCGCCACCCGGACGAGGTGCACTTTGTGCCGGATGTGCGGGAGGATCTGGCCCGGCGGGATTTTACCATCAACGCCATGGCCTACAATGCAAAAGAGGGCCTTGTGGACCCCTTTGGCGGGCAGGCCGATCTGCAAAGCGGCATCCTGCGTGCTGTGGGCGTGCCGCACCAGCGGTTCACCGAGGACGCGCTGCGCATCCTGCGGCTGTACCGGTTCGCAGCGCGGTTTGGCTTTTCCATCGACCCGCCCACGGCGCAGGCAGCACAGGAGCTGTGCGCCCATCTGGACTGTGTATCGGTGGAGCGCATCGAGGAAGAGCTTGCAAAACTGCTGAGTGCACCCGCCCCTGCGGCATATCTTGACGAAAAAATACTCGGTGTTGTTTTGCCCGAGCTTTCACCGGAGGCACTGGCGGCGGCAAAGCCGGTGGTGGATGCCTGCCCGGCGGGTGCAGAAAACCTGCCCATCCGGCTGGCGGCGCTGCTGCTGAGCCTTGGCGAGGACGGCACCCGCCGCACCCTCAGGCGCCTGCGCTGCTCCAACGCCTTGATTGAAGAGGCTGCGGTGTTGGTGCGGGAAGCCAGAAGGCGTGACGGTAGCTTTCTCTTCGGACACGAGTACGGGTTGCGGCACCCAGCATCCGCATCGTGCCTTGGGCGGCACTTGCGTCTTGCTGGCCGCTGCCCCAACAACTTCTCCCTGTATTCCCCCTTTTGCCACCTGCGGTGACATCTTCCCCCGGCGCGGGGGAAGTCTTTGCTCACTGGCGGCGGTCGTCGTTGTTGCGCTCTGGGCATATTCAGCGGAAAATTTATTTTAATTTCGTGGTTCAGGAAAGTCTGCGGACTTTCCTGAACCACATTTTCACGGGAAGGGTCATGTAGGAAAACTACATTTGCAACACAGCGTTCGGTTTGACCAATCCATGCTATCAATATTTTAGATTTTACAATTCTTCTGTGCTGTACTATAATGAAGTAGCAACTTTATTACTCAAAAGTACAGGAGGCTGTTTTCTTGATAGTTGATCTGATTGAAGCGTTTTACCGCATGCTATGGGGCGATTTATTCACCCTGCCGGTGGCGGGCGGCATTGGCATCTCCTTTATGGTGGTGCTGCTGTTTGCAGCCGGTATCGGCTTTACCCTGCGCACAAGGCTGCTGCCGGTGCGGCTGTTCCGGGATATGATCGGCGCAGTGTGCGAAAAAAAGCAGGCTGCG
>ENA-USTZ01000976-USTZ01000976.1-human-gut-metagenome-genome-assembly--contig:-NODE-976-length-11677-cov-4.090259_pt1 | contig 11677 bp, 9 predicted proteins | sample MGYA00250049_ERZ773375 | MGnify/ENA primary metagenome ERZ773375 (study PRJEB29103, sample SAMN06111956) | human gut metagenome | biome: human gut; feature: ankylosing spondylitis patient; material...
AAAAGATGTATACGAAATGCTGACAAAGGAGATGGAAGAATTTGAGACCAGATAAAGTTTTATCCATGTTGGGAATTGCAGCACAATCCGGTAGTGTCGTAAGTGGTGAGTTTTCAACGGAGAAAGCAGTCAAGGAAGGCAGGGCATATCTTGTGATCGTGGCAGGAGATTCCTCTGATAACACGAAAAAGATGTTTTCCAATATGACCGATTTTTATGAGGTTCCAATGTATATTTATTCTGACAAAGAGACATTGGGACACTGTATTGGAAAAGAATTTCGTGCATCACTTGCAATTGTAAATGAAGGGCTTGCCCATTCCGTGGAAGACAAATTGAAACAGACAATAACAACTGAATAATGGAGGAGTCAGAATATATGGCAAAAATGAGAGTTCATGAACTTGCAAAAGAATTAAATATAAAGTCGCAGGAAGTCATAGACACATTAAACGGCACACAGTTTGCTGTCAAAAATGTGCAGAGCGGTCTTGAGGATGAGGCACAGCAAATTGTACGAAAGAAGTACGCAAAAACAGAAGTAAAAAAAGATGCACCTAAGAAGGAAGAACCTAAAAAGGAAGAACCTAAAAAGGATGAGGCTAAGGCAGCCGACAGACCAAAGAAAAAGGCAAGCATAACAGCTGTTTTCAATGCCCAGTACAGTAAGCAGGGTAGGAAAACAAATGGTGGAAACGGCAGCGGAAATAATGGAAATAACAGTTCGCAGCGCAGGAATGGCAATGGAAGACGCGATAATCAGTCATCACGTCCTGAGCAGCACAGCATTATTAAGCCAAGACCGGTCGGAGAGAGAGCTATGCGCCCTATAAGTGAGCGTACAGCGGATCCGTATGCAGATATGAAGGCAGCCAATTCACGTCCGGCACGTCAGGCTGACGCTGATAGAAGAAGCGACAGACGTCAGGACAATGGCGACAGAATCAACAACAGAAACACTGACAGAAATGCCGACAGAAGCATAAATACGGACAGAAACAGCGATAGAAGAACAAACAATCGCGACAACAATAACCGAGATAACAGCAGAGACAATAATAGAGACAATAATAGAGACAATAACAGAGGCTTCAGAAATGACTCCAAACGTCCTGCAGAGGGTGGCAGAAGCTTTGACAGAAATAATGACAGAAGCAGAAGCAACGACAGAAGCCGCAGTAATGACAGAAATAACGATAGAACAGGCAACAGAGGTGATGACAGAAACCGTTTCAGAAAAGAAACAGTTGCAGTTGCAGCTCCTGATGATGTAAGAGGAAAGGAGAGCAGAGACAGAGGCAACGACAGAAAGAATAAACACAATCACAATCAGAGCCAGAAGCAGGATAAGCTCGGAAAGAAGCAGGAGAATTACATCAATCTCGAGAAGCACGGCGGTAAGAAAAAGCCACAGCAGCCGAAGGCACAGCCAAAAGAGGATGAGAACGAGATTAAGACAATTTCTCTTCCGGAGAAGATTACAATAAGGGACTTAGCTGATAAGATGAAGGTTCAGCCTTCAGCCATCGTAAAGAAGCTTTTCATGAAGGGCGAGATGGTAACAGTTAACTCTGAGGTTGATTTTGCAGCTGCTGAGGAGATTGCTTTAGAGTTCAATTTCATCTGTGAGGAAGAGGAGAAAGTCGATGTGATTGCAGAGCTTCTCAAGGAGGATGAAGAGGATGAGAGCAAGATGGTTCCTCGTCCACCTGTAGTCTGCGTAATGGGTCACGTAGATCATGGTAAGACATCACTGCTTGATGCCATCAGACAGACACGTGTTACAGACCGTGAGGCAGGTGGTATCACACAGCACATCGGTGCATCTGTTGTATCAATCAATGACCAGAACATCACATTCCTTGATACACCGGGACATGAGGCATTTACAGCAATGCGTATGCGTGGTGCAAACTCTACTGATATCGCAATCCTTGTTGTTGCTGCAGATGATGGTGTAATGCCGCAGACTGTTGAGGCAATAAACCATGCAAAGGCAGCCGGTGTAGAGATTATCGTTGCTGTCAACAAGATAGATAAGCCAAGTGCCAATATCGACAAGGTTAAGCAGGAGCTCTCAGAGTATGAGCTTATCCCAGAGGATTGGGGCGGAAGCACAATATTCTGTCCTGTATCTGCACATACTAAGGAGGGTATCGACAATCTCCTTGAGATGATTCTTCTCACAGCAGAGGTGCTCGAGCTCAAGGCTAATCCTGATAGAAACGCAAGAGGTCTCGTAATCGAGGCGCAGCTTGACAAGGGCCGTGGTGCGGTTGCCACAGTGCTTGTACAAAAAGGAACACTCCATGTCGGAGATCCTATCGCATGCGGAAGCAGCTATGGTAAGGTAAGAGCCATGATTGATGACAAGGGCCGCAGAGTAAAGGAGGCTAAGCCTTCTACACCTGTAGAGATACTTGGACTCAACAGCGTGCCTTCAGCAGGAGAGACATTTGTGGCATGTGATTCAGAGAAGGAGGCAAAGGCATTCTCTGACACATATATTTCAGAGGAAAAGAATAAGCTCATCGAGGATACAAAGGCAAAGATGTCACTTGATGATCTGTTCTCACAGATTCAGTCAGGCAACATGAAGGAGCTTGATATCATCGTAAAGGCAGATGTACAGGGTTCAGTTGAAGCTGTTAAGCAGAGTCTTGTCAAGCTTTCAAATGAGGAGGTTGTGGTCAAGGTCATCCATGGCGGCGTTGGAGCCATCAATGAGTCAGATGTTATCCTTGCATCAGCATCAAATGCAATCATCATTGGCTTTAATGTCAGACCGGATCCTGTTGCCAAGGCTACAGCAGACCGTGAGGGCGTAGATATCAGACTTTACAAGGTCATCTACAATGCAATCGAGGATGTATCTGCTGCCATGAAGGGTATGCTTGATCCTGTATTTGAGGAGAAGGTTATCGGACATGCGGAAATCAGACAGATTTTCAAGGCTTCAGGAGTTGGAAACATTGCAGGTTCATATGTGCTTGACGGATTTATGGAGAGAGGCTGCCGTGTCAGAATTAGCAGAGAGGGTGAGCAGATATTCGAGGGAGACCTTGCTTCACTCAAGAGATTCAAGGATGATGTCAAGGAAGTCAAGACAGGCTACGAGTGTGGTCTTGTATTTGACGGATTTAATGATATTCAGGAATTCGATATAGTTGAAGCTTACAAGATGGTAGAGGTTCCGAGATAATCATATATTGGTTATCTTGAATTAATGCAGCTATTCGGATAGTTACGGTTTAATATAAAAAGAAAGCGGGATTATATGAGAAAGAACAGCATAAAAAATATTCGTATCAACGAAGAGGTAATGCGTGAACTGTCAAATATCATACGCGGTGAGATAAAGGATCCGCGTATCAATCCCATGACAAGTGTTGTTGCTGTCGAGGTGGCACCTGATTTAAAGACAGCAAAGGCTTATATCAGTGTGCTTGGTGACAAGAAATCACAGGCTGATACACTTGCAGGACTTAAGTCAGCGGAGGGATATATACGCAGAACTCTCGCAAAGAACATCAATTTAAGAAATACACCTGCCATTACATTTATCATAGACCAGTCTATAGAGTATGGTGTTGAGATGTCTAAAAAGATTGATGAAGTAACAAAAAATCTCAAAGAGGATTAACAAAGAGGATTGATTATGACAGAGATTGATTCTATTTTAAAGGATGCACAATCAGTTGCTGTTTCCGGTCATGTGAGACCGGACGGCGACTGTGTCGGCTCAACACTTGCTGTATACAACTACATAAAGGATTATTATCCTGATATAAAGGCAAGGCTTTATTTAGAGCCAAGCCCAAACATCTTTAAGTTTATGCAAAGAGCAGATGAGATTGACAGCAGCTATGCGGATGATACAGTATACGATCTGTTCATAGCATGTGACTGCAGTGACACAGGCAGACTGGGAAGTGCAGCTAAGTATTTTGAGTCTGCAAAAAGGACACTTTGCATAGATCATCATGTTACAAACGGGGCCTTTGCAGACGCAAATTATATCTTTCCGGATGCTAGCTCAACCTGTGAGCTTGTGTTTGAACTTCTGCCGAAGGAGCGCATCACAATACAGATAGCAGAGTGTATTTACACAGGCATGGTGCATGATACAGGCGTGTTCCAGTATTCATGCACTTCAAAAAAGACTATGGATATAGCAGGCTCCCTGATGGAGATGGGTATTGATTATTCAAGAATAATCGATGATACATTTTATACAAAGACATTTGCTCAGAACAAGATTATGGGGCAGGCGCTTTTGAATGCTGCTTTGTATCTGAATGGTGATGTTATATTGTCTGCAGTATCGCGCGCTGAGATGGAGAAGTACGATGTGCTTCCAAAGCATCTCGACGGCATTGTAAATCAGTTGCGCGTGACAAAGGATATAAAGGTTGCTGTATTTCTCTACGAAAATGAGGATGGTACCTACAAGGGCAGCCTGCGCGTAAACGGTGATTACGATGTGGCAAAGGTTGCGTCAGTATTTGGCGGCGGTGGACATGTAAAGGCCGCCGGATTTACAATTGAAGGACCGCTTGAGGTGGCAACAGACCGCATCCTTACGGCAATTAAGGATAATATTTAGGGAGAGATTCTTGGGCAGATGGTTAATGGAATAATCAATGTATACAAGGAAAAGGGCTATACAAGCTTTGACGTTGTGGCAAAGCTTCGAGGCATATTCCACCAGAAGAAGATTGGTCATACAGGTACACTTGATCCTGATGCGCAAGGCGTCCTTCCTGTCTGCCTTGGAAAGGCAACCAGAGTGTGTGACCTTTTGACAGATAAGGACAAGGTCTATAAAGCTGTGCTGCTTTTAGGACAGGAGACAGATACGCAGGATATTTCAGGGCAGGTCTTGAATCAGGCTAAGGTCAATGTGACTGAGCAGGCGGTGTATGATGCAATATCACAGTTTATTGGCAGACAAAAGCAGGTGCCGCCAATGTATTCGGCTCTAAAGGTCAATGGGAAAAAGCTCTATGAGCTTGCCAGGGAGGGCAAGGTTATAGAGAGAAAAGCCAGGGACATCGAGGTGTTTGATATCAAGGTTGAAAGCATTGATTTGCCTGAGGTTACGATGACGGTGCACTGTTCAAAGGGCACATATATCAGGACGCTGTGCAATGACATCGGAGAGAGGCTGGGCTGCCATGGCTGCATGAAGTCACTGCTTAGAGTAAGGGTAGCAGGCTTTGACTTAGAGCATGCACTTACACTTTCACAGATTCAGTCAAAGGTGGATGAAGGCTGCTTTGATATGGTGATGCCTGTTGACGGAGTATTCGAAAATCTGCCGGCAGTGCATACTGCTTCAGATGCTGATAAGCTTGTCAGAAATGGAAATAAAATTCCGGCAGTGCTTACGGATTATTTAAAACACAGTGCTGACTCTGATATAAGATACAGAGTATACAATCATGAGGGCATATTTGTCGGGGTGTATTCGTATCTTGATGAGGCCGGTGAATTTAAGCCGGTAAAGATTTTTATGGAATAGAATAGTATACAGATATTATGGAATATATAAGCAAAACTCTGGATTTTCATGTCAAGGAGCCTTCTGTCATCTCGTTTGGAAAGTTTGACGGGCTTCACAGAGGACATGAATTTCTGATGGAAAAGCAAATTGAACAGAGCAATCTGCATGGCTACAAGCGCATCATATTCACGTTTGACATTCCTCCCAAATCGGAGGTACTTGGCGTTGAGTCAAAGGTTATAATCACAAACGATGAAAAAGAGTATGTGTTTGAAAAATCAGGTATTGACTATCTGATAGAGTGTCCGTTTGTGCCACAGGTGATGACGATGGAGGCGGATGCGTTTGTCAGATGGATAGTTAATAGTCTTAATGTCAAGTGCATCATTGTCGGAGATGATTTCCGCTTCGGGCACAACAGGGCAGGAGACCACAAGCTGCTTTCTGCGATGGCAGGAGAGCTTGGATATGAGCTTATTGTGGTGGACAAGATAAAGGATGGAGACAGAGATATAAGCAGTACTTATATTCGTGAGGAGATTGCGGCAGGACATATTAAAAAGGCGAATGAACTGCTGGGATATCCCTTTTTCATAAAAGGAAGAGTAGTGCATGGCAGAGCACTAGGCAGGACTATTGGCATTCCGACGGTCAACCTTTCAGTGCCGCACGATAAGCTGCTTCCGCCAAAGGGAGTGTATATGTCAAGAGTTCTTGTCAGGGACAACTGGTACCTTGGTGTAACCAATATAGGATGCAAGCCTACTATAGAGGGCAAAAATCCAATCGGTGCAGAGACATATATCATAGATTTTGGGCAGGATGTTTACGGACAGGATATCATGGTAGAGCTTCATAAGTTCGTAAGACCTGAGATGAAGTTTGATTCAATAGAAGCGTTAAAGAGCCAGATGAGTGCAGATATCAATTATACAATCAATTATGCAGGCAGTCACACATTCTAGTGTGGCTGTTTTTTTGCGAAATTACCCAAAATAACGAAAAAATGACAAATATTACGGAAATATTACGGAAAAATATTGACATTTTAACAATTTGTGATATACTCGTAAACATGGGATTATGGATAGCATGAACTGGAGGCTATATGAAAAATAAATTAAAATTAGGACAGACAGCAGGCGTTGTAGCGTTTGCTATTATTATAGGTGCTGTATCTATGAGTTCAAGCAGCACAGTAGATGCCAGAGCATCATTAAAGGAAAACAGAACAGTCAATGCGGGGGTGGCCCTTGGTCTGACAGAGGCGGCAGATGCTACGGAGCTTCTTACAGCAGGAGCGACATCTGCTCTCACATACTACGGAGCTGAGCTTACTGTTGCGCAAAATGACAGCAATGTTGTAACAGCATCTGCACAGGGCGCACCGCAGACAGACGATGCTTCACAGGAGTCTGAGCAGGCAAATGAGGAAGCACAGGCAAATGAAGCAGCTCAGACACCGACAGCCGCACAGACCTGTGGTTATACAAATCTTGGTATGTCGGTTATAAGCAGCGGAAACTTAAATATCAGACAGGAAGCTTCGACAGACAGCGAGGTAATAGGAATACTTACCAATCACAATGCCTGTGAGCTTCTTGAGGATGCCGGAGAATGGTACAAGGTTACATCAGGCAAGGTGACAGGATATGTAAACAAGCAGTATCTTGTAACAGGAGATGAGGCAGAGGTTATTGCAGAACAGGAGATTAAGACGGTTGCCACAGTAAATACGGAAACACTGAATGTGCGTGCAGAGAAGTCAACAGAGGCTGCGGTGCTTTCGCAGGTTGGAAATTCAGAGGCATTCACGGTTAATTCTGTCGCTGACGGCTGGGTTGAGATAAGTGTGGATGATTCGGTAGGATATATATCACAGGATTATGTGACACTGGCACAGGCACTTCCTACAGCAAAGACAATAGAGCAGGTGAAGTATGGTGACGGCGTATCAGATGTAAGGGCATCTGTTGTATCGTATGCGTTACAGTTTGTCGGAAACAGATATGTGTGGGGTGGTACAAGCCTTGAGAAGGGAGTTGACTGCTCAGGCTTCACAATGAGAATTCTTGGAAAGTATGGAATCTCATTACCGCATTCATCAAAAGCACAGCCTTCATACGGCACAAAAATCAGTGCATCTGAAGCAAAGCCGGGAGATTTATTCTTCTACGGAAGTGGAAGGAGTATCTCACATGTTGCAATTTATATCGGAAACGGACAGATTGTACATGCCAGCAACAAGCGTGATGGAATCAAGGTTTCAAATGCATATTACAGAAATCCGATTTGTGTCGCAAGATATTTGCCGGATTAATAAAAAAACAGTTTACAACAAATGCTTACTATGCTATACTGCATAAGTATGGTTCTGCCCATGTTCGGTAGTTGGACACTCCGACCTATTGCTGAGCATCATACAGTTATCAGGGCGCATTATAATATAAGGAGGATCAACAATGATCGCAAAGGAAAAGAAACAGGCTATTATCGCAGAGTACGGTAGAACACCAAATGACACAGGTTCACCAGAGGTTCAGATTGCAATTCTTTCAGCAAGAATCGCAGAGTTAACTGAGCATTTCAAACAGAACCCAAAGGATCATCACTCAAGAAGAGGAATGTTAAAGATGATCGGTCAGAGACGTGGATTACTTGCATACCTTAAGGAGATTGATATCGAGAGATATCGTTCACTTATCGAGCGTTTAGGACTCAGAAAATAGTATTTTCTTTAGAGCGGAGTAACTATTATTCCGCTCTATTATTGTTTTTATTATTGTTTTTTGAAAAGCAGAAGTAAGCCGAGACCACTAAAGAGTGCATGAGAGTACATGTATTGTTTAGTAGTTTCGGAAGAGGAATACACTTCTGCAAAAGAATTTTAAGGAGAATTAATATGTACAAAAGTTATTCAATGGAACTTGCCGGCAGGACTCTTACTGTAGATATCGGAAGAGTAGCAGCTCAGGCAAACGGAGCTGTTTTTATCAAATATGGTGATACAACAGTCCTTTCAACAGCTACAGCATCTGACAAGCCACGTGACGGTGTGGATTTCTTCCCACTCAGCGTTGAGTTTGAGGAGAAGATGTACTCTGTAGGAAAAATTCCGGGTGGTTTTAACAAGCGTGAGGGAAAGGCATCTGAGAACGCCATCCTTACAGATCGTGTAATTGACCGTCCAATGAGACCTCTTTTCCCAAAGGATTACAGAAATGATGTTACATTAAACAACCTTGTCATGTCAGTGGATCCTGAGTGCCGTCCTGAGATAGTTGCAATGATCGGTACAGCTCTTGCTGTTCATATATCAGATATTCCGTTTGACGGACCATGTGCCATGACACAGATGGGACTTGTTGATGGAGAGTTTATCGTAAACCCTTCACAGAAGCAGTGGGATGAGGGCGATTTACAGCTCACAGTTGCTTCTACAAAGGAAAAGGTCATCATGATTGAGGCAGGCGCCAATGAGATTCCTGAGGATCAGATGATTGAGGCAATCTACAAGTGTCATGATATCAACCAGACAGTTATCGCATTCATGGATCAGATCCGTGATGAGATTGGCAAGCCAAAGCATGAGTATGAGAGCTGTGCTATTCCGGAGCAGATGTTTGAGGATATCAAGAAAATTGTTACTCCTGAGCAGATGGAGGAGGCAGTATTCACAGATGAGAAGCAGAAGCGTGAGGAAAATATAAGAGCTATCACAGAGCAGTTAGAGGAAGCCTTCGCTGACAATGAGGAGTACCTTGCAGTACTTGGTGAGGCTATTTACCAGTATCAGAAGAAGACAGTCAGAAAGATGATTTTAAAGGATCATAAGCGTCCGGACGGCCGTGCAATCAACCAGATCAGACCACTCGCAGCAGAGGTTGATTTGATTCCTAGAGTTCACGGCTCTGCAATGTTTACCCGTGGACAGACACAGATTTGTGATGTTGTAACACTTGCTCCTTTATCAGAGATTCAGAAAATCGACGGACTTGATGCTAATATCACAACAAAGAGATATATGCATCACTATAACTTCCCTGCATACTCTGTAGGAGAGACAAAGGTATCACGTGGACCGGGACGTCGTGAGATTGGACACGGAGCACTTGCTGAGAAGGCACTTGTTCCTGTACTTCCAAGCATTGAGGAGTTCCCATATACTATCCGTGCCGTATCTGAGACATTTGAGTCAAACGGTTCTACATCAATGGCTTCAACATGTGCATCATGTATGTCACTTATGGCTGCAGGTGTTCCAATCAAGGCTATGGTTGCCGGAATCTCATGCGGACTTGTAACAGGCGATACAGATGATGATTTCATTGTACTTACAGATATCCAGGGTCTTGAGGATTTCTTCGGAGATATGGATTTCAAGGTAACAGGTACACATAAGGGTATTACAGCTATCCAGATGGATATCAAGATTCACGGACTTACAAGACCTATCGTTGAGGAGGCAATCGCGAGAACACGTGAGGCACGTCTCTACATCATGGATGAGGTCATGAGCAAGGCAATCGCTGAGCCTAGAAAAGAAGTAAATGAGTGGGCTCCAAAGATTGAGCAGATTACAATCGATCCATCAAAGATTGGTGATGTTGTCGGACAGAAGGGTAAGACAATCAACGAGATTATCGACAGAACCGGTGTCAAGATCGATATCACAGATGATGGCGCTGTTTCGGTTTGCGGAACAGATAAAGAGATGATTGCAAAGGCAATCGACATGATTAAGATTATTACAACTGATTTTGAGCAGGGACAGATCCTTGAGGGAACAGTTGTAAGCATCAAGGAGTTCGGTGCTTTCATCGAATTTGCTCCTGGCAAAGAGGGAATGGTTCACATTTCTAAGATTGCAAAAGAGAGAATCAACAGAGTAGAGGATGTACTCACACTTGGAGACAAGGTAAAGGTTGTTTGCCTTGGCAAGGACAAGATGGGAAGAATCAGCTTCTCTATGAAGGATGTAAAAGAGGATTAATTAATATACGTTAAAGTATAACAATAATATCCAAGTAAAGGGCTGCACGCAGGTGCAGTCCTTTTAATATATGAAATTATAGTAAGGTGATATGATGTAAGGCAAAACAGGTGCGTTTGTGTCATATTGTGAAAACGAATCATATACTAAATTAAAAAATAAAATAATAATGAAAGAAAGGAGAAAGAGAAGAAGTACCAAAGACATAGAGGAAAGCATTATTAATGCGGCAACCCGTTTTATTGAAACTGAAGGATTTTCTAATCTAACAGTTACAAGTATTATGCGACAAGCTGAAATTGAGCCTGTACAATTCTATAACAGATATGATGATTTGAATAAGTTCATTGACGAGTATGTAAAAAAATACGACTATTGGTTTAGCGATATTGTAAAATCGCAAAAACAATCAAGTAACGATAAAGAACTATATATAAACATCCTCATAGACGTATTTCGATCGCTATCGGGAAATAAGTTCATTCAAGAACTCCTAAAATGGGAACTGGCTAGGAACAATGAAACTAGTCAACGTACCGCTCAACTACGGGAATTGCATACGTTACCTCTATGCCAAAAATTCTCAAACATATTCTCCAATACAGATATTGATATTGTGACTATATCTGCACTAATAATAGGGGGAATATATTATCTTATTTTGCATGATAAACTTTCAACTTTCAGTGGAATAGACTTAAAAAAAGAATCTGACAAACAAAAAGTTATTAAGGCTATAAGCAAATTGTCAGACATTTTATTTACGTTTATACCTTCTTCTATTACTAAAGAAAATATTGATATTATAATAAAAATGAGAGAAGATAATATTCCTGTAGAAAAAATAGCATATTATACAGGAATCCCTAAAGAAATTATTGTTTCTATCTAAAATATCCGTCCAATGAGGAAAAGCCCATTGGACGGGTCTAGCCTAACCTAAAATCTTTTGTTTCACAAAACGACCCTTTTTCTGTACTAAAGAAAACGGTTCTTTTTTTGCTTAATCAAAGAACTTATGTCGCTACGGTGTTTAGTTAACCAATCTTCCAAAATAAACGAAACTAAAGATGAAATAGGTATTTTGGCTTTAGCTTTGAGCAAGCCAAACACCTCTTTTACATCTGTATCAACATATAGAACTTCCTTGCAATTATAATTTTTTCCTTTAATGTACT
>ENA-USTZ01000977-USTZ01000977.1-human-gut-metagenome-genome-assembly--contig:-NODE-977-length-11675-cov-3.777031_pt1 | contig 11675 bp, 8 predicted proteins | sample MGYA00250049_ERZ773375 | MGnify/ENA primary metagenome ERZ773375 (study PRJEB29103, sample SAMN06111956) | human gut metagenome | biome: human gut; feature: ankylosing spondylitis patient; material...
ATGTATTCCATCCCATCAGGCGCTGTGGGAATTCGAAGGAACGGTTCTCTACCATCTCTGCATAGAGTCCACCATCGTGACAACCGGCCCCCAAACTTTTAAGGGCGGCGCAGTGTGGAGCGTGATGCAGACACTGCACAATGGTATGGTTGGCATTGGCTATGCACTGGTCGTGCTGTTCTTTGCTATATCGCTATGCAAAAACACAATGAATTTTCACGAGTTAAAATGCCCCGAAGCTGCTATCCACTACTTTCTCCGCTTTGTGGCGGCAAAGGCACTTGTGGGATATGGCATGGACATTATGCTGAATGTGTTTTCCATCTGTAACGGCATCGTCACAGATATGGCCGACAGCATGGGCGGTATCTCAGAAGCTATGGTGTCGCTGCCCGCAGAAATGCAAACCGCTATCGAAAATGTGGGATTTCTCGCCAGCATACCGCTATGGCTCGTAACGATTCTCGGCAGCTTGTTCATTACGGTGCTTTCCTTTGTAATGATCCTTACCGTGCATGGCCGCTTCTTCCGTTTGTATATGTACACAGCGCTGGCTCCGCTGCCGCTGGCGGCTTTTGCGGGGGAAAGCACACAATCCGTGGGCATATCGTTTTTGAAAAGTTATGTCGGCGTGTGCTTAGAGGGTGCGGTCATTGTGCTGGCCTGTGTGATTTACTCGGCGTTTGTCAGTACGCCGACAGTAACCAGCGGTGAAGCGACCACTATTGTGTGGAGCTTCCTTGCCGAAACCGTGTTCAATATGCTCGTACTTGTGGGGCTGATAAAAGGCTCTGACCGAATTATCCATGAAATGATGGGGTTGTAATATGCAAATTCCGATAAATAAAGAAATCCGCCATTACCAAGAGGAAATCTTTTTGGGGCTGAATCTGCGGCAGATGATTTGCTCCGGCGCGGCCATTGCCGTGGCAGTTGCGGTCTATTTGGGGCTGACCCCGCTGTTGGGTCATGAAACGGCGGGCTGGGTCTGCATTGTGGCCGCTGCGCCGATTGCAGCAGCAGGATTTTTTACTTATGACTGTCTGACCTTTGAAAAATTCCTGCTTGTTGTAATAGACAGCACAGTTATCAGAAACGATTGGCGGTTATGGAAAACCGAAAACAAATATTGCAAAAAGAAAAAAGGTGATAAGCATTGAGACTAAGTGAGTACGCATCTACGCGAAAAACACGCGGCAGCTATAAAATGCCGCGTTCGGTGCAGCAGAGCATCCCCATCGACAGAATCTATGCAGACGGTGTTTGGCAATCGGAAAATGTGTTCAGCTTGATGTGGCAAATCAGCGACATCAACTACGCCATGCAGAGTGACGCGGCCAAGCAGAATATTCTAACGCAGCTTGGCACGGTCTACGCGGGCATCCCCGCTGACTGCTGGATGCAAGTCTGCATCGTCAGCCAGCGCATGGATGAAAAAGCCTTTGCCCGTGATGTGCTGTACCACCGCGAGAACGACGGCTTTGATGCCCTCCGCGCCGAGCGTAACCGCCAAATCAAGGCCAACGCCCGCGAAAATGGAAATGTGGTGCAGCATAAATACATCATCGTGTCCACGAACAAACCCGGTGTAAAAGAGGCCCGCGAACGCTTTGTACAGGTGCAGGGGCATTTGCTGTCTGCATTTTCCGCCTTGGAATGTGCCGTCACGCCGCTGGACAACCGCGCACGGCTGGAGGTACTGCACAAGTTTTTCCGCATTTCCGAGGAGGGTCGTTTTAACTTCGACTTTGATAATTGCGCCAAACTGGGGCAGGACTTCCGCGATTCTATCGCCCCGGACTGCATCCGCTTTTGCAAAAAGCATATTGAAATCGAGGATTTTTATGCCAAGTGCATGACGATCAGCGAGTACCCGCAGCAGCTTGATGATAAGTTTATCTCCGCTCTGCTCCAGCAAGTGCCATACATTGTGTTATCAATCGACATTGAGCCGGTGGAAACCGAGGATGCTTTCAAAGAAATTGACAATGCGCAGATGAAAACCGATGCCGAGAAAGTCCGTTTCAATAAGAAATCCGTGGAAAATCTGGACTTCACTTCCTCCGTACCGCAGCGGACGCAGGAACAGGATCGCATCATTGCCAGCATCCGTAAAGAAATGACGGAAAATGACCAGCAAATGTTTTTGAGCCTGCTCACCGTCACCTACTTTGCTGACACACTGGAAGATCTCGCGCTGGAAACCGATGCACTGAAAACCACGGCGGCAAACTATAACTGCCGATTCACCGAGTTGTACTTTCAGCAGGAACGCGCCTTTGACACGGCCATGCCCTACGGTCTGCGCCGCATCGAGAGTGTGCGCACGATGCTGACGAAATCGCTGACAGCACTTGTACCGTTCAATACGCAAGAAATTCTCACACCGGGCGGCATTTGTTACGGCAGAAACGCCGTGACAGGCAATCTCATCATCGGGCTGCGCACTAGCCTTGTGAACGGCAATGCAATGGTTGTCGCTACCTCCGGCGGCGGCGAATCTATGTTTGTTAAGTTGGAAATCCTTATGCTGTACCTGCGCTTCACAAAAGCACGTTTCTATGTCGTAGATCCCGAAAATGAGTACGCGCCCCTCGTGCAGGAATTGGGTGGCGAGGTTGTGAATATCTCGGTGGACAGCGCTACTCACTTTAATCCGCTGGACTTCAAATACGATAAGGCAACGAAAATACCTCCCCATGTTGCCAAGGCAGAATTTGTGTTGAGCCTGTGTGAGCAAATATGCGGGCCAAGGCGCAGAGCGAACGCCCCGCCGAGCAGCGGCAGGAATCACCCGAAGAATACGCACAAACCGAGGTGCAGCAGGGCATTTCCGATGTGGCTGCCCGTACAGGCAACACCGCCAAAAGCACCGCCCGCATGAGCTACCGCAAGTTTCGTGCAATGCAGGAGAAGCGGAAAAATCTCACCTTGCAGGGCAGCGCCCAATCTGCATCAAAGCCGACTGAAAAAGAGAAAGTCACTGTTCCCACGCAGACCGAGCGCAGGGAAATGTTCAAAAAGCAGCGTTTCCGGCAAAAGGCCATCGCAGCCAAAACACCAGCGCCGCAAGCCCCTGTGCCGTCATCGGCCACACCGGCACCGCCGCCCTGCCGAGCCCAAATACAGCAGCGCTTAAAGCGGCAGCACTTGACCCGCGAGGCTGTGCGCCGCTATCTGCAAAAGCAGACGACTGCCACAGCGGCAGGCAATACCGCTCCCATCGTTACCCACGCACACAAACTGCCCACAATCAGCAATAAACAAGCCACGGTTGAAGCAATCAGCCGTGGCGTTCATTATATCGCAGCCAAAATCAAAGCCCTGCTCTCCCAAACTGTGCGGCGCGCCGCGCAATCGCTGCTGGCGCTGCTTGGCGCAGGCAGCGTGGTGTTGTTGCTGGCGATGGTCATAGGCGCGGCTGCGGCGGTGATCGGCTCACCGATGGGCATTTTGTTTGCCGATGAATCCGGCGACCAGAACAGCATCCGCATTGCCGAAATCGTTGCCCAAACCAATGCCGACTTCGGCGCAGCCATCAACGATATTGTGTCGGCGCATCCGGAGTGCAGCGAAACCACGATGGAATACGACTACGAGGACGGTCACACTTGGGCGAGCTACTGGCCCGAAGTGCTGGCCGTCTTTGCTGTACAGAACAACTTGAACAACGACGGCGATGTGATCGTCATTGACGAAAGCAAGAAGCGGTTGATTCAGGACACCTTTTGGACGATGCACGAAATAAGCGCCGAGGTGGAGGAAGTAACCGCCACGCCGGAACCGACCGAAGACGAACCCGACCCGGAGCCGGTCACGGAGTACATTCTGCACATCACGGTCAGCAGTAAATCAGTGGACGCGCTGGCAGATTTGTACCGCTTTACGCAAGACCAGCGGGACATTTTGCACCAGCTGCTTTCCGAGGAAATGCGCCCCAGTCTGCTTGCTCTGTGCGGCGGGATTGCTGTTGCCGATGGCACGCTGTGCTGGCCGCTGCCGGGACACACTTATATATCCTGCCACTTCGGGGAAGTGGATGCTTTCGGCAATGCCGGGCATCGCGGCACGGATATTCCCGCGCCGGAGGGAACGCCAATCCTAGCTGCCCACAGCGGTACGGTACTGGTCAGCGGCTGGAACGACAGCTACGGCAATCAGGTGTTGCTGGATAACGGCGCGGGCCTGTCCACGCGGTACGCCCACATGACAGCAACAGCCGTCACGGCGGGCGAAACCGTGACGGCTGGGCAGGTTATTGGGTATGTAGGCAGCACGGGGGATTCCACGGGAAACCACCTGCATTTTGAGGTGAGCGTTGGCGGGGTGTTGACGGATCCGCTGGGCTATGTAAAGGTATCATGAAAATTTCAGCTTCAAACAAGCGTACGCCCAACGCTTTGCAAGTACCCGGTTTTGTGCACCGAAAAAGCCGGTTTCTTCCCCCGACCGGGATGGAGCTCCCGTGCTACAATACTGGTATCGAACCGGCAAGATCTTCTAGTATAAAACGCGCGGGTGGGCTTGCGAGACGATGATGCGGCAGTTTGCGCCACAGGACCTGCCCCCAAAAGGGCATTTCCACTACCACCAAGGACGCCGTGTATGCCCAGTATGCCCACATCCCGCGCTGTGCCTGTGGCGGCTACTGCCACAAACCCGACCTGCCCGGCCAGATGTGGCTGGACGGTCTGTACATGGGCGGTCCCTTCCTGGCCTGATACGCTGCCCTGACCGGCCATCCGGCGCTGTGGCAGCAGGTGGCGGAACAGATCTTTTTGATGGCGCGCAACACCCGGGACGACGCCACCGGCCTGTGGCGCCACGCCCGTTGACAATGCCCTGCGGCAGCCCCTATAATGGTATCATCGACAACAGGGCAGGGGTGCCCGGCACTGCAGGGGCAGGCTGGCGCCGCAGCCCTGTTTTTGGCGGGCTGCCACGGCCAAAAAAGGAGGAAGTCACAGGATGCAAAAACTGCTGCGCCGCTTTCACAATCTCTCCCTCTCCCAAAAGATGGTGTCGGCTTTTTTCGCCCTGCTGCTGGTGATCTGCCTGGTCATGCTGGCGGCGCTGAACATCTCCTTCGGCATCTACGACCAGAACCTGTACGAAAAGTCCCTCCAATCACTGGACTTTTTTGCCCGGCAGGTCAGCGACGAGCTGGAGGATGTGGAGAGCTTTACCTACGATCTGGCGGTGAGCCCCGAACTGCAGCAGCAGCTCTCGGAACTCAAAACGCTGGCCTTTGGCACCTCCGCCTACGACTATGCCCGTTACCAGCTGCGGGTGCAGCTGATTCAGGAGGCGCGCACCCACCCCATCGTCAAGAACATCCGCTTCATCGACACCAACGGCAGCGAGATGCTGGTGGGCACCGACACCGGTCCCATGGACACAGCCTCCCTGCTGGAAGCCCTCCATCAGGCTTACGGCGCTTATCTGCTGACCAGCCCCACGGCGGACTATCCCTATCTGGTAGGCGGGCGGGACATCCGCAAGCACGTCGACTCCAGCATGGAATACCTGGGCAGCTGCCTGGTCACCTGCGACGCTGCCGGCGTGATCCAGCGGGAGCTGCAGGGCATGACCTCCTCGCCAGGCACCCTGTATGTTGCCGCCGGGGACACCATGGTCTACCGCGGCGCCGAGGTCGATCCCCCGGCGGTGGAGGGGGACCATGGGTACCGGGTATGGCGGCAGGACGGGCAGTCCTACTTCGTGTGCTGGATGACTGACCCTGCCACCGGCTGGCTGTATCTGAACATCTTCCCCTACAGCCAGATCTTCGGCCAGACCATGGCCCTTCGCTTCATCGTGCTGGGGGTGTTCGTGGCCCTCTTTGTGGTGGGCGGCCTGGTGATGCGGGTACTGGCCCGGCTCATCACCCGGCCGCTGGCCCGGCTGAGCGCCTCGATGAAGGTGGTGGAGAGCGACGACTTTGAGGCCGCCCTGGCCATGCTGCCCGACCACCCTTACCGGGACGAGACCGGCCAGCTGACCGGCGAGTTCCGGGTCATGCTGCAGCAGATCGACACTCTGATCCGGGAAAACTACAAAAAACAGATCCTGCTGCAGCAGACCCAGTACCAGATGCTCCAGGCCCAGATCAACCCCCATTTTCTGAACAACACGCTGAATACCGTGAACTGGATGATCCGCGCCGGGCGCAGCGAGGACGCCGCCCGGGTGGTGGTGGAGCTGGGCCAGCTGCTGCGGTCCGCCCTGGCCCGGGAGAGCGCCACCACCGTGGCCCGGGAGGTGGAGCTGGTCCAGAGCTACATCGCCATCCAGGAGTTCCGCTACCACGGGCGGGCCGCCTTCCAGGTAGAGACCGAGGGTGCTCTGGACCGTTGGACCATGCCCAAGATGATCCTGCAGCCCCTGGTGGAGAATGCCATCCTCCACGGGGTGGAGAACAGCCTGACCCCCTGCACCATCACGGTGACGGCCCGGGAGCAGACAGCGGACATCCTGCTGGAAGTGCACAACACCGGCCCCTGCATGACGCCGGAGGAATTGGACGCCGTGCGCCGTTTTGCGGCCAAACCCAAGGGCCACGGCATCGGGCTGAAAAACATCAATGACCGGCTGCAGCTGTATTTCGGCAGCTTTGGCTGGCAGATCGACAGCGACCCGGAGCAGGGCACCCGGGTGCGGATGACGCTGCCCAAGAAGGAGAAAGAGGATGTACAAACTGCTGATCGTGGATGACGAGGAGATCGAGCGCGAGGGGATGGCCCATTTCATCCCATGGGAGGAGCAGGGCATCCAGCTGGTGGGCACCGCATGGAACGGTGTGCAGGGCCTGGAGATGATGGAGCGCCTCCGCCCCGACATCGTCCTGGTGGACGTGAAGATGCCGGTGATGAGCGGCCTGGAGATGATCCGCCAGGCGCGGCAGACCTTTCCCGATGTGGTGTATGTGATCCTGTCCGGCTACGGCGAGTACGAGTTCACCAGCCAGGCCATGGAGGAGGGGGTGCGCCACTACCTGTTGAAACCCTGTGACGAAAAAAGGATCCGGGAGGTTCTGGACAAGGTCAAGGCCGAGCTGTCCGAGCGTCAGGCTCAGGCCAGCAAGGACCGGGACGCCCGGGTGCTGCTGCCCCACGCCCGGGAGCAGATCTTCTGCGATCTGGTGCTGGATCGGGCCCAAGTGGGCAGCACCGCCACCTGCCACTTTATGGAGCGGCTTGGCGGGGAAAGCCGGCCGGTGCTTCTGGCCACTGTGCGGCTGACCCGCGGGTTCGACTACCTGGAACGGTTCGTCATCGGCAACATTATGACAGACCTGCTCCCCACCGGGACGCTGCTGTGCACCGGCGGCCAGGAGCAGGACACCTTCCTGCTGCTGGACCCTGCCGCTGGCGCCGGCCTGGAACAGGCCTTCGCCCGGCTGCAGGTGGAGTTCCGCCGGTTCGAGAAAGCGCCCCTGCAGGCAGCGGTGAGCGCCCCCGGAGCCCTGGGCGGCCTGCCGGAGCTCTACCGGCAGACTGCAGCGCTGCTGGCGCTGGGCGGCGGGGAGGAGACCGGTCTGCTGCGGTACGGCGGCGCGGCGGCGGGGAACGGCCCGCTCTTTGACTACCGGGCCATCCAGAACGCCCCCGACTACGAGCAGCTTTTGCTGGAACTGTACACCGGCCTGGCCAAAATGCAGCTGCGCGGGTACGGCTCCGACCGGCAGCAAGCCCTGTGGACCCTGGCCTGGAAACTGCTGGCCGCCGACGCGCCGCTGCCTGAGCTGACCCTGTGCGGCGTGGCCCGGGCGCTGGCCCAGCGGCTGGCACTGCCCCATGAGCCTCGGAACGACCGGGCGGCTCTGCAGATGCGCCAGATCTACGAGGCCGTCTACGACCACCTGGCGGACCCCGCGCTCAACCTGCTCAAGCTGGCCCGGGACTGCCTGTTTGTCAGCGAGGATCACCTGAGCCGGATGTTCAGCCGCCGCACCGGCACCCGGCTGACCCATTTCATCGAGAGCCGCCGGGTGGAGGTAGCCCGGCGGCTGATCGACTGCGACCCCAACGTGACCAACGCCCGGCTGGCCGAGTTGGTTGGGTACCCGCCGGACGGGCGGTATTTCAGCCGGGTGTTCCGCAAACAATTCGGCATGACCCCCGGGGAATACCGGGAGAAGATACGGAATCAGCCTGCAGACAGGCAATAAATCAAAATTTTGTCGAAGGGGCTGTGGAGCCGGACGCCGCTGCGGCGGCAGTGCGCGCGTGTTGCCCCCGTTGAGCGGGCCCGCGCCTTGCCGGTTTTGTGCACCATGGCCCCCGGCTTTGTGCCTTTTGCTTTGTGCAAAAAACCGATACAATAGGAGCTGTCAAAAGGACGTGCACGGTCCACCGGCAGGGAAGGACGCTCCCCTGCGCCTACAGAATAAAAGAAGGAGCAAATCACACATGCGTAAACTGTTCAAGCGTACCGCCGCTGCCGCCATGGCCGGCGCGATGGCTCTGAGTCTGGCGGCCTGCGGCGGCTCCGCAGGAGCCGGCACTTCCGAATCTGCCGGAAGCGATACGGCCTCCACCACAGCGGAGAGCGCCTCTTCCTCCGATGAGGACATCACTCTGCGGATCACCTGGTGGGGCGGCCAGTCCCGGCATGAGTACACCCAGCAGATCCTGGACAAGTACACCGAGCTGCACCCCAACATCCACTTTGAGGCCACCCCCTCCGGCTGGGACGGCTACTTTGAAAAGCTGGCCACCGACACCGCCACCGGCGCTATGCCCGACATCGTCCAGATGGACTATCTCTATGTGTCCACCTACGCGGCCAATAACTCCCTGGCGGACCTGACCCCCTACATGGAGGACGGCACGATGGATACCTCCACCATTGACGAGAGCATCCTGTCCAGCGGTAACGTGGATGGCAAACAGATCGCTATGCCGTTGTCGACTTCGCTCGTCACAGTGGGTTATAGCCCTGCCTGCCTGAAAGCCGCCGGTCTGGAAGAACCCACCAGCGACTGGACCTGGGATGATTTCGCCAATATGTGCAACACCATCTATGAAAAGACTGGCAAGCTGGGCACCTCCACCGGCCCGGTGGACGACACCAATATGTTCAACTACTGGATCCGTCAGCATGGCGAACAGCTCTTTGCCGACGATAACAAGAGCCTCGGCTTTGAAGACGACACTTTGACTGCTGACTATTTCACCATGTGGAAGGATATGATGGACAAAGGCGGTGCTGCTGACCCTGACGAGTACGAGCAGCTGGTGACTTTGGGCATCGAAGCCGGTCCCATTGCAACCGATGAGTGCGGGTTCCATTTTAACTGGAACAACTTTACCAGCCTGATGGCTAACGTTAATCCCAACCTGAAAATGGCTACGCCTCCCACCGTGGAGGGTGGCGTAAGCGGCTTGTGGATGAAGCCCGGCATGTTCTTCTCGGTGGCGGAGACTTCCCAGTACAAGAAAGAATGCGCTGCCTTCATCGACTGGTTCATCAACTCTGAGGAAGCCAACGCCATCATGAAGGGCGAGCGCGGCACCCCTGTCTCCTCCACGGCTCGCGAATACCTGGTGGGCTCTGGCATGCTGAACGAACAGCAGAAGCAGATGTTTGACTATGTGGATATTGCCGCACCGCTTTGCGGTGAGACCCCGGCTCCCGATCCGGTCGGTATTGCCGAAGTGAACCAGGCCTTCAAGGACGCTGCCTACAGCGTGTTCTATGGCCAGGTCTCGGCGGAGGAAGCGGCCGCTTCCTTCCGTGAGCAGGCCAATTCCATCCTGGCGACCAATAACTGATCCGTTCCGGGGGGAGGGCTGCCGCCCTTCCCCCTTTTTCTGTCCCCGGTCCATTCCCGATGAAGGAGGTTTTCTCCGCTATGATGAAAGCGAAGGCAATCAAGCCCAAAGCCCACTACCGAGCCAAGGACAACGCCACCGGCTACCTGCTGCTGGCGCCCTGGCTGGTGGGATTCCTGCTGATGTGGCTGATCCCGGCGGTCATGTCCATCTACTATTCCTTTACCAACTACAACCTGCTGTCCGCGCCCAAGTGGGTGGGCCTGCAGAACTACGTTACCATCCTGACCACCGACAAAAACTTCCGGCAGGCCCTGACTGTGACCTTTGTCTACGTCTTTGTCATGGTGCCGCTTCGGCTGGCCTTCGCCCTCTTTGTTGCCAATCTGCTGAACAAAAAGCACATGGGCATGGCGATGTACCGGGTGCTGTATTACGTGCCCTCCATCATCGGCGGAAGCATCGCCGTTTCGGTGGTGTGGAAGCAAATCTTCGGCAACGACGGCGTCGTCATGAGCCTGCTGAAGGTGTTCGGCATCGAACAGCAGTATTCCCTGGTGGGCAACCCGGGCACCGCCCTGTCGGTCATCATCCTGATGGGCGTGTGGCAGTTCGGTTCCTCGATGCTGATCTTCCTGTCGGGCCTCAAGCAGATCCCCACCTCGCTGTATGAGTCCGCCGCCATGGACGGCGCCACCCCCTTGCAGCGGTTCTGGAAGATCACCATGCCCATGCTGACCCCCACCATCTTCTTCAACCTGATCCAGCAGCTCATCAACGGCTTCCGCATCTTTACCGAGAGCAAGATCATCACCGACGGCGGCCCCATGAACAGCACCCTGACCTATGTGCTGTACCTGTACCGCTCGGCTTTCACCAACTTCCACATGGGCTATTCCTGTGCCCTGGCCTGGATTCTGGTGCTCATCATCGGCGTGGCCACCCTGCTGCTGTTCAAGTCGCAGAAGTCCTGGGTCCACTACGAAGCACAATAAGGAGGGATACCAATGGTTGGTGAATGCAAAAACAAACGTCTTAGCTCAGTGCTGTTCCATGTATTTTCCTGCCTGCTGGGTTTCATCATGATCTACCCGCTGCTGTGGCTGCTGGCCAGCTCCTTCAAATCCAACGACACCATGTTCCACAACACCTACTCCCTGATCCCGGAGACCTGGGACGTGGTGCAGAACTACCTCAGCGGTCTGGCGGGCGTGGCCGGATACAGCTTTATGCACTTTTTCAAGAACTCGGTGATCGTCACCCTGGTGTCGGTGGTGACCAGCATCTTCAGCTCGCTGCTGGCGGCCTACGCACTGGCCCGCGTCAAGTTCCGGGGCTCCGGCTTCTGGTTCGGCTGCGTCATCATGACGATGATGATCCCCAGCCAGGTCATGGTGGTGCCCCAGTACATCATTCTGCGGGCGCTGCATCTCAACGACACCCTGGCCGCCATCGTGGCCTGCTGCGGCAAAGCCGACCTGCTGGTATTGCTGAGCGACATCGACGGCCTGTACACGGCCAATCCCCACACCCACCCGGATGCAAAGCTCATCCCGCTGGTGCGGGAGATCACCCCTGCGGTGATGGCACTGGCCGATGGCGCGGGCTCCGCCCTTGGCACCGGCGGCATGGCCACCAAGCTGCGCGCCGCCCGCATGGTGACCGGCAGCGTTGCCGACATGGTCAGTGCAAACGGGGCACACCCGGAACTTTTGTATGACATTGCCGCGGGCAAGCCCGCAGGTACCCGCTTTACCGGCCACAAGGAGGACTGAACCTATGACGACACAGCAAATTCTGGAAGCGGCCCGCAGCGCCAAAAGCGCCCTTGCACTGGCCGATAACGCTGCCCGCAGCACTGCCCTGCTGGGCATGGCGGACGCTTTATGCGATGCGCAG
>ENA-USTZ01000981-USTZ01000981.1-human-gut-metagenome-genome-assembly--contig:-NODE-981-length-11635-cov-4.338986_pt1 | contig 11635 bp, 13 predicted proteins | sample MGYA00250049_ERZ773375 | MGnify/ENA primary metagenome ERZ773375 (study PRJEB29103, sample SAMN06111956) | human gut metagenome | biome: human gut; feature: ankylosing spondylitis patient; material...
AAGCCGCCGGGAGCAGGGAAGATGTCGGTGAGGTGCAGGCCTGTCCGTGCAGCTTCGGAGAGCAGGCCATCGGTATCACCGTTCCGGGCAGAAAATGCTGCCCCGGCCCAAAGCTGTAAGATGCTGCATCCCTCCCTACTTGCTGGAAAAATCTGTGCGTAAAAACCGCCTCCGTAGAGTAATTCGGTGAGCGGCCAGCGTTTCGATTCTAAGCCCGTCCCCATACACGGTGAACAACCCGCCCGCGAATTCCAGGCAGAGCCTGCCCTCCTCATAGGTGCGCACCCTGCGGAAGTGCTCGATCTCCATCACACCGCCGCTCAGATAGACAGAGGGCTGGCCGTAAAAGCCCCGGGGAGGCTGGCGCAGCATCCGGCCAAACCAGCCGCGCAGGGAGAGCCGCCCAGTTTTCTGCTGTTTCACACCCGCTCCCTCCCCGCCGGGCAAAACTGCGCCCCGTATCACATATATATGGAACCGGAGGGCGTGTGTATGAATCGGCTGTTCAGATGGGATCAGACGGGTTTGTTTTTGCTGGCACTGGCGGCAGGGATTCTGCCGTTTGCAGTGCCGGAGGTTTGTGCCACTGCTCTGCGGGAAGGGCTGACCCTTTGCTGCGGGCCGCTGCTGCTCTCGCTGTTCCCGTTTCTCGTGGTATCGCGCCTGCTCGTCCAATGCCCGGAAAGCGATCTGCTGGCACTGCCGTTCCGTCTGGCGGCGTGGGGCATCGGCATCCGCACACCCTGTGCGGCACGGGTGCTCTGCATCGGGTTCCTGGGTGGCTTTGCACCAGCGGCCAGTGCTGCGGCGCAGGCAGTCAGGACCGGTCAGCTTACGGCTGAGGAAGCGGATGCTCTGCTGCCTGCCTGTATCTGTTCCGGTCCATCCTTTGTGGTGCTGACGGTGGGGGAGAGTATGCTGGGCAGCGCTGAACTCGGCGTGTTGCTGTTTGGCGCGCAGCTGGCGGCCGGCTATCTGACGGCGGCGATGCTGTGCCGGATGGCATCGGCCGGGGAAGGGATGCAGACCATTTCTGTGCTGCCCTCGCCGGAGCCGCCGCACCTGACGGATGTTCTCAGCGGCGCAGCGATCGGCTATGTAAAGCTCTGCGGCTTCGTGCTCTTTTTCCGGATGCTGGCAGCCGGGGCCGGGGCGCTCCTCCCGCCCATGGCAGGAACACTCTGCGCCATGCTGCTGGAAGTCTGTTCCGGGTGTGATCTGGCGGCCCGCACCGGGCGGTGGGCCAGCCTCCTTTGCTGCGCGGCTCTCAGTGTGCAGGGGCTTTCGGTCCTGCTCCAAGTCCGGGCCCTCTGCCCGCCGGAAATGACGCTCCGGCCCCTATACACAGCACGCCTTTTGCACCTGCCGCTTTCACTGGGGCTGTTTTATCTGCTGCTGCCGGGCGGGGAGCGGAGCGTATTCAGCACCCTGCCGCCGCAGGTGGTGCCGATGCGCCGTTTGCCGCCGGACTGTCTGCTGCTGGTGTTCTTCGTCTGCTGCCTGTGCGTGTGCGAGCTGAGCCGCCTTTTGCAAAAGCCGACCCCGGAACCAAAAGAAACGGTTGTGAATCGGCGAGAAAGATGGTATAATAGACATAAGCATTGAACGGCAGGGAGGTCTCCCTGCAAAGATGGAAATAAAATGAATGAGCATACGCTTATTTTAGATGGAGGACCTAGAATGGATTTACAGAATATGGATCTGAACGGCGGGACCCTGCAGATTTCCACCGAAGTCATCGGCAAGATCGCACGCTGCGCTGCACTGGAAGTGGACGGTGTGTCCGAGGTTTCCTGCGGCAAGCAGAACAAAAAGGTGAAGGATTTTCTGGAAGCTGCCAGCATCCAGCCGCCTGTGACCGTGGAAATGCGGGACGGCACCGCGGAACTGACCCTGAATCTGGTGGTCGCCTTTGGCGCGCGCATCCCCGCTGTGGCTGAAAAGGTGCAGGAAAATGTGAAGACTGCTGTTCAGAGCATGACCAACGTGACCGTGAGCCGCGTCAATCTGGTCATCGCCGGTGTTGCTGCCGCAGAACAGGAATAAGTGAGAGGAATAGAAAACTACTATGGAAAATGTTTTGCCCCGTCGTGAAGCCCGCGAAAATGCGTTTTTGCTGGCTTTTTCGCAGACCTTTGGTGATATCCCCCTGCAGGAGGCTCTGCTCAACAACACGGAAGACGAAGAGCACCCGGTGGATGTGTTCGGCAAGCGGCTTTTGAACGCTTACTACGACCACTCCGCGGAGGTGGATGACCTCATCAGCAGCCATCTGCGCAACTGGACCATGGCCCGTCTGCCCCGCGTGAGCCTGACGGTGCTGCGTCTGGCACTGGCCGAGATGCTGTACGGCGACGAGAAGAAGGTCGCCGTCGTCATCAACGAGGCCGTGGAGCTGACCAAGAAATACGGAGCAGATGAGGATCACCAGTTCGTCAACGGTCTGCTGGGCACGGTCGCCCGCGAGCAGGGGCTGGACACTGCCGAGGATGCAGCGTCCGAAACACTGTGAGCCGCTATACACTGGGCATCGACACAAGCAACTATGCAACCTCTCTGGCGGTTTTTGATACAGCCGGAGAGGTTGTTTGCGCAAAGAAGCGGTTTCTCCCGGTCAAGGAGGGGCAGCTCGGCTTGCGTCAGAGCGATGCGCTGTTCCACCACACCACCGCCCTGCCCGAAATGCTGGAAGAATTGAGCGGGGAGTTCGACCTGACGCAGATCTCTGCTGTGGGCGTCTCCCAGAAGCCGCGCCCGGTGGAGGGCAGCTATATGCCTTGCTTCCTTGCGGGCGTCAGCGCGGCCACGGCCTTTTCCAAGGCCCGCGGCATCCCGCTGATTCGCACAACCCACCAGCAGGGCCACGCCGCAGCAGCGCTGTTTGCCGCAAAAGGGGAGAAGCTGTTCCGCCAGAAGGTGCTGCTCTTCCACATCTCCGGCGGCACCACCGACCTGCTGCTCTGCGATCGGGTGGAACAGATCGAGACGCTGGGCACCAGCACCGACCTTTACGCCGGGCAGGCGGTGGACCGCGTGGGCGTCAAGCTGGGCTTTGGTTTTCCGGCCGGTGTCGAAGTCTCCCGCCTTGCGGCGTTGTGTGGGGAAGCCGTCAAGCCGAAATCCAGCGTCAAGGGGATGCAGTGCAGCCTTTCCGGGCTGGAAAACCAGTGCAATGCCCTGCTTGCCGCCGGGAAAAGCCCGGACTATGTCTGCAAATACTGCTTGCTCTGCGTGGCGGATACCGTTGTGAAGATGACCAAGGCTGCGCAGAAAGAATATCCGGGGCTTCCGGTGGTCTGCGCGGGCGGCGTCATGAGCAGCGATATCATCCGCCAATGGGTGCAGCAGCGTCTGCCGCAGGTGTATTTTGTGCCGGGCCGGTATTCCAGCGACAACGCCATCGGGGTGTCGATCCTTGCCGCACGGGAGGTCGGAGCATGGCTGAAGTGATCTCTGTCTCGGCTTTGAACCGCTACGTCAAGACCCTGCTCGATGCGAACGATCGGCTGTTTGACCTTGCGCTCCGGGGCGAGATCGCAAACTTTGTCCAGAACGCCCGGAGCGGCCACTGCTATTTTTCCCTGCGGGATGAGACCGCCAGCGTGAAAGCCGTCATGTTCCGTTCCGACGCACGGCGGCTGGGGTTCCGCCCCGAAGAGGGAATGAAGGTCGTCGTGCGCTGCCGGGTCACCCTCTACGAGCGGGACGGTGCGTTTCAGGTCTATGTCAACGACATGTTCCCGGATGGCATCGGTTCGGCGCAGCTTGCCTTTGAGCAGCTGAAAGCAAAGCTCGACCAAGAGGGTCTGTTCGCGCCGGACCATAAGAAGCCGCTGCCGCAGTTTCCCCGGTGCATCGGCCTTGTCACCAGCAAGACCGGTGCCGCATTGCAGGATATCCGCAATGTCATCGGGCGGCGTTGGCCTGCTGTGAGGCTGCTGCTCTGCCCGGTCAACGTGCAGGGCTTTGAGGCGGCGGATGAGATCGCCGCAGCCATCGACCGGCTCGACAAGAGCGGCAGAGTCGATGAGATCATCGTGGCGCGGGGCGGCGGCAGCAGGGAAGATCTCTGGGTCTTCAATGCGGAGCGGATCGCGCGGGCAGCCTACCGCTGCAAAACGCCCCTCATCAGCGCCATCGGCCATGAGATCGACTTCACGATTCTGGACTTCGTAGCGGATCAGCGGGCCCCGACCCCCTCGGCGGCGGCAGAGCTTGCCGTGCCGGATCGGGCCGAGTATGCGCGAAAATTATTCATTTTGGAAGAAAATATTCACAATTCTATCCAAAACAAGCTAGAGTTATGTTATAATAGACTGGACGAAACGGCACAGGCGTTTTCCCGCCCGCAGATGCAGGGCCAGCTTGCCCAGCGCCAGCAGCAATTGCAGATGCTGACCGGGCAGCTCAGTGCAGCGGCGCGGGCAAAGCAGCAGAGCTGCGCGCTCCAAATGAACCATGCCGCGTCACTGGCGGCATCGCTGAACCCTTATGGCGTCCTTGCGCGGGGCTACGCGCTGGTGCAGGACGAAAAGGGCCGCATCTGCGCCCCGGATGCACTCCGGGCGGGGCAGAGCATTACGCTCTGCGGCGCAAAGAACCGCATCCGCTGTACCGTGGATGCCGTGGAGGAACCCAATGAGAGCACCCAAAAGCTTTGAAGAAGGTATGAACCGGCTGGAAGCCATCCTTGACCAGATGCAGCAGCCGGAGACCACGCTGGCAGAATCGGTCAAGCTGTATGCCGAAGCGGCATCGCTGACCGAATATTGCCGCAATACACTGGAAAAGGCTTCCCTGCAGTTGGATGAGATCGACGCCAAGTGTGCCGAAGCTCAGACGCCGGAAGCGGATCACTAAGGAGGATTTTCGTATGGATTACGCGACGCAGTATCAGGAGTATTTGGCACGGGTCAACCGCGCGCTGGAAACTGCCTGTGATGCCTTTCTGCCCGAAGAATCGGAGGTCTGCCGTGCAGCGCGGTACAGCCTCCTCGGCGGCGGCAAGCGCATCCGTGCGGTGCTGGTGTTGGCCGTCTGCGATATGCTGAACGGCGATGCGGCCGCTGCCGAACAGTTTGCGGCGGCGGTGGAGATGCTGCACTGCTACTCGCTGATCCACGACGACCTGCCCTGCATGGACAACGACGACCTGCGCCGGGGCAAACCCTCCTGCCACAAGGCCTTTGGCGAAGCCACGGCTATGCTGGCAGGTGATGTATTGCTGACCGAGGCGTTCGAGGTCATCGCGAACGTGGCGGCTCCCGCCATCGTGAATGTCCGGGCGGCCAAGGCGCTGGGTGCCGGTGCGGGCAGCCGCGGCATGGTCTACGGGCAGGAGCTTGACCTGAAATATGAGGCACTGGCCGCAACGGAAGAGCAGCTCCGCCTCATCCATCGCAATAAGACCGGTGCGCTCATCAACGCCGCCGTCCAGATGGGCGCTGCCGCCGCACAGGCCAACGAGACCCAGTGCAAAGAGCTGGAGGCGTACGCCTTCGGCATCGGGCTGGTGTTCCAGATCGTTGACGATGTGCTGGACGTGACCGGCTCGCAGGAGCAGCTGGGCAAGCCCATCGGCAGCGACAGCGAAAACGGCAAGACCACCTTCGTTACCCTTTACGGTACCGACGGTGCCATGGAGCTGGCCCAGAAGCTGAACGACCGGACCTGCGCCTCCCTGCGCGCAGAATTTGGCGAAAAGAGCGCCTTTTTGGAGCAGCTTGCCAAGGAGCTGCTGGTGCGCCGCAGCTAAAAAAGAAGAAAGAGAGCAGAACATGCAATTCATTCGCGAGGTTTTGTCCCTAAATCAGATCCTGACGGTTTCGCTCCTGAGCTGGTTCGTGGCACAGGTGCTGAAGACCATCATCAACTTTATCCTGCTGGGCAAATTCCAGTTGGAACGGATGTGGGGAGACGGCGGAATGCCCAGCGCCCACAGCGCGACCGTCTGCGCCATGGTCATTGCCACGGCCCGGAGCGAGGGCATCAACTCGGCTATTTTTGCCGTGGCTGCCGTCGTTGCCATCATCACGATGCACGATGCCATGGGTGTCCGCCGCGAGACCGGCGAACAGGCCAAGGTTCTGAATAAAATGATCGAGCAGTGGATCGAGGTGACCGAGAAAAACAACCCCTTCCTCCAGAACATGCACCTGAAGGAAATGGTCGGCCATACGCCGCTGCAGGTGCTGGCCGGCTTTGTGGTCGGCTGCATGGTCGGGCTTCTGTACCCGATGGTGTGATCAGACCTTGGGCGGGCAGACCGCTCAAATCCATTATGTGAGAAGGACGTGAATCTATGAATTCGCCTTTGCTGGAGAAAATCTCGCAGCCCAGCGATCTGAAACAGCTGTCCGGTCAGCAGGTCGTGCAGCTTTGTGCGGACATCCGCGAATTTTTATTGGAAAACGTATCTAAGACCGGCGGCCATCTGGCATCCAATCTGGGGGCCGTGGAACTAACGGTCGCGCTGCACCGCGTCTTTACGACGCCGCAGGATGAGATCGTGTTCGACGTGGGCCACCAGTGCTATACCCATAAGCTGCTGACCGGCCGCCGCGAAGGTTTTGCAAAACTGCGCCAGCTGGACGGTCTGTCCGGCTTCCCGAACCCGAACGAGAGCGAGCACGACGCCTTTATTTCCGGCCACGGCAACACGGCACTGTCCGTTGCTATCGGCATCGCGTGGGCCAAAAAGCTGCGCGGGGAGCCGGGGCAGGTCATCGCCGTCATCGGCGACGGTGCCTTTACCGGCGGCATGGTCTATGAGGGAATGAACAACATCGGCGGGCTGGACAATCTGCTGGTCATCCTGAACGACAACAAGATGTCCATTTCCAAAAACGTCGGTGCGCTGTCCCGTTATTTGAAGCGTCTGCGCACGACCAACCGCTACTTTGATGCCAAGGAAAATGTGCGAGGCTTCCTTGATCGGGTGCCTGTGATCGGCCCGCCGCTGAAAATGACGATCCATAACGGAAAAACCTTAGTGCGCCGCGCTCTGTACCACTCCACCATGTTCGAGGATATGGGCTTCCACTATTACGGCCCCTTTGATGGCAATAACGAACAGGAAGTCGAGCAGATCCTGCGGAGCATCCACAAGCAGCCCGGCCCCCATTTCCTGCACATCGTTACGAAAAAAGGCAAGGGATATGCCCCCGCCGAGAGCAACCCCGGCAACTTCCACGGTGTTTCGAAGTTCGACCTTGTGGACAGCATTCCCGACCCGGAAGTAGCCCCGAAGGAATCCTTCTCGAATGTGTTCGGCAATGTCCTGAACAAAGAGGGAACCACCAACGAGAAGATCTGCGCCATTACTGCAGCCATGAAGTACGGCACCGGTCTGCAATTCTTTGCCCACACCCACCCGAAGCGCTTCTTTGATGTGGGCATGGCCGAGCAGCACGCTGTGACCTTTGCAGCCGGTCTGGCCAGTCAGGGAATTCTGCCGGTGGTCTGCATCTATTCCACCTTCCTGCAGCGCTCCTATGACCAGATCATCCACGACGTCAATCTGCTGAACGAAAACGTTGTGCTTGCCATTGACCGCGCCGGTTTTGTTCCGGCCGACGGCGAGACCCATCAGGGCATCTACGATCCGGCTTTCCTGAGCCAGATCGGTATCCCGACCTATTCACCTTCGAACTACGCCGAGCTGCGCCATTGGCTGCCGGTGTTGCTCAGTGACGAGCAGAAGGGACCGCGTGCCATCCGCTACCCGCGCGGCGGCGAGAGCGAGGTGCTGGCTGCTTACGGCTGCTCCGGCCGGGAGTACGATCGCCTCTATACCGCCCCCCATGCAAAGGCTGCTTTCATCAGTTATGCCGATGAAGTGGAGGATGTGCTCTGTGCGGCAAAGCTTCTGGGTGAGGAAAAGCTGCCCTGCGACGTTTACAAGCTTGTAAAGATATATCCCTTTACAGATGAATTCATCAAAGAAATTTCGCGCTATGATGTTATTCTGTTCGCCGAGGAGTGTGTCGCATGCGGCGGCATTGGCGAACATCTGGAAGCCGCCCTTTGCCGCTCCGGCTGGAAGGGTACGTACATCCACCGGGCCGTCGAGAACCTTCGTCTGCCCCATGCAACAGTCCCGCAGATCAAAGAAGCAACGGGTCTGGACGCTGCCCATCTGGCGCAGACCATCCGTGAGACCGTGAAAGGAGAAACTGTATCTTGAAAATCCGATTGGATCAATATCTGGTTCAGCATGGCCTGATCCAGAGCCGTGAGCGCGCCAAGGCTATGATCATGTCCGGCGTCGTTTTCGTCAACGAGCAGAAGGTGGACAAGGCCGGCGAGATGATCAAGGAAGACGCCAAGGTCGAGGTGCGCGGCCACGACATCGGCTACGTCAGCCGTGGCGGACTGAAGCTGGAAAAGGCGATGCAGTGCTTTCCGCTGACGCCGAACGGCAAGGTCTGCATGGACATCGGCGCCTCCACCGGCGGCTTCACCGACTGTATGCTGCAGAACGGTGCCGTCAAGGTCTATGCCGTGGATGTCGGTTACGGCCAGCTCGCTTGGAAGCTGCGTACCGACGAGCGCGTTGTCAATATGGAGCGCACCAACATCCGCAGCGTCACGCCCGACCAACTGGGCGAACCCATTGAATTTTTCAGTGTGGACGTCTCCTTCATCTCGCTGCATCATATCTTCCCGGTGGCACAGGCCATCACCACGCCGGACGCTATGGGCGTCTGTCTGGTCAAGCCGCAGTTCGAGGCGGGCCGTGAAAAGGTCGGCAAGAACGGCGTCGTGCGTGACCCGGCCACCCACTGCGAAGTGCTCCACAATGCGATGGGCTATGCCGCCGCCAACGGCTTCGCGGTGTGCGGGCTGGACTTCAGCCCTGTCAAGGGCCCGGAAGGCAACATCGAATATCTGATGTTCGTTCAGAAGAGCGACGAGCCCGCCGTGCTGGACGACAGTGTGGCAAAGCAGGTCGTGGAGGCCAGCCATTCCACGCTGGATCGCTGAATCTGACGATTTAGAAGAGGTGAAGGACGTGACGGTCTATATTTCGCCCAACCCCGGCAAGCCGATGGCCTACGGCATCTCCCAGCGGGCCGCGCAGATCCTGATGGCCCACGGTGCCAAGGTGCTGATGCAGATGAACCTCCGGGCGGAGTGCAACACCATGGGAGTGCAGTTCCTGCCCCAAAAGGAGTGCCTTGAAAAGACCGATGTCATCCTGACCATCGGCGGCGACGGAACCATCCTGCACGAAGCGAACCTCTCGCTGGAATACCACAAGCCCATCCTCGGCATCAATCTGGGCCGATGCGGCTTTCTGGCCACCTGCGAGGTGGATGAAATGGAGCAGAAGCTCTCTGCCGTCGCGCGCGGGGACTACATGCTGGACGCCCGGATGCTGCTCTACGTCCGGGTGTTGGGCGACGACAGCTGGGAGGGCCACGCTCTGAACGATGTCGTTATGACCAAAGGCCGCTTGCAGCAAGCCATCGACTTCAGCATCTACTGCGACGATATCCTTGTGGAGCACTACCGTGGAGATGGTGTGATCGTTGCTACGCCCACCGGCTCCACCGCCTATTCTCTGGCGGCAGGCGGCCCGATTCTGGACTCGCAGACCAAGGGTGTGGTCGTCACCCCCATCTGCCCCCACAGCCTTGCCAGCCCGGCTATGGTCTTTGCGCAGGAGCGCAAGATCAACATCTGTGTCGGGCAGGTGGCGGACGAGGAAGTATTCATCAGCTGCGACGGTGCCGCCGGGTATTCGCTCTGCGCCGGTGCCACCGCCGAGGTGCGCCTGAGCGACCAGATCGTTCAGCTCATCACCTTCAGCAAAGCCGACCAGTTTCAGGCCATTGACCAGAAACTGCGCGGCAGACGGTAAGTTTTGATAGAAAGGGGAAACCGTATGGCCAGCAGCCGAGGCGATGCCAAAAGCAAACGGGAGCGTCAGCAGGCGATCCTGCGCCTGATCCAAGAATATCCGATCAGCCGTCAGGAGTCTCTGCTCGACTATCTGCGGAAGGAAGGGTTCGACGCCACACAGGCCACCATCTCCCGTGATATCCGGGAACTCAGCCTTGTAAAAGCTGCGACGAGCACCGGTTACCGGTATGTTTCCAGCCACAACGAAGCGCTGAACCCTAAAATTCAGGGCCGTTTTGAGACGATCTTTCACGAATCCGTCCTCGGCGTGGACTATGCCGGACATGTGGTTCTCGTCAAATGCTACTCCGGTATGGCGAACGCGGCCTGTGAGGTGTTCGACGCTTTGAAATGGAAAAATGTTGTCGGAACACTGTCCGGCGACGATACGTTCCTGATCGTGACGCGCTCGGAACGGGATGCCAAAACCATCTGCACCGAGCTGACCCACCACATCGGACAAAAATAATGCGGGAGAAATTACCATGCTGAGTAGTCTGCAAATCGAAAATGTTGCAGTCATCCAGAAAGCCAATGTGCATTTTGAAAAGGGGCTGAACGTCCTCACCGGCGAAACAGGCGCGGGCAAATCGATCCTGATTGATTCCATCAACGCCATCCTCGGCAACCGGACGTCCAAGGATCTCGTGCGCACCGGAGCTGCCAAGGCGGTCATCCGCGCTGCCTTCGACGATGTGCCCCCTTCGGTTCTGGACAGTCTGGAGAAGGCGGGGTACGAGCGCTCAGACGCACTGACCCTGAGCCGGGAGATCACCGCCGAGGGCAAGAGCACCTGCCGCATCAACGGGATGCCCGCCACAGCGGCCATCCTGCGGGAGCTGTGCGGCGGACTGATTAACATCAACGGCCAGCACGACTCGGTGGGTCTGCTGAACCCGGCCCGCCACGAGGGCATTCTGGACGCCTATGCCCAGAACGGCGCAGAATTTCAGGAATATTATGCGGTCTACCGGGAACTCATCAAGGTCAAAAAGGAACTGGATGCCATCATCACCGATGAAGCGGAAAAACAGCGCCGCATCGACCTGTTGAGCTATCAGGTTCAGGAGATCGAGGACGCCGCGCTGACGGCAGGGGAAGAGGAAACGCTGGATGCCCGCCGCAGGGTGCTGGCGAACGCCTCCACCATCCGGGAGCGCATCTCCCAGAGCTACGCTCTGCTTTCGGGTGATGACGAGACGCCCGGTGCAGTCGATCTGCTGGGCGAAGCTTCCAATGCCATTGACGCCGCTTCACAGGTGGACGGGAGCCTTTCCACTGCCGCCGGGCAGCTGCTGGACCTCTATTATTCCGCCAAGGATTTCTCCGCCGACCTCATCAACCGGCTCGATGGATATGATACAAATGATGCAGAACTGGACGAGGTTGAACAGCGCATCGATCGGATCTACAAGCTCAAGCGCAAGTACGGCGACACGGTGGAAGACATCATCGCTTTTGGCCAGCGGGCGCGAGAAGAGCTGGAACGCATCCAGTTCTCGGAGGAGCGGGCCGAACAGCTGCAAGCGGAAAAGCACCGGCTTTATGTGCTGGCGCGGGATAAGGCCGAGGCGCTGACCCAGACCCGCCTGAAAGCTTTTGAAGAGCTGAACAAACGCATTTCCGGCACGCTGGATTTTCTGAACATGCCCGGCGTCCGAATGACGCTCCGCCACACAAGGGGGCCTCTGGCCAGCCATGGACAGGACAGCGTGGAATTTTATATCTC
>ENA-USTZ01000982-USTZ01000982.1-human-gut-metagenome-genome-assembly--contig:-NODE-982-length-11631-cov-4.531937_pt1 | contig 11631 bp, 7 predicted proteins | sample MGYA00250049_ERZ773375 | MGnify/ENA primary metagenome ERZ773375 (study PRJEB29103, sample SAMN06111956) | human gut metagenome | biome: human gut; feature: ankylosing spondylitis patient; material...
CGTGTGCTCTTCCGATCTGGCCTGTGCACCGCCGAGGAGTTTCTGGAAGAAGCCAATACCGGCGATTTCAGCGCGTACAAATTCTGGCAGTATGTCCCGGACAACAAGGAAGCCCCCGACCGTTTTATGAAGTGCGAGGGTTATCTCTTCCCGGACACCTACGAATTCTTGACGGAAGATACCGTACACAACTACGTGGCAACGTTCTATTCTCATTTTGATCGGCAGTTCACCGACGAAATGTACAAAGAACTGGACAAGCAGGATCTGAGCCTTTCGGAGGTCATCACGCTGGCGTCCTTCGTGCAGGAGGAGGCCGGCAACGAGCAGGACTCCAATGTGGCGCAGGTGTTCCGCAACCGGCTGGCGGAGGGCTCGCCCTACCCCAAGCTCCAGAGCAACACTTCGAGCTATGTCCAGAGCGATGAGGACAATAACTACCTGTGGAACTGGGTGGCCCCGTGGTACGGCGGCTGGGACAAGATCCCGGAAAATATCTTGAACGCCTACGACACCTACAGCTGCACCGGGCTGCCCGCCGGGCCTATCTCGAACCCCGGTCTGGCGGCCATCCAAGCCGCGCTGGCCCCCCAGCCCGACGAGGACGTCAAGGACTGCTATTTCTTCGTGACCGACCTTTCCGGCCATTACTATTACGCCCGCACCTATGCGGAGCACCAAGCCAACTGCGAAAAAGCAGCGCAGGTGAATAAAAATTATAGGTAAGAGGATCATTATGTTACAAATCCCGGAACTTCTTTCCCCGGCGGGCGATCTGGAACGCCTTCGCTACGCCATCAACTACGGCGCGGATGCCGTATATTGCAGCTTGCCCGAATTCGGGATGCGCTCTGCCCCGGCCAACTTCACGCCGGAGCAGCTCACCGAGGGCGTCATCTATGCCCATGCCCGCGGCCGCAAGGTCTACCTGACCATGAACACCCTGCCCACCAACGAAGAGGCAGACCGTTTGCCGGAGGCCATCAAAAATGCCGCCGCTGCGGGCGTGGATGCCTTCATCGTGGCGGATCTCGGCGTGATGGAAGCGTGCAAGCAGTTCGCCCCGGACATCGAGATCCACATGTCCACCCAGACCGGCATCACCAACTGGGCCGCAGCCCGCGCTGCCTACAACATGGGCGCCAAGCGTGTGGTGCTGGCCCGTGAGCTGACGCTGCAGGACATCGCCACCATCCGCGACAAGACCCCGCCGGAACTGGAGATCGAAGCCTTTGTCCACGGTGCCATGTGCATGAGCGTGTCAGGCCGGTGTCTGCTCTCCAATTACATGACGGGCCGCGACTCCAACCGGGGCCAGTGCGCCCAGCCCTGCCGCTGGAAATACTACCTGAGCGAGGAGACCCGCCCCGGCCAGCTCTATGAGATCGGCGAGAACGAGAACGGCAGCTACATCCTCAACGCAAACGATCTGTGCACCGCGCCCTTCCTCGACCTCATCTGCAAGGCGGGCGTGGACAGCCTGAAGATCGAGGGCCGCGCCAAGACCTTCTACTATGTGGCCAGCGTCACGGCGGCCTACCGCAAGGCGCTGGATCAGTACCTTGCCGACCCCCTCAACGACAACTTCGAGCTGCCGGACGAGGTGCTGGCCGAGCTGACCCGCACCAGCCACCGCCACTATTCGCCGGGCTTCTACTTTGGCCGCGAACAGGCCAGACAGGCCACCGACAGCGCCACCTACATCCGCCAGTGGGAGTTCGTGGGCACCGTGGACGGCTGGGAAAATGGCATTGCCAGCTGCCAGCAGCGGGGCAAGTGGATCCTTGGCGATACCTTGGAGGCTCTCTGCCCGGACGGCCGCAGCATCCCGCTGCACCCGGAGTGGATCAAGAACGAGGCAGGGGAGAGCGTGGACTCCACCCCGCACGCCATGGAAAAATACACCATCCCCACCCCGGAGCTGCCCCCCATGAGCTTGCTGCGGCGCAAGGTCTGAGCAGGGTTTTCAGGATAGGATAAGGAGAGGAACCAGATGAAAAAGCTACTGAACAGTCTTCCGTTCCGGCTGTTGCTGGGCATCGTTGTCGGCGTGCTGCTGGGGCAGGTCTTCCCGCTGGGAGCCATGAAGGTTGTGGTAACGCTGCAATACATCATGGGCCAGCTGATCACGTTCTGTGTGCCGCTGATCGTCATCGGCTTCATCGCGCCGTCCATCACCCGGCTGGGCAAAAATGCCTCCCGGCTGCTGGGCGTTGCCATCGTCATCGCCTACACCTCGTCGGTCTGCGCGGCCTTCATGAGCACCGGCGCGGGCTATGCGCTCATCCCGCATCTGTCCATCGATACCGAGGTGGCCGGTCTGCGTGAGCTGCCGGAGGTGGTGTTTGAGCTGAACATCCCCCAGATCATGAGCGTTATGAGCGCACTGGTGCTCAGCGTCCTCGTGGGTCTGGCAGCAACGTGGACCAACAGCAAGCTGACCTGTGATCTCCTCGGCGAGTTCCAGAACATCGTTCTGTCCGTCGTCAGCAAGATCATCATCCCCATCCTGCCGTTCTACATTGCGGCCACCTTCTGCAACCTGAGCTATGAGGGGATGATCACCCACCAGCTCCCCGCCTTTATTCAGATCATCCTCATCGTCATGGCGGGCCACTATATCTGGCTGGCGGTGCTCTACCTGCTGGCCGGGGCCTACTCCGGCAAGAACCCGTGGGAGGTCCTCCGCCATTACGGCCCGGCCTACCTCACCGCCGTCGGCACCATGTCCAGCGCCGCGACGCTGGCCGTTGCGCTGGACTGCGCCCGCAAGAGCAAGGTGCTGCGCAAGGATATGGTCAGCTTCGGCATCCCGCTGTTCGCAAACATCCACCTCTGCGGCTCGGTGCTGACCGAGGTGTTCTTCTGCATGACCATCTCGAAGATCCTCTACGGTGAGCTGCCCGGTGTCGGCACGATGATCCTGTTCTGCGTGCTGCTGGGCATCTTCGCCATCGGTGCTCCCGGCGTCCCCGGCGGCACGGTCATGGCGTCGCTGGGCCTGATCACCGGCGTGCTGATGTTCGACGATGCGGGCACGGCTCTGATGCTGGCGATCTTTGCATTGCAGGACAGCTTCGGCACCGCCTGCAACATCACCGGCGACGGCGCGCTGACCTTGATGCTGACCGGCTATGTGGAAAAGCACCACATTCAGGAGAACGGCAATCTGGAAAGCCCAATCCTCTAAATCGACGATCTCTACACGACCTGTCCCGCCCAAACGGCGGGACATTTCTCATCTCAGCGGGAGGAATGCAGGATGAAAGGCTATCTTTTGGCGGAGGGAAAACGGCTTGTGCTGGCGGTGCTGGCCTTTCTGGTCGTTTTCGCGGCGGTGCCCAGCCTCCGGCTGGTGCACCTGCTGGGGCTGCTGGCGGCAGGACTCTGTGCGCTGGGGCTGCTGTACCGGAACGCCTCGTCCCGGTTCTTTGGCCGGGTGATGGCGGGCGGCATCGGCTGCCTTGGCGGCTTTGTGCTGGCGCGGACTATGCTGCAAAATCGGCCGCTGCGGATGGTCTCCGCGTCAGAATACGCCCTGCTCTTTCTGGACTTTTTGCTCTGGGCGGGTCTGCTGCTGTGGAGCTGCCGGGCGGATGCAGCCCCGAAACGGGAGAAGCCGCCGCTGTTCAAGGAACAAGTGCCGGATAAAGCGCGGCTCATCCAATACATACAGGATCTTCCGATCGTAGGCATCCACGCAAAATGGGGCAACGGAAAAAGCTTTCTGTGGGAAAATCTCCGGTCCGACCTTCAGGCGCAGTTCGAGATCGTTCAGATCGACCTGCTGGCCTGTGATCTGGACGAGATCGAAGCCTTCCTCATCCGGGAGCTGGAAAAGGTGTTGGAGCGCGGCCAGATCTACCCGGAAAACGCCCACTACCTCAAGGCACAGCTGGGCAAGAACAGCACGCTGGAAAAACTGGGGGGCATCGCGGGGGAAAGCGGCTTTTCGGATACCTTCGACTCGCTGCAGCAGGAGCTGGAACGGCTGCCCAAGAAGGTTTTGCTGAACTTTGAGGACATCGACCGCATCCGCAGCGAGGAAGTCATCCAGAAGATCTTCGCCATCTCGGAGAAGCTGGCCTCGGACCGGGTGCATGTGGTCTTCCAGTACAACAAGGAGGCCCTGCCGGGCCGCTTGCAGGAAAAGGAGTATCTGGAAAAGTATGTGCCCTTCAATGTGGGCCTGACGCCGATCTCCTTCGCCTCACTGGTGGGGTATTTCTGGGATCGGTTCGAGATGGATACCCTGCCGCTGAAAAAAGACGCGCTGAGCCTCATCGGCGTGACCCGCCCCTCTTACGAAACGCTGAACTCTGCGGTGGGGCTGGATGCGAAGGCATCCTTTGACCTTACGTCCTTGGTCTCGATCCGGAAGGTGCAGTTCTATCTGGAAGAGGTCAAGGTCCTGCTGACCTCCAACGAGGAGTTCGCCCGGCAGACAAATGCGGAGACCGTGGCGATGGTGCTGCTGGTCAAGCACTTTTTCCGGGAGGAGTACGCGGCCCTGCAAGCGAAGACCAGCCCGCTAAGAATATTTGTATTTGAGACCGAGGAGGGGCCGCTCACCCTTCTGGAACTGGCCGACCGGTACCGCAAGCCGCGGCAGTGGGAGTCGGCGGCGGGAAAGGAACAGCGCCGCGCGGCGCTGGAAGAAGTGCTGCGGCGGGGCGAAAACTCCGAGCACCTCTGGCTGCTGATGCTTCTGGGATATCAGATCCCCTTTCAGGGAGGGGATGAAGAGCGGAACCGGAAGCAGAAAGTACAGACCGAGATGCACAACGCAAAGATCGACCATCTGGTCTGGAACGTGATGGCCAACGGCCTTTCGGAGCTGACCGACGAGGAGAACGAGGTGGAGGAGCTGCTGCACAAGGTCTTCTATGACGCGAAAAAAGAGGAGTGGCCCGCCCGCTGGGAAGCGTATCAGATGGACCGCATCCATGGCCGCTTCCCGAAGGACAACACGACCGTGATGATGTGGGGCGACGATGCGCTGGCGTGCTCCTTCCGCGCCGTGGCCCGTGCGGGAAAATACGCCAAGGTGCAGACGCAGCTGCTGGAACTGCTGATCGAGCTGGAACGGGCAAAGGAGGCTCCGGCGGTGTCGGATGCGCTGCTGGAATGCCTTTCCTACTGCGATTGGTCCAACGGGCAGGACCTGATCTTGATGGCGGACTTCTTCGCTACCCTGAAAGGGGAAGAAAACCCGGAATCTCTCCCGTTTTACCGGATGTTCTTTCAAAATGCCATGGAAGCAATCATACAGAACCACTATTGCGAACAAGTGGGAGGCTTTATGTTCGAGTGGTCGTATAAAGATGGCTATGCCGAGCATGAGATAGAGCAGCTTGGATATCTGAAGCAGGAGCTGGAAGAAGAGCGGGAAAAGCAGACCGTTTCTTTTTTGCAGGAAGAACTCGACACCCTGATCCGGTTCGTGGAAAAGAACACGGCGCTTCTTTCCAGCCCGTCTCCGATGCCTCGGCGGGAGCCGGGCGTCAAATTTGACGAGTGGCGAGGCTTATATGCCCATCAGGCGGAGATCGACCGGCTGAAAGAATACCGGAAGACCCACACCCAAGCGGAATTTGAGCAGGAGCTGCAAAAGAGCCGCGGGGGGCTGTACTACGCCGAGGTCAAGGAAGCTTTAAGACAGGACAAATAAACGAAACGATCCCGCCATGGAATGTGGCGGGATCGTTTCGTTACAGCGTATCCAGAACGGTGCGGGCGTTTCGGATGGTGTCCTTGCTGGTCTGCCAGAGCTCGAACTCCGAGAAACCGGGCAGCCCCATGGGGACGCCATCCCGGCGGAAGGTCATCCGGCTGTCCAGCACCTGCTTGCCGGAGAGGTGGAAGGCGGAAGCACCCGTCTCCCTTGTGAGGGCGGGGAGGTTGGCCGGGGAGACCCCCGCACCCACCAGAATCTCGATGCGGCCCGCCGCCCGCTCCACGAGCTGCCGGAGCAGGGGAGCGCCCTGCGGGGCACTGGCGGCTTGGCCGCTGGTGAGGATGGTGGAAAGATCCAGCCCACAGGCCGCTTCCAGCGCGGCGAAGGGGTCACGGCAGACATCGAAGGCGCGGTGGAGGGTGAGGGCGACGGGGCGGTTCGCCTTGGCTGCGGCTTCATGGGCGGCGTCGTAGATGGGGCGCAGAGCTTCCACATCCAGTGCGCCGTCCGGGGTCAGCACGCCGGTCACGATACCGTCGGCCCCGGCAGCCACCAGCTCCGCGGCGGAAGCAGCCATCTGCGCCAGCTCCCAGCGGTCGTAGCAGAAATCGCCGAAGCGGGGGCGGAGCAGGGCACGGACCGGGAGGCCGGTGGTCTCCTTCACCTGCCGCACCAGCGCAAGGCTGGGGGTCGTGCCGCCTACGATGAGGTCGGCGCAGAGTTCCAGCCGGTCGGCCCCGCCCTCCTTCGCCGCAAGGGCGCTGGCGGTGCTGTCAACACAAACTTCGAGGGTATACGACATAGCGTTCTCCAATCGTTTCAAGATGCACGTTCGTCAGCAGGACGGTGGGTGTTTTCCCAAGCAAGTGTCCGACGGGTGGGACCCTGTTGCCGTAGGCAATAGGGCGGGGTATGGAATCCCCGTCTCACTTGCGAGGGAGAATACCCACTGCCCTGCGATCGGTTTAACAAAACCCGCCAACAGGAACTGCTGACGGGTTTTGCATTGCGAAAAAGCTTAGTTTACGGAAGCGAGGAACCGCACAAAGCCAGCGCGTCCGGCTTCGTCCAGTTTATAGACACCGGCATCTGCCAGAACCTCGGCGAAGACATGGCCGACCTCGTCCTGCAGGATGAGGTGGACGTTGTCACCGTTCAGGTCGGGGTGCTTGGCAAGGATCTCCTCGGCCCATGCGGCGTGCTTCTGCAACGCTTCGGGATACTCGGCGGTGGGTACGCGGGCCACCAGTGCGTCGGCCAGATCAAACAGCTCCTGCTTCAGGCGGCTGGGCAGAACGGCCAGACCCATGACCTCGATGAGGCCGATGTTCTCTTTCTTGATGTGGTGGAGCTTGGCGTGGGGGTGGTAGACGCCCAGCGGGTGCTCCGGGGTGGTGATGTTGTTGCGGAGCACGAGGTCGAGCTGGAACCTGCCGTCCCGCATCCGGGCGATGGGGGTGATGGTGTTGTGGGGCTCACCGTCGGTCTCGGCGAAGAGGAAGCAGCTCTCGTCGGTGTAGCCGCGCCATGCGGTCAGGATCTTGTCCGCCAAGTCCACAAGGCGCTTGTCGTCCGCACAGGTCAGGCGGATGCAGCTCATGGGCCAGTGGACGATGCCTGCTTCCACATCCTCATAGCCGGGGAAGACCCATGCCTTTTCGATGGGGGCCTTCGCCATGGCGAACTCGTAGTGGCCGCCTTGGAAGTGGTCGTGGCTCAGGATGGAGCCGCCCACGATGGGCAGGTCCGCGTTGCTGCCCACGAAATAGTGGGGGAAGAGGGCCACGAAGTCCAGCAGCTTGCGGAAAGTGGCCCGCTCGATCTTCATGGGGGTGTGCTGGTTGTTGAAGACGATGCAGTGCTCGTTGTAGTAGACATAGGGGCTATACTGCAGATTCCACGCGCTGTCGTTGATGGTTAGCGGGATGATGCGGTGGTTCTCACGGGCGGGGTGGTTCATCCGGCCTGCATAGCCCTCGTTCTCCACGCAGAGCTGGCACTTGGGGTAGGCGCTCTGGGGGGCCAGCTTAGCGGCGGCAATGGCCTTGGGGTCTTTTTCCGGCTTGGAAAGGTTGATGGTGATATCCAGATCGCCGTAGGGGGTCGTGGTGACCCACTTCAGATCCCGCTTGATGCGGTAGCGGCGGATGTAATCGGTGTCCTGACTGAACTTGTAGAACCAGTTGGTCGCCGCTTCGGGACCTTCGGTCTCGTACCGCTCCTCAAAGTTGGCGCGGACGATGGAGGGGCGCGGGGTCAGCACGCCCATGAGCTTGGTGTCGAAGAGGTCGCGGGCAGTGGAGTTGTCCTCGCACACGCCGCGGGCCACCGCATCGTCCACCAGCGTTTTCAGGATGGCTTCGAGGTCGGTGTAGCAGACCTCGCCCTCCGGCTCGGTGAAGCTGTCCAGCTGCATGGTCATGAGCAGCTGGTTGCGGATGTAGATCTCATCGTCCGGCAGGATGAGGCCGGTGTCCAGACCGTAATTGACGAGCTGTTGGATGGCAGTGGAGATCACAGGACAGCACCTCCTTCCGGGCGGATGGAGAGGACATGGCAGCGGCCTGCGCCGAGGATGGCTTCCATCTGCTCTTTGAACTGGGCCAGCTCTTCCACCGGCACAAAGGCCTGTACGGTGCCCGCAAAACCGCCGCCGTGGACGCGGACGGCACCCTTGCCGCGCAGGAAGTGCTTGGCGGCGGCGATGGTCACGGCCACCTCCTGATGTTCCTTGTACCCGGCGGGGATGACGTTCTGCAGGTACTCCCAGCTGCTCAGGCCGGACTCGGTGACCAGCTGCAGGAAGGTGTCGAAATCGTCCGCGCGGAGGGCGGCCACCTGTTTTGCCACCCGCTCGTTGTCGGCGTAGATGTGGAAGGCGCGGAGCACGGCGCGGTCGCCGCACTGCTTGCGGCACTCCGGGAGCTTTGCGAGGAAGGTCTCAAAGGGAACATCCCGCAGCACCTCGCCGCCGCAGACAGCGGCCACGGCGCGGCACTCGCTGGGGATGGCAGCATACTCGTCGGTCAGGTCGGCGTGGTCGGCACCGGAATCCAGAATGCAGAGCGCGAGGCCCGCCTTGGAGAAATCGACCTGCACCGGCTCCACGGCGGGGTGGGCCGGGTCCGCAAAGTCAATGGTGATAATGTTGCCGACGCTGGAGGCCATCTGGTCCATCAGGCCGCAGGGTTTGCCGAAGTAAACATTCTCTGCCCACTGGCCGATCTGCGCGATGGCGATGGGGGAGACCTTTTCGGCCATGAAGCAGTCGTTGAGGATGACGCCGATCAGCACCTCGAACGCCGCCGAGGACGAGACGCCGCTGCCCTTGGGCACATTGGAGGAAATGTATACGTCAAGGCCGGAGAGCTTGGCTCCCCGCTGGCGGAATGCTTCGCACTCGCCGCGCAGCAGGGCCATGGTGGTGTTCTCTTCCTCCTTGCGGGCGGCAAGGCTCGAAAGATCGATGACGCACAGGTCGTACCCCTCGCTCTGGACGCGGAGCTGGTTCAGGCTGTTGGGGGCGGCGGCAGCGATCATATCAATGTTGACGCTGCCCGCCAGCACCCGGCCGTGCTGGTGGTCGGTGTGGTTGCCGCCGATCTCGGTGCGGCCGGGGGCACTGTACAGCCCGGCCTCGGTGTGGGAGCCAAAGGTGGTTTCCAGCCCGTCCAGCACGGCGGCATAGCGGGCAGCCTGTGTGGGCGTTTGTTCGGGGGCGCAGCAGTACAGCGCAGCCAGACGGCTGGCGTGGGTGCCGTCGGCCAGCTCCTGCTTCCAGACAGAAACGGATCTCATCATGGTGAAGTTCCTCCTCTGAGCGATCAATATTCCCAAACCGGGGCAAGTGCTGCTCCGGTTTCTCTTACCCTAATAATAAAGAATCTCTGTGGAAAAGACCATGTATTATTGTTGCCTCTCGATGAAGCCTTAACTTGCGTTTCCGGGTTTGAAATCGCTGGCGGCCAACCCGTCGAGGTTGAGCATCCCCTCCAGCGCGGCCACATCGGCGGAGACGTCCAGCGCGTCGGACTGGAACAGCTTGTCCAACTGGTTTTCGAAAGCCGTGATCAGCAGGTCCATGGAGCGCTCGATGCTGTGCTTTGCCTCGGAGATGTTCTCGCCCTGCACATCCTGCGCCGAGAGCTGGGCGTAGGTGTTCAGCAGCTTGAGGGCCGTGGGCAGATAGTAGTCCATGAACTTTTGCAGCTGGGCCTTTTTGCCGGGGTCCTTCTTCGCCAGCGCAAAGATGCGGGCGCTGACCTCCTCCAAGCGGGAGATCTTAGCCGTCATCACCGGATCGGGGATGGCCTCATTGGCCTTCCGGAGCTGGGCTTGCAGGGAAGCATAGAGGTCCTCCGGGGCGGGCTCCGCCTTGGGTTCTTCCTCTGTCTGGGGCGGCTGGGGTGCTGCGCCCCGCACGACGAGGGTGCCGGTGCGGTGGTCGATGTAGGCATCGGCTCCGAAATAGCCGTGGTCGATGGCCCGCTCCACCACCGAGATGCCCTTGGCGGAGCCGATGCCCGCTGCGGCGAAGAGCTCGTCCAGCGGGATATTGCTCCGGTCACCGACGATCTTATCCAGTTTGCGTTCCAGCTTGCAGGCATTGCGCATCCGCAGCCCCATGCCCAGCGCCGCGCCGCCGCCGAGGATCTGGGTCAGCGCTGTGATGAACTCGCCCCAGTCGAACCAGTAGCCCCACAAGTCGATGATGTCCCCCAGCTCGGCAAGGCCTGCCACAAGGAAGATGGCACCGAACACCGTGCAGAGGGTGGTCAGGTTCTTGTGCCACTTTTTCGCGTTCTTCTGCTCGGCGGTGGGGATGTCGTGGCCGTAAACGGTCTCGTCGTCGCAGCCGACGGGGCGGGTGCTCTGGTCCGCGCGGGTGTCCTCGGCCCGGAAATCGCTGGCGTAGTCGGCGTTTTCCTGCTCTTTTTTCAGCGCGTCCCGATCGATGGCGCGCAGGATGAAGAACAGGATGCTCAGTTCCGGCGACATGGCGAAAAGCACCAGAAGGGCGATGGTGGGGATGCGGGCGAGATAATGTTTGCTGCGTCTTGGCTCCATGGGGCAAAATCCTCCTAAATAAAAAGAACCGCGTTCCACTTTATTATAGCGGAACGCGGCTCTTTTGTTAAGAGATATTTTCTTTGGGAGCAAATAGGGGAGTAAAAGCCTTATTTCATCAGGCTGCAAACAGCTTCAGCATAGGCGGCAGGATCATCCACGGGCAGCCCCTCAATGAGCTGAGCCTGTGCGTAGAGCAGGACGCTGTACTTTTTCACCTTGTCGGTGTCGCCCGCTTCCTGCGCGGCTTTCAGCACTGCGAAGACGGGGTGGTCGATGTTCAGCTCCAGCACCTTATCGCTCTTGACGCCCTCGCTGCCGGGCTGCTTGGAGAGGACCTTCTCCATCTCAATGGAGAGGGGGCCGTCGGAAGACAGGCAGACCGGGTGCTCCTTCAAGCGGGTGGAGACCTTGACCTCCTTGACCTTGCCGTCCAGTGCGTCCTTCATGGCGTCGAACAGGGGCTTGTTCTCGGCGGTGGCATCCTCGGCGGCCTTCTTCTCGTCCTCGGTCTCAAGGCCAAGGTCGCCGCTGTTGACATTCTTGAACTCCACGGTGCCGTCCTTGCCCTCGGCATCCTTGCGGGGATAGGTGCGCATGATCTGGAGGCAGAACTCGTCCACATCTTCGGTCAGGAGCAGGACATCGTAGCCCTTGTCCATGACCAGCTCGGCGGCGGGCAGCTTTGCCAGACGGTCGGTGGAGTCGCCGGCGGCAAAGTAGATGTACTTCTGCTCAGCGGGCATCTTGTCCACGTACTCCTGCAGGGTGACCATCTTCTGCTCCTTGGCGGACCAGAACAGCAGCAGGTCGCGCAGCAGCTCGGCGTGCATGCCGTAGTCGGAGTAAGCACCGAACTTGATCTGACGGCCGAATTCCTTCCAGAA
>ENA-USTZ01000985-USTZ01000985.1-human-gut-metagenome-genome-assembly--contig:-NODE-985-length-11623-cov-2.257145_pt1 | contig 11623 bp, 9 predicted proteins | sample MGYA00250049_ERZ773375 | MGnify/ENA primary metagenome ERZ773375 (study PRJEB29103, sample SAMN06111956) | human gut metagenome | biome: human gut; feature: ankylosing spondylitis patient; material...
TCCAGCGGCTTTACCGTATGGATGCGGTCGGTGGAAAGATGCAGTTTTCCAAGGGCAAACAGTTCCTCCGGTGCGATCGGCTGACGGATGCGCAGATCCTTTGTCTTTGCGAGAAATGGTCCGATCATGGAGTTTTTATTGGCAATGATCTGTGGAATACTGCCCTCTGCGATCACATATCCACCGCCCGCTCCGGCTTCCGGTCCCATCTCAATCACCCAGTCCGCCTCCGATAAAATCTGCGTATCGTGATCGACCAAAAGCACTGAGTTTCCATCTTTGATCAGATCATGCATCACGGCATTCAGTCCCACGATATTTGACGGGTGCAGACCGATCGACGGCTCATCGAGCACATACAACACGCCTGTCGTGCGGTTCCGCACCGCCCGCGCAAGCTGCATGCGCTGCCGTTCCCCGGTTGAAAGCGTTGCCGCCGCCCGGTCGAGGGAAAGATAAGAAAGTCCCAGATCCATGAGCCTTTTTGCAACGGTCTTAAACGACTCGCAGATAGATTCCGCCATCGGACGCATCTCTTTCGGCAGGGATTCCGGCACATGCGCCACCCATTCGACCAGCTCTTTCAGCGTCATTTTGCAGGCTTCCGCCAGTCCGATCCCACAAAGTTTCGGTGCACGGGCTGCCTCCGACAGCCTGCTTCCGCCGCACTCCGGGCAGACTTCCTCCTTCAAAAACTTCTCCACCCGCTTCATACCCTTTTCGTCTTTTACTTTTGCCAGAGCATTTTCTACGGTGTATACCGCATTGTAATAGGTAAAATCCAGCTCTCCTGCCTGATTGGATTTCTTTGCTTTGTAAAAAATATGCTTTTTATCCGCCGGACCGTGATAGACGATATCCTTTTCTTCATCGGTCAGATCTTTAAACGGAATGTCGGTGCGCACGCCCATCTCCCGGCAGACGTCAGTCATTAACGACCACATCAGGCTGTTCCACGGTGCAACCGCACCCTCATCAATACTGATCGAATCGTCCGGTACAAGTGAATCCAGATCCACCGTCCGGACACTTCCCGTACCGCCACACTTCGGGCAGGCTCCCTGTGAATTAAAGGCAAGCTGCTCCGCACTCGGCGCATGGACACGTTCGCCGCACTCCGGACAGATGATCTCCTGTTCTGCCGCAACATTCAGTGTCGGCGGAACATAATGCCCGTTCGGGCACCGGTGCGACGCGAGCCGCGAATACATCAGCCGCAGGCTGTTTAACAGTTCGGTTCCCGTTCCAAACGTGCTGCGGATGCCCGGAATGCCCGGACGCTGATGCAGGGCCAGCGCCGCCGGGACATACAGCACTTCGTCGACCTGTGCTTTTGCCGCTCTGGTCATGCGCCTTCTGGTGTAAGTCGAAAGCGACTCCAGATACCGTCTGGAGCCTTCTGCATACAACACGCCAAGTGCTAACGACGATTTTCCGGAGCCGGATACGCCTGCAATCCCGACAATCTGATGCAGAGGGACATTTACATTTACGTTTTTTAAGTTGTGGACACACGCGCCCCTTACTTCTATGTATTTTGGTTCGTTGTGACTGTTTTCCATAAAGACATTACCCGTGTATGAATTATCTTGCGTATTATCTTGCGTACTTTCTTCCTCAATTATACAGAAAAACATGCGAAATTCCAATAGTGTTCCAGACAGAAAAAAGCCGGTGCATCCCAGACGATGCACCGGTTTTTCCGTTTACTATATAAAATACTCCCTTGTATCGGCTGTTAAGTCAGCCACCCTTTTAAGCTTTCAGATCCAGTGAACGGATCTCCTGCCGAACCTTTAAAATCATGGACGGGCTGACAGAAAGCTCATCATATCCCATACTAAGAAATGTCTCGGTCAGTGTCGTGTCTGCCCCAAGCTCGCCACAGATACCAACCCAGCAGCCACCCTTATGACCGTTGTCCACAATCATCTTAAGCATCTTAAGGATTGCCGGATGATGGGAATCATAAATGTTGTCAAGCTTTGGATTCTGCCGGTCGATCGCCAGTGTATACTGTGTCAGATCATTCGTTCCGACAGAGAAGAAATCCACTTCCTGTGCCAGTTCTTCGGACATCATGACGGCTGCCGGAGTCTCGATCATAATACCAAGCTCGACATCCTTGTACGGAATCTTTTCCTCATCCAGTTCTTTTTTCACTTCCTCGATGATCTTCTTTATGGTCTGTACCTCTGTGACAGAAATGATCATCGGGAACATGATGGCGATGGTTCCGTAATAGCTTGCCCGATACAGTGCACGAAGCTGTGTCTTGAATACCTCGCGGCGGTCAAGGCAAATACGGATCGCACGGTAACCCATTGCCGGATTATCTTCTTTGTCGAGTCCGAAATAATCCACCTGCTTATCCGCACCGATATCGAGTGTACGGATGATGACTTTCTTTCCTGCCATTGCCTCGGCTACCTTGCGGTATGCTGCAAACTGTTCTTCCTCGGTTGGATAATCCCTGCTCTCCAGATAAAGGAATTCGCTTCGGAACAGTCCGATGCCGCCGGCATCATTTGCCAGTACCGATGCCACATCCCCAACGCTTCCGATATTTGCATACAGGTTGATCTTTGTTCCGTCCTTTGTGATATTCTCCTTGCCCTTGAGTTCCTGCAGCAGACGCTTTTTCTCTTCATTCTCTGCTTTCTTCTTCTGGTAAGCTTCCATAACGGAGACCGGTGGATCAATGATGATCTTGCCCTCGTATCCATCTACGATACCCATTTTTCCATCGACATCTTCCGGAAAATCGACACCGATCAGTGCCGGGATATTCATGGTACGGGCCAGAATCGCGGTATGGGAATTGGTGGAACCGTGACGGGTGACAAAGGAAAGCACCTTCGATTTATCAAGCTGTACAGTCTCACTTGGTGCCAGATCATCGGCAAGTAAAATCACCGGTTCATCGGCATTCAGACCATTTCCTCCGTTGCCCTGCAGGATGGACACTACGCGGTTTGACACATCCCTGACATCGGCTGCACGCTCACGCATATAATCATCATCCATTGCCGCAAACATCTCAGAAAATGTATCTCCGGTCGTTGCCACGGCATATTCGGCATTCACCTGCTGGCCTTCAATCATATTTGTGATGGATTCGATATAATCAAGGTCATTCAGCATCATCTGATGTACTTCAAAGATTGCCGCATTGACTTCACCGACTTCTTTTAATGCCTTATCATAAAGTCCTGCAAGCTGTTGTTTTGCGGTATCTTTGGCATCTTCAAACCGTTTTACCTCTTTTGCGGTATCTGTGATTTTCTCCCGCTTTACCTGATTTTCTGATTTGCGGTATATGGCAAGGCGGCCGATGGCCACCCCGCTGTATACACTTTTACCCTGAATTGTCATAGCGTCACCTCATCCTTTTGCTGATTCATTCTCCGTAAACGGCTGCCGGAACTGTTTCTTACAGTTTCTCCTCTAAGAATTTGCCAAGTGCTGCGATTGCTTCCTCTTCCTGATCTCCATCCGTCTTTAATATGATTTCCTGTCCGCATTTTACACCAAGTCCCATAACACCGAGAATTCTCTTTGCGTCTACTTCCTTGCCATCCTTGCTGATGGTTACTTTACATGGATATGCAGCGGCTGCTTTTACCAGCTCTCCTGCCGGTCTTGCGTGGATTCCCTGCTCGTCTTTGATGGTATAAGTAAATTCTTTCATGATCATTCTCCTTTTCAAATTTTGTTTCTTTATCAATGTTACTGTTTACAAATTTTATTTAACATCCTTTTTGATCAGTCCGAGCAATACGGCTGTAATGACAGCGCCGACTGCCCATGCAAGGATGTATAAAAGCGGATGTCCTACGGTTGCAAATACGAAGATTCCACCGTGAGGAGCCATCAGTGTGCACTTAAACAGTGCGGATAAAAATCCTGCAACTCCGGCACCAATTAAGGTACATGGAATTACGTGAAGCGGATCTGCTGCTGCAAACGGGATCGCACCCTCGGTGATGAAGGAAGCACCCATTACGAAGTTGGATACCTTGGATCCACGTTCTTCCTTTGTAAATTTCTTCGGGAAGAACTGGCAGGCAAGCGCGATTCCGATCGGAGGAACCATACCACCGACCATGATCGCTGCCATGGCAATGTAACATGCCTGAACAGCCGGGTCGCCTGGCTGTGCACCTTTTTCAATCATCTGGCTTGCAGTTGCCAGTACGCCGGTACCAAATACATAAGCGGCTTTGTTGATTGGGCCACCCATGTCGATCGCCATCATAGCTCCCAGGATCAGACCAAGTACGGTAATATATCCTGCATCGGAGATTGCGGTCAGTCCATTGCTCAGTCCGGTATTGATCAGTCCGATCAATGGGTTAAAGATGAAGCACATTAAAATACTGATAATTAAAATTCCAAGCAACGGATAAATCAGAGTCGGCTTGATTCCATCTAAGGAAGCCGGCAGTTTTGAAAACGCTTTTTTCAGGAACAGTACAATAAATCCGGCAAGGAATCCGGCTAAGATTCCGCCAAGGAAACCGGAAACGGTGTTACCACCGTTGGCACCCTGGAATGCAAAGTCTGCGATAAATTTCTGGAAACCGGTTGTGGAATCCGCCCAGTTGTAACCGGTGACTAATGCGTTACCACTCGAGGCTAACAAACCGCCCGTAAAACCAACTGCAAGTCCCGGCCGGTCTGCGATCGAGTATGCAATGTAACCTGCAAGCACCGGAACCATCAGTCCCATTGCCAGTCCTCCGGCATACTTGAAGAATGCCGATAACGGCGTACAGGAACCAAATGCCGATCCACCGGTCGCACCATAGCCCATCAGGGTATCGATCAGAAATGCAATCGCTGTCATGATGCCGCCGCCGATAACGAACGGAAGCATGTGGGATACCCCACTCATCAGGTGCGTGTAAATCATGTGTGCAGTGGAGCCACCCTCTGCTTTTTCTTCTTTTCTGCTGCCCTCTGCCGCATGGTAGACAGGTGCATCCCCGGCCACGGCACGGTTTAACAGCTGCTCTGCCTTGTTGATGCCGTCTGCAACCTTGCACTCGATGACTTTCTTCCCATCGAAGCGGTCCATCGGAACTTTGGTATCGGCTGCAACGATGATTGCGGCCGCTCCTGCGATCTCTTCATCGGTAAGCACATGCTTGGCTCCGCCGGAACCTCTGGTCTCTACCTTAATCGTGATTCCCATCTCAGCTGCATGCTTCTCTAAGCTTTCCGCTGCCATATAAGTATGTGCGATTCCGGTCGGGCATCCGGTTACGGCAAGTACCTTGTATTTTGCCCCAGTTTCGTCTTCTTTTTCATCCTCATCTTTTGCGCTTTCCGCATCATCGATGACTTTTAAGAATTCGTCTACGGTCTTTGCATTTTTCAGTCCGTTGGTAAAATTCTCATCCATCAGAAGTACGGAAAGTTTGCTGAGCACCTCCAGATGTACATTATCCTCGGTGTTTGGAGCTGCAATCAGAAACAGTAAATTGACAGGTGCTCCATCTAACGCGTCAAACTCTACGCCATCCTTTACTACCATAGCTGCCAGTCCCGGTGCTTTCACAGCATCTGACTTGCAGTGTGGGATCGCAATTCCCTCTCCAATTCCGGTTGTTCCTTCTTCTTCTCTTGCAAAAACCCCCTTGCGGTAAGTTTCCACATCGCGGATTTTTCCGCTTTTTGCCATGAGATCAACCATTTTGTTTAAAACATCCTGTTTTCCGGCTGCAGAACCATTCAGTTCAATGCTCTCGGCTGCAAGCAAATCTCTGATTCTCATAGTATACCCTCCTTAAAATAATTTTTTATTTGCATCCATCAATGCAAGTACTTCCTTTTTTGTTGCCAGTTCTTCGGAAAAAGCACTGGCACTTCCGGTACATACACCATAGCGGAACGCATCTGCATAGCTGCCACCATTTAAATATCCATATATAAAACCAGCCACCATGGAATCTCCGGCGCCTACCGAATTCACAAGTTTTCCTTTCGGTGCCTCAGCCCGGAACTCCTGACCGTCTTCCGTCACAAGGACGGCCCCATCACCTGCCATGGAAACAAGAACATTTCTTGCACCTTTTTCCTGCATGCGTTTTGCATATGTTACAACATCATCCTTATCATTGATTATCGTGTGGAAAATCTCTCCCAGCTCATGATTGTTTGGTTTGATCAAAAACGGATGATAAGCAAGTACATTCATCAGCAGATCTCTGGTCGCATCTACTACAATATTGAGTTTCTTGTTCTGCAGATGTTCCATGATATCCATATACATGGATTCCGGCATTGTATCCGGGATGCTTCCGGCAAGTACCAGTGTATCGCCATCCTGCAATGCATCCAGTTTTCCGTAAAGCTTCCGGATATCTTCTGATGCAATCTTTGGTCCCTGTCCGTTGATTTCCGTCTCGGTCTGTGCCCGGAGTTTTACGTTGATACGGGACAATCCTTCGGTAACGTGAATAAAATCTGCGGTAACACCTTTCTCCTGAAGAAGCCGTGTGATGGCATCTCCGGTAAATCCTGCCATAAATCCAAGTGCGGTGCTTTCTTCCCCGAGATTTTTCAGTACCATTGAAACATTGATTCCTTTCCCACCCGGAAAAATAATTTCCTTGCTGGTACGGTTGACCACACCGGTCATAAAGTTGTCCACATTTACAATGTAATCAATGGATGGGTTAAATGTTACGGTATAGATCATTCTTTCACCTCCACAATATTTTTGTATTTTTTAAGTGCCGGCTTGTACAGCTCCGTTGTTAAGATGGTTGCCTGTTCAAAATCAGCAAATTTCACACTGGAAAGCTGGTCAAACTTGCTGGCATCTGCCAGAATATAGCAGCGTTTGCAATTCTTCATGGAATATTTCTTTACCATGGCTTCCTTGATCTCCGGGGTGGAATATCCTTTGCTGACGCTGATTCCATTCGTTCCCCAGAATCCTTTGGTAAAATTATACTTGGAAAGCATCTCCATGGCTTCCTCCCCGACGATCGCCTCTGTCTGGGATTTGAATTCGCCTCCCAGCAGATAAACACGGCAGCCCTTTTCCGCCAGAAGCTTTGCATGGCTGATGGCATTTGTCACAAACACCGCCTGTGTCTCCTTAATAAAAGGGATCATCGCCTCGGTGGATGTTCCGGCATCCAGATAAACAAAATCATCCGGGCGGATGAGTGATGCTGCATACTTTGCAATTGCATTCTTTTGTTCCGCATTCATCGTCTTACGGTTTCTGACATCCTCATCATGTGTACTCACACTCGGCCGTCTGGCGATTGCACCGCCATGCACCTTGGTCAGAAGACCATTCTCATCCATTGTGATTAAGTCCCGGCGGACGGTTGATTCTGAAGCGTCAAGTGCAGTCATAAGTTCCTGTATTGTGGCACTTCCCTCCGCTTCTATTATGGACAGTATCCTTGAAAATCTTTCTTCTGCAAGCATATGCCTCACTCCTTTGTTTTCTTTTTCGTTCACAATCTTTCTAAAACGTTCATTTTGATGGTTCTTATTATAGTTACATTTTCTGTCATCGTCAATCACTTTCCGTCAAAATCATTCACAAAAATTCATTTTAAAAATTGTGAAATATGCAAAAAAACTGTCGGAAGAATCAGTCCTGTTTCTTTACCAGGAAGCTGTTTCTTACGACAGTCTTTATATTTTTAATCTAATTTATACTAATCGCTGCTTTTTCACACTGCTTTCCGTGATTGCACGATCATGACCGTTTTACTCCCCTTTTTTAAAACGTGCGATCGCGTCTTTGACGTCATCCGCAAAAATTTCAACCACCTCTGCATTTTTCGTCTTATACCGTATGATACCCATTTCCTCAAATGTCTGTCCGGCAATATAACACCGCAATGCCATCAGTACGCCACTGTGCGTTACGATCAACACATCTTCCGTCTCCCGTTCTAAGATCATTCCGAGTGTATCAAGCGCACGCCTCAGCACTTCATTGTAACATTCTCCATGCGGTGTATGGACATAACGCCTGTTGGCATCCCAGTCCTGATACTCTTTCGCATTTTCCTGCGTAATGCTTTCCCAGCTGCTGCCTTCCCAGTCGCCCATATCCATTTCCCGCAGACCATCCGCCGCAATACATGGAATATCAAGCGCGATCGCCGCCTCCTGTGCCGTCTGTGCTGCACGAAGCTGTGGGGATGTATATGCCCGCACAACCTGAAGAGTCCCTTCCTTTTTCCGATCCAGAAGCATGTCCGCAAGCTCTTTTGCCTGCTGCTTTCCATTCTCATTCAACGGCACATCTGTCTTGCCCTGTATTTTCTTTTTTACATTCCAGTCCGTCTCTCCGTGACGTACAAAATATAAAATCATTGATTTCTCCTCTTTGGGGTGATGTTGTCATAAATCAAGTATAAACAATTCGTTTTGATTTGTCTATGTGAATCCATACAACGGCAGATTCTTCTTGCAATTTATGATTTCCCCATGTATACTACATCTATCGCAATTCAATTTTATTTTCATAGAATCATTTTCTGAATACCACTCTTTTCATTCCGGCATTTCGCCAGCTATTTCAGAAAACTATTGTGAAAAACACTTAAATTTTTTATAATCAAAGGAGAAAACTACATGGGGAAAAACAAAAGAAAACGCAGTCACACAAAACATGTTTTTGTGCAGAAGAAGTACCGGGATGCCTTATTCCGCAAAATTTTTAATGAGAAACCGGTTTTGCTGGAATTGTACAATGCCCTGAATCAGACAGATTATAGCGATGCAGATGAACTGATCTTTTATACAATCGATGATGTGATCTAGCTCGGATATAAAAATGACGTGTCATTTATCGTCCGAGGCACGCAGAATCTGTATGAGCACCAGAGTACCTTAAACCCAAACATGCCGATCCGCGGACTGATCTATTTCGGCAAACAGTATGAAAGCTATATCAAACAAAATAACCTGAACATTTACGGGAAAAAGCTGCTTTCGCTGCCGTTTCCCCAGTTTGTTATTTTTTATAATGGGGTTGAACCGTTGGAAGATAATAAAGATTACATAGAGCTGCATCTTTCAGATGCGTTTATATGTGCTGAATCAAACCACCTGACAACAGATGCTGCATCCAGACAGCCAGTCGTCACTACTGATATTCCTGTTTCTGATATTGATGTCCCTGACTCCGCTGCGCAAAATACGTTCAGCGCCATCGGCACCCGCCCCTGCTTAGAGTGCACTGCGAGGGTTTACAACATTAATTACGGACACAATCAGGAACTGATGGCACGATGCCGGACTTTAGAGGAATATTCCATTCTGATCGGCAGAATTTCTTCGAATGTCAGAAACGGTATTCCATTAGAACCGGCAGCGGATGCTGCTGTACAGGCATGTATCAGGAACGGTATCCTAAAGGATTTTCTTATCAAACACAGATCGGAGGTCGTTGGTATGTTATTGGAAGAATTTGATATGGATGAATATATTAAGATGGAACGCAGGGACAGCTATGAGGATGGGCATGAGGATGGTTTAGCGATGGGTTTAGCGGAGGGCAAACGTCTTGAGCAATTACACATCATCCACAACATGTTCCAGGAAAATATTCCTGCACAAAGCTGTGCTAAACTGCTTAACAAGGATACTGCTTTTATTGATAAAGTATATTCACTGTGCCAGGCTCACCCTGACTGGTCAGATGAAGATCTTTACAATTCACTAAAAGAAAATTAAACTCATTATTTCAAACAACAGACTACACACTCCACGCATATTCTATTTTCAAAAACACCTGTAATTACATACCCAACAACATATAATTACAGGTGTTTTTATTACTGAAATATTTCTTTTTTACAGATCACATAGGAAATCCCTGCCACAACCACTTCCGTGATCCAGAACGCATGCCAGACGCCCGCAGCCCCCAATATTCTACTCAAAATAAATGCCAATGGTAAAATAACTGCTATGTACCTGAGCACAGAAATTACCAACGATTCTTTTCCCTTTCCCAGTCCTTCCAACGCACCTGATACCGTGACGGAGACCGATGACGCAATAAATCCAATGCTGATCAGACGAAGCGCCTCTTTTCCAAATTGTATCGTCTCCGGATTACTGGTAAACAATCCAATAAGCGTCTGCGGCACTGCCATACAAAGTATCGTTCCGATTACCATGACCCCCGCGATCAATACCAGCGCTGACCGGAAAATTTCTCTGACACGTTTTGACTCTCCCGCACCGTAGTTATATCCGATCAGAGGACGCATCCCCTGCACGACACCATTTCCTGTCAGATATAAAAATGTCTGTAATTTAAAATAAGCTCCCAGCACAAGTACATAGCTGGCGGAATAAACCGCAAGAATCGCATTTAATGCAGAGACCTGTACAGACGGCAGGGCGATGCTCAACGTTGCCGGGACACCGATTGAGTACATTTTCCTGCTAAGTTCCGCTTCCGGTTTCATATCTTTCCATCTTATCTTTACCGGAATCGGTTTAAAAAAATAAAACAGCAGATAGCTGACAAGAGAAGCCATCTGACCGATCCCGGTTGCGATAGCAGCTCCCCGGATCCCCATTTCAGGAAAGAACCCACTTCCAAATATCATAACAGGATCTAAGATAAGACTGGTCACACAGCCGATCAGCCTACAGAGCATGGACGTTTTCATGCGCCCCACTGACTGAAAAATTTTTTCAAAGCAAAGCCCTGCCGCATTGGGTACTGCAAAAAGAAATACGATCTGCGCGTATGCTGCGCCCATGTCTATGATCGACCTTTTATCTGTAAACATGGCAAGAAAAGGTGCTGTGATTGCAATGCAGACTACCGCTAAGATCAGTCCGTGGATCATGTTAAAAAGTGTTCCAAGCGACGCCGCCTTATCCGCCGTGTTCTGTTTTTGTGCTCCAAGAAAATATGCGATTGTCGCATTGATTCCGATTGCAAATCCGATAACAACTGCATTGACCAGATTCTGCAATGGGAACACCAAAGATAGTGCCGTCATCGCATCTTCGCTGATGCGCGCCACAAAATAACTGTCAATGATATTGTAGAGCGCATTGACTAACATGGAAAATGTCATTGGCAATGCCATGGAGATCACAAGCGGCATGACCGGTTTTTCTTTCATAAAATTCTGGTTCATTTTTCATTCCTTTCGTTTCATGACATGAGGACACATCGTGGTTTCAGACTTCTTAATTGGCAGATTCCACAAAACCGGGACTGCTTATGTGCAATCTGACAACAAAAAAACGCCACATAGTTGCAAATCATTGCAGCTGTGTGGCGAAAAATAGAGTTCATCACTCAAGAAAAGTCCACTCCATAAAATGGTTTTGGAGCTATATTATAACCAGTAAATTTTATTTCTGTCAAGTAAATCTTATTTTGCAATATCAATACGCACCAGTGCTTTGCGAAGTGCAAATTCAGCACGTTTGACATCGATTGCCTCTGTCCGGTGGGCAAGCCGTTCCTCGGCACGCTGACGCGCAGCTTCAGCACGGTTCTTGTCGATCTCATTCGGCCACTCTGCAATCTCTGCAAGAAGTGTTACCTTATCCGGCAGAATTTCCGCAAAGCCGGAATGTACTGCCGCGATCACGTCATCTTCAC
>ENA-USTZ01000995-USTZ01000995.1-human-gut-metagenome-genome-assembly--contig:-NODE-995-length-11548-cov-4.611542_pt1 | contig 11548 bp, 18 predicted proteins | sample MGYA00250049_ERZ773375 | MGnify/ENA primary metagenome ERZ773375 (study PRJEB29103, sample SAMN06111956) | human gut metagenome | biome: human gut; feature: ankylosing spondylitis patient; material...
CCTCCCTGCCGTGCAGAAATGCCGAATCTGGTCAAAGCCTACAAAGATTACAAGGACAAAGGATTCGATATTGTCGGTATCTCGTTGGACAGCAAAGCCGATGCGTGGGCCAAAGGCGTAAAAGACCTAAACATCACCTGGACACAACTGTCCGACTTGAAAGGTTGGCAGAACAGCGGTGCCGCTCTTTATGGTGTCAACAGCATCCCTCATACCGTACTGGTTGACAAAGACGGTACAATCATCGCCAAGAACCTGCACGGTCAGGAGTTGGAAGATAAAATTAAAGAAGTTTTGAAATAACCGGTCCTGTTGCACGGCTGAATTTTAAATTTTATCTTTGTGCGGTCTTTTAAAAGCGATCTTACATTAAAATTAGCATAAAGTTTTATTATCACTTTAATATAATAAATTAGCGATTATGATTTATTCACATGAAGTTCAACACATGTGTGTTGTAAAGAAGGGAGCTAACCACCAGTGTGCTCCGATTCCTGAAGAAGGAAAGTGGGTTAGAGCAACTCAGATTTCTGATATTTCTGGTTTGACACACGGTATCGGTTGGTGTGCACCTCAGCAGGGTGCTTGTAAACTGACACTGAATGTTAAAGAAGGCGTTATCCAGGAAGCTTTAGTTGAGACAATCGGTTGCTCTGGTATGACTCATTCAGCTGCCATGGCTGCAGAAGTTTTACAGGGTAAGACAATTCTGGAAGCTTTAAATACAGACTTAGTTTGTGATGCTATCAACACAGCTATGAGAGAGTTATTCCTCCAGATCGTATATGGACGTACACAGTCAGCATTCTCAGATGACGGACTTGCAGTTGGTGCAGGACTTGAGGATCTTGGTAAGGGTCTCCGTTCACAGGTTGGTACAATGTACGCAACAAAGGCTAAGGGTGTTCGTTACCTTGAGATGGCAGAGGGCTATGTAACAGGTATTGCACTTGACGCAGACAATGAGGTTATTGGATATCAGTTCGTTTCTCTTGGAAAGATGACTGATTTCATCAAGAAGGGTGATGACCCTAACACAGCTTGGGAGAAGGCAAAGGGTCAGTATGGCCGTGTTGCTGATGCCGTTAAGATCATTGACCCAAGACAGGAGTAATAGAAAGGAGAAACGAGAACAATGGCATTATTTGAATCATATGAAAGAAGAATAGACCAGATTAACGCTGTACTTAACAGCTATGGTATTGCTTCTATTGAAGAAGCTGAGAAGATTACAAAGGACGCTGGACTTGACGTTTACGAGCAGGTTAAGAAGATTCAGCCAATTTGTTTTGAGAACGCATGCTGGGCTTACACAGTAGGTGCAGCTATCGCTATTAAGAAGGGTTGCAGAAAGGCAGCAGACGCTGCAGCTGCTATCGGTGAGGGACTTCAGTCATTCTGTATTCCTGGATCAGTTGCTGATCATCGTAAGGTTGGTCTTGGACATGGTAACCTTGGTAAGATGTTACTTGAGGAAGAGACAGAGTGCTTCTGTTTCTTAGCAGGTCATGAGTCATTTGCAGCAGCTGAGGGTGCTATCGGTATTGCTGAGAAGGCTAACAAGGTTCGTCAGAAGCCTCTTAGAGTTATCCTTAACGGTCTTGGTAAGGACGCAGCTCAGATCATCTCAAGAATTAACGGATTCACATATGTTGAGACAAAGTATGACTACAAGGAAGCTAAGCTCAACGTAGTATATGAGAAGCCATATTCAGATGGTCTTCGTGCAACAGTTAAGTGCTACGGTGCTGACGATGTTCAGGAAGGTGTTGCTATAATGCACTACGAGAATGTTGGCGTATCTATCACAGGTAACTCAACAAACCCTACACGTTTCCAGCATCCGGTTGCAGGTACATACAAGAAGGAATGTATCGAGCAGGGTAAGAAGTACTTCTCAGTAGCATCAGGCGGTGGTACAGGACGTACACTTCATCCAGATAACATGGCTGCAGGTCCAGCTTCATATGGTATGACAGATACACTCGGACGTATGCACTCAGATGCACAGTTCGCTGGTTCATCATCAGTTCCTGCACACGTAGAAATGATGGGTCTTATCGGAATGGGTAACAACCCTATGGTTGGTGCTACAGTTGCAGTTGCAGTTTCTGTAGAGGAAGCAGCAAAGGCTGGTAAGTTCTAAATAAAAAATAATTCAAAAAATAGCAGTGTGGCATGCAAGCTTGCTTGCATACAGCCATGCTGTTATTTTTTTGTTGGGAAATTTTAATTGGAGTGAATTTAAGTGCTATGGCAAGGAATAGATGAAAAATTTAAGTTGATTGGAGAAGTATGAATATTAAGAAAGAAAAAATAGGAAAAAACACAAAAATATTAATTGTAGTGTTGATAGTAGTTTATTTTATTAGTGGTTTTCTTTATTTGAAAATTGGTGAACCAATAAAAAAGATATTAACTTCCAAGTTGCAACAGCAATTCTATATTGATATGAGAATATATGATGAAAATGGAGAAGTCGCAAAATGTATTTCTGCAGAGGAGGCATATATAAAGCCATTATCGAAAGGTATTGCTTTAATGCTTGTGATGGCTACAGTTATCTTGCTATCTAAAAAAATAATTCGCACATTATACAGTAGGGGAATAAACTTTATTGGAATTGAAAAAATAGTAAGGTTTATAGAAACATTAATAATTTTTATGGGGATATTTGTGTTCATTTATAGATTGACCCCTGCTGATAAAAAATACGGATTATATAAAAAGGATTTTGAAGCAGAAACGGATTTATCGTATTATCCAGAAGAATTAGTTTATTCTGTCGAGTATGAACAAGTTCAAAATCCAAACATATTTGAAAAACTAAGAGAAAATATAATTATTAAAAGCGAAAATTATGTTGATATATGTGAGGTTATTGTAGCAATAAGTGGTGCATTAATATTGCCATTAAGATATTGTCTTAAGATGGAGAGCGAAAAAGAAGAGAGAGAAAGAATTATAAAAATGCAATTAGATATAAAGAGTCAGGTGATAGAAAAGATGAAAAGAGAAGAAAAGAAAGCAAATAAATAGCATATTTGTTTAGTGTTAGGTAATCAAAATGGAGAGATCAATATATAAAATATATTTTGGATATTATATAGTTTTGAAAAAAGAGTCAATAAATGAAGTGACGAGACCGTTTCAAGTTTTGTGTAAACGTTAAAACCGATATAAGATTTGTGAATAGTTACAAATGGGCAGAGCCGACTTCGTGGGTTCTGCCCATATCTGCATTATACAGGAGTTTTTAGGCATGTCAATAAGACCTGCCTAAAACTACCTGTTTTACAGGTTCTTGCACGTTTAATTTCTTTTGAAATCGTAGTAGGGTCCTTGTGCAGAACTTGTGCAATTGTTTTGAAGGATGTTCCCTGAAGTAATTCTTGTTCAATATATAATCTGTCAGAAACAGTTAAATATTTTTGGTTATGTGTATTCATATGATAATCCTTTCTGACAGACAGATAACATATGAGATTATATCAAAAACCATATGCAAGAGTAAATTCCACATTTCATGTGGGCATGCGGAATTTAAAATTTCACTTTACGGTTTTGACACTTTTAAAAACGTCATAATTATGGTATAATATTACCATAGTAAAGGAGGCGAAGAGTATGCCACAGATTATTCCTATTAAAGATTTAAAGAATACATCAGAGATATCTGATATGTGCCACAGAGTTGAAGAACCAATTTTTATAACAAAAAATGGTTATGGTGATATGGTTATCATGAGCATGGAGATATATGAAAGCACTATGAGAAGATTGGCAATGTATCATGATATAGAGATTTCAGAACAACAGATAAAAAGCGGTCAGGTAAAAGACGCAAAGGCTTCACTCAGAAAGACGAGGGCTAAGTATGGCTTATAACTTGGTAATAACAGAACATGCCGAAGAACAGTTGGATAGTCTTGTTTATTATTTGCTTTATAGGTTTAAAAGTGAACATGCAGCCAAACATTTGTTGGATGGTATTGATAATGTGTACAGTAGACTGGAGAAAAATCCGTTACAATTTCCACGATGTAAAGATACATATCTTGAGAGTAGGGGATATTACGGGGCGGTAGTGCCACAGATGGATTATATAGTGATATTCAGTATTGAAGTGGATACGGTGAATGTGGTAGGTGTATTTCATCAGCTTGAGAATTATTTGCAAAAATTATAGTTGTATATGATATGGATGTTTATTTGAAAAGAAACGAAAAAAATAAAGTCAATCGCCAATATTATATTTGAAAATATATAAAGAATTATTTCCCTTTGTGCTAAGATTATATCCAAGATAAGCAGGCTAAGCAACTAAGTCAAGTTAATTTCAAGAAATAGATATCCGGGCATAAGGAGGTGTATGTACATGATACATTACGAACACAAGATACCGGTTAAGGACTACCAGAGACTGAGGCGTCAGGTGGCATGGAAGGAACTGCCTGTGAAGCAGGCGGAGAATGCTGTAAATAACTGCTTCTATTCCCTGTGCTGTTATGATGACGAGAAGGTCATCGGTATGATACGTTTGCTATGGAATGGGGATTATTGTGCCTACATAACAGATGTGGTGGTAGACGAAGCCTATAGAGGGCAGGGGATCGCCGGGCATATGCTCAGACAGACCATGAAACATCTGGAGGATACCATGGAGGAGGGATTTGCAGTAAAATTGTTCCTTATGGCGGCTGTTGGCAGGGAGAGCTTTTATGAGCAGTTTGGTTTCGAACGGAGACCTAATGAAACAGGCGGAGCGGCTATGGATATGTGGGTGTTGAGGTGAAGAAATAACATTGCATTGACACCAAAATACCGGGTTGATATAATATATCGTCGGTTATCGTGAGTTAAGATAACCCTATCTTAAATTACGAAGAGGTTAGTGGAAGATGTTAAATCAGTTTTCAAGAACGCAGCTTTTAATAGGAGAGGCTGCCATAAATAAATTACAGAAGTCCAGAGTTGCAGTATTTGGAATAGGCGGTGTCGGCGGCTATGTATGTGAAGCACTGGTAAGAAGCGGTGTGGGAGCATTTGACCTGGTGGATGACGACAAGGTGTGCCTTACAAATCTTAACAGACAGATCATTGCAACCAGAAAGACTGTAGGCAAGTACAAGGCAGATGTCATGAAGGAAAGGATGTTAGATATAAATCCGGATGTTGATGTCAGGATACACAGATGTTTCTTTCTTCCTGAAAATGCGGATGATTTCCCATTTGACGAATATGATTATGTGGTTGACGCAGTGGATACGGTTACTGCCAAGATTGAACTGATACTCAGAGCCAAGGCTCATAACGTGCCGATCATCAGTGCCATGGGAGCGGGAAATAAGCTGGATCCCGGCAGATTTAAGATCGCTGATATTTACCAGACCAGCGTGTGCCCACTGGCAAGAGTCATGCGTAGAGAGCTCAAGAAGAGACATGTGAAGAACCTTAAGGTTGTATATTCTGATGAACAGCCTATAAGACCTCTTGAGGATATGAGCATAAGCTGCAGAACAGGTTGTATCTGCCCACCGGGAGCACAGCACAAATGTACAGAGCGTAGGGACATTCCGGGCAGTACAGCATTTGTACCGGCAGTGGCAGGGCTTATGATCGCAGGTGAGATCGTGAAGGATCTGTCAAAAACTGTGCAGGACAACGGAGATATTTAGAATCTATGAAATTACGAAATGTATTGATTGTGGTGGAAGATATAGAGAGATCCAGAAAGTATTATCATGATCTGTTCGGTCTGGAGAAGATATTGGATAACGACGGGAATATGATCCTTACTGAAGGTTTGGTCTTACAGGAAAGGACATGTTGGGAAGAATGTATTGGAACAGACACAATATGGAGAAATAATTCCTGTGAACTTTATTTTGAAGAAAAGGACATAGAAAGCTTTGCTCACAAGCTTGAGAGCTTATATCCCGACACACAATATGTAAATAAACTTATGACCCACAGCTGGGGGCAGAAGGTTGTGAGATTTTATGACCCGGACGGAAATCTTATAGAGGTAGGAACACCGATGTAGGGAGCTGGAAAAGAGTGAGAATATATGAGCTTATTAGGAAACATTATCTGGTTTGTATTCGGAGTTTTTTTAAGATTGCCAAATTGTCTTTAATGCCTTTTGGTGCAGAAATTAGATAATCGTTAAGAAAAAGTATGGAGAGTGATGAAAATGTTATTTATATGTTATCCGAAATGTTCAACCTGTAAAAAGGCAAAAAAATGGTTAGATGAAAATGGGATAGATTACACAGAGCGTCATATAGTTGAGAGTAATCCCACATATGAAGAATTGAAAAAGTGGCATGCAATCAGTGGCTTGCCGTTAAGGAAGTTCTTCAACACCAGTGGTATGCTTTATAAGGAAAAGAAGCTTAAGGACAAGCTCCCATCCATGAGTGAAGATGAACAGTTAAAGCTCCTTGCTACAAATGGTATGCTGGTTAAACGCCCTATGGTGGTGGATGAGAAAACTGTTCTTGTGGGATTTAAGGAAACAGAGTGGAAAGAAAAATTTAAATAAGCAAATGAGCAAAGAATCACAGGTCATGAATTTGGTCTGTGATTTTTTATGGCTACTCCCGTTTCCCCTGGAAATGGATTATCATGCCAAGAGCAGGTGATGTTAAGACTGTATAACTATTGCCTGCAGATAACAACAGACAAAGGGGAAAATATAGTATGGAAGATTATGAGCAGATTATTGCGACTGATAATAAAGGGGAGGTAAGGGCATACGGATATGTCAGAGTGTCTACTACGGATCAGAATGAGGACAGACAGCTTATTGCCTTAAGCTACAAGGACATAGATGTGGAAAATATTTATATTGATAAAATTTCCGGCAAGGATTTTGAGCGGCCTGCATATAAGAAAATGAAGTCTCAAATGAAGAAGGGGGACATACTTTATATTCTTAGCATAGACAGATTAGGGAGAAATTATGAGGAGATACAGGAGCAGTGGCGGCAGCTCACCAAGGAAATCGGAATAGATATATGTGTCATAGACATGCCGCTTCTTGATACAAGAAACGGTAAGGATTTAATGGGAACATTCATAGCAGATCTTGTACTTCAGATATTGTCATTTGTTGCACAGAATGAAAGGGAAAATATCAGGAAGAGGCAGGCGGAAGGCATAGCTGCGGCAAAGGATCGAGGCGTACATATGGGACGACCAGCCTCGGAGGTGCCATGTGATTTTGAATATTTTGTATATCTCTGGAAGCATAAAAGGATGAAACTTGAAGTGATATTGGATGAGTGTGGAATATCAGAGTCTACATTTTTCAGGAGGATAAGGGAGGAGTTATAAAAAATGAACCGTATGGCTAAAACACGCAAAAGTATAAAAAATATTGCCGTACGGCATAATTTGTGACATAATATATAAAATAAGTCGTACGGCTAAAAGTTTAATTTGAAAAAATTGTTTGCCAGGCGAGTTTTATAATGACTAATAATAAAGGAAAATGATATGAAGATAATAGACTCAAAAGCTCTTGGGGAAGCAATCCGAAAAAGAAGAAAGGAACTGGGATACACTCAGGCATATTTGTCTGATTTTACAGGGTTCAGTGTAAGCTTTATATCGGATCTTGAACGAGGAAAGGCTACGGCAGAAATAGGGAAAACAATAGATTTGATCAATTTGTTAGGTCTCGATCTGGAAGTTGAGAAAAGAGGAAAATAAAATGTACTCTCAAAAAACAGACGTAACAATAATACGTTCAAACAGGAAAACAGTATCAATAGAAGTTAAGCCTGATCTGACAGTGACTCTCAGAGTGCCGCACCGTATCACGGAAAAGGAAATAGACCAGATATTGAATGAAAAACAGTCGTGGATCAATAAGCACCTGGAGCAAATGCAGGTGAGAAATTCAGAGCTTGAAGCGAGGAAACAGCCAATGTTATCCATGGATGATATTAAGAAGCTGGCTGAAGAGGCACTGGCATACATTCCTGATAGGGTGAAGCATTATGCACCTATGGTTGGGGCAAATGGCATAAGCTACGGCAGGATCACCATACGGAACCAGAAATCCAGATGGGGAAGCTGCAGTGAAAAGGGAAATCTGAACTTTAACTGCCTGCTTATGCTTACACCGCCGGATGTGATCGATTATGTGGTTGTTCATGAACTGTGCCATAGAATACATATGGATCATTCGGCTGCTTTCTGGGCAGAGGTTCAGAAGGTGCTGCCGGATTATAAAAAGGCGAAAAAGTGGCTTAAGGACAATGGCAGCAGTATTATAGGAAGAATGTAATGAATTTGTTTAAGAAGAAAAAGAATGTAATGCTCTATGACAGGGCAAATGAAAAGCCTGCAATAAGATCAAGTATATGCACCGGTGAGCAGGTGGCAGGCTTTAAGGATATCCATACAGGAAAATTCCATGATGTAATGCTTATAAGAGATGAAGCAGATCTTAGAAAATTTAAGAAGCAATATGGGATTGCTGATGAAGAAAATATAGATATATGTTATTAAACATATAAGAGGAATGATTATGCAATATAGAGAGGTTATAGAAGGAAAATTTGTAGATCGTCCAAACCGTTTCATAGCACATGTTATGGTAAATGGTGTGACAGAGACGGTTCATGTTAAGAATACCGGAAGGTGTCGTGAACTGCTGCTTCCGGGAGTTGATGTGAGACTCGAGGTGTCGGACAACCCCGCGAGAAAGACAAAGTATGATCTTGTTGCAGTGTATAAGAAGACTCTTGGTTGGGTGAACATAGACAGTCAGGCTCCAAATAAGGTAGTGAAGGAGTGGTTGGATACCCAGGACTATGACCTGGTGAGACCTGAATATAGATACGGAGCTTCAAGAGTAGATTTCTATATGGAAAAAGGCGATATGAAGTACCTTATGGAGGTTAAGGGCTGCACCCTGGAGATCGATGGTATAGGATATTTTCCCGACGCACCCACAGAACGTGGAGTAAAACATTTAAGAGAACTTGCCGGTGCAAGCAAGGCCGGCTATGACTGTACGGTGGCATTTGTGGTGCAGATGGAAGGAGTCCGTGAGGTCAGACCATGTGTAAGCATACACAAGGAATTTGGCGAAGCACTTGACGAGGCAAAAAGAAGTGGCGTGAAGGTTCTGTATCTTCTGTGTGAGGTAGGCTATGACACATTAAAGATCGTGGAGGCTGTTTATGAGAATTAGCGGAGGAAATATAAAAAGCTAGTGTTTCTGTCTGGAATAGATTGGCATATTTATTATTGAGGTGTACAATAAATATAATGAAAAATTTGCATATGTTGGATGTGTCAGGGGATTATAGATAATACGGAGTAGTGATTTTAAGATTAAGCTTGAAAAGTAATTTAGAATTGTTGTATAAATATATTTAATTAGTATTATATATATATTTTCATGTTGGATTATAAAGACAGAAGCTGAGACAAGGGGAGAAATTTTATATGAAAGTAGCGATAGTATATACATCAATTCCAAATGATGATACATACACTTTGCTGGAAAAGCTATCAAATGGCAATGATGTTGACTTGATAGATGGACAGCTTTCCATGAAGATTGATCTGACGGAATATGACATGATCGGTGTTGTAGTGGGTGATTGTCCCGGCAAATTCTTCAAAGCATTTTTAAATTACATTTCCAAGTATTTCCCGGAGGGCAGAGAAACATTTTTGATCAGCACCTACGAGGGAAATTCGTCATTTAAGGCAGTAGAGAAGATATTAAATAAGAAAAATTATACAATAAAGGGCAGATATTACTGCAAGACGCAAGAGGTAGCTACAACCGGCTTTTCCGGATTGTTTCGCAGGAGAGGCAAGAAGCTTCCAAGTGATGAGGGCTTAGCCGGAGCAGTGGAGTTTTATCAGCAAATGGTAAAATGATGACAGTTTGTACAGGGGAGAAATAGGATGCCTAAGTCATCAAATCAGAAATTAAAGCTTATATATCTAATGAAGATCCTGCTTGAGAGGACAGATGAAACACATAGCATTACCATGCCTGAGATAATTGAGGCATTGGCAGCGTACGATATAAGTGCAGAGCGTAAGAGTTTGTATAACGATATTGAAAATCTCAGGACTTATGGGTTGGATGTTATCGGAAAGCAGGAGGACAGAACTTATTCATATTATGTTGGCAACAGGCAGTTTGAGCTTGCGGAGTTGAAGCTGTTGGTTGATTCTGTTCAGGCTGCAAAGTTCATAACAGTTAAGAAGTCAAATGAACTCATTAAGAAGATCGAGGGGCTTGCCAGCAAATATGAAGCATCACAGCTGCACAGACAGGTATTTGTTGCCGGCCGCGTTAAGACCATGAATGAAAGCATTTACTATAATGTGGACAGGATACATACAGCTATAGCGGAAAATTCAAGGATAACCTTTCAATATTTCCAGTGGAATGTGGCTAAGAAAATGGAACTTCGCCATAGTGGAGCTTTGTATGAGGTGAGCCCGTGGTCATTATCCTGGGATGATGAAAATTACTACCTCATAGCATATGACAGTTCAGAGAAGATAATAAAGCACTTCCGGGTGGACAAGATGTTGCATATCCAGTCAAATGGCAGACGCAGAGAAGGTGAACAGGAGTTTAAATCCTTTGACATGGCAGCGTATGCCAGAAAAGTATTTGGCATGTATGCAGGAAAAGAAGAAACGGTACGGATAGAGTGTGACAATTCATTTGCAGGGGTTGTTATAGATCGTTTTGGAAAAGATGTGACTATGATTCCCATAGATGATAAGCATTTTTCTGTGAGCGTAGATGTAGCAGTCAGCCGACAGTTTTTGGCTTGGGTCATAGGACTGGGGGAGGGCGTGAAGCTTGTGTCTCCGGACAGCGTGGTTGCATTGATGAACGAGGAGATAGACCGGTTGATCAGACAATATAGAAAATAAGATTTAGCAAACGTAGGCTTATAAATGAACATAGATTCGGTATGCAAGGTGTGTTTATGGGACACCTTGTTCTGTATAATAAGAACCAGATAGGGACAAAAACCTACTGGTTCTTTTTATTATTGTAATGATGTCCGTGACATCGTTACGCTGCAGCAACCCTTGCCGTAGGCAATTATAAATGGTTGCTGCTCAATTTATTGTTATATTTAGTGCTTTGGAGGTGCCTATGGGAACAGATTTATTATATTACATTATGGATTACAGTGGCAATTATTATAAGCTTGGACAGGATGATCAACTGGTTGTGGCAACTGATCAACAGGACGCCGAGACATTTACATTTGCACAGGCAAACGGACGAGTAAATGTTGGCAAGAAGGCAGCATTTTATTGCATGGTTCCTATAGAAGACAAAACAGTATCGACGGTTAAGGAGCTTACTTACGATGAAGTGACAGATGAGATAGAGAAAAACGCATCGTCCTATGACCTGTCTGAGATGGATTGGGGAGAATATCTTACACACTTCATATATCTTGTATCGGGGATTAAGAATTATCGTGACAATCTGGCTAAGAAACATTCAGATATATAGCAGAAAATCGGCGACATA
>ENA-USTZ01001002-USTZ01001002.1-human-gut-metagenome-genome-assembly--contig:-NODE-1002-length-11507-cov-4.616710_pt1 | contig 11507 bp, 9 predicted proteins | sample MGYA00250049_ERZ773375 | MGnify/ENA primary metagenome ERZ773375 (study PRJEB29103, sample SAMN06111956) | human gut metagenome | biome: human gut; feature: ankylosing spondylitis patient; material...
CATCACAGAAGGTGATAATCCTGTACACGAAGCCAGATCAGGCATAGCGGTATCCTGAGTAACGCAAGTCGCTTACCCGTGAAGAACTCTACGACTGGTACAAGACGGCTGTGAGTGCAGAACACGGTGCAATTGCCATCGTCGGTGAATTCGATCCGGCCGCCGTCAAGGCCGCTCTTGAAAAGCTCTACGGCAACGCTAAGAAGGTTGACGCGAAGTATGCCTATGAGCGTTACTTCGGTGAATACAAGCCTGTGGCTGCCGAACGCATCGTGATCGACGCTCCGAGCAAGGAAAACGCAGTGATTGTGGCACGCGTTGATTTTGCAGCAAGTGTCAACGATGAGGATGCAGCTGCGCTTGTCGTGGCTGACTGGATTCTGGGCGGCGGTACGGGGCTTTCCAATCGCCTCGTTGATCGTCTGCGCCAGAAAGAAGGTTTGTCATACGGCGTCGGCTCGCACGTGAAGCTGCCGCAGTTCGGAAATCGCTCGAGCTGGATGATGTCCGCAATCGTCGCGCCGCAGAATTTGCCCAAGGCAGAAGCCTGCGCTAAGGAAGAAATCGAGCGTGCGGTCAAGGAAGGCTTCACTGACCAGGAAGTGAAGGAAGCCATAAAGGGCATTTTGGATTCTCGTGCCGTCAACCGTGCACAGGACGACTACCTTGCTCAGAGCTGGCTACAGTTTATGGAAGCGGGCAAGACGTTTGCTTTCAGCAAGCAGTTTGAAGAACGAATCGCCGCCGTGACGGTCGACTCCGTCAATGCCGCTTTGCGCCGCATGGTGGTGCCGGAAAATGTGACCTGGATTCTTTCGGGTGATCTGGCAAAGGCCCGAATCAAGAAGTAATCCGCTCTAAAATCTGGCTCAACCTGAAGGCAGCGTCAACTCATCAGTAGTTGGCGCTGCTTTTTTTTATTGCTGTTCGCGTAGAAAACCTTCGCCTTCAGGCGTGAGCTCAATGCCAGCGGCCTTGATGCTCGCAGCGATCTCTCGCGTACATTCGAAAACAGCAGGATCGATTCGTCCGGCAGCCTTGGGCCAGAAGACATAGAAGGGAATGGTCAGCGGCTCTTTGAGATCGATCAGTTTGCAGTCGTTGGAAACGCTTTTTGCTGCCAGTCGGTCAGTGAAATGCACTCCGACGTTGCGCTTGACGAAACGAAGGGCCACCTGCGTGGACGATACTTCGGCAGCAATGCGAGCTTGAGTTGGCATGAGACGTCTGGCGTGTTCCTGTTCGAGTGTGTCTTTGGAAAGAATCACGAATTCGGCATCTCGGCAATCTTCCTGACCGACGGCGTCGAGCTGCGCGATCGGGTGTTGACGGCTTGCCACCAGACAAAAAGGAAGGTGAGCAAGCGCCGTTTTTTCCAGATCGTCGTGACTGCTCAGAAGCGTGCCGAAACCGACGTCAAACGGGTGAGAGTATTTGGAGTAGTGGATGTCGCGGCTGGCATGTACGTCCATTGTCACTCGCAAGGTTTCCTCATGGCGCTTCATGATGGTGACCACGGCCGGAATGATCACGTCGGAGCAGTGGCGAGCGAGTACCGCAATGCGAAGTATCTTTTTTCGATCACGCTGTCTGGAATACTCTTCCAATCGTTGCCAAGCTCGCATTGACTCCATGGCAACTCTGTAAAAATCGGCACCTTCTTCGGTAAGGGTCAATGCCTTGCCTGATCGATCAAAAAGCGTAAACCCGAGCCGTTCTTCAAGTTGAGAAATAACGCGGCTTGCGGCTGAGGCCGACAGTGCGATTTTGTCGGCGGCAGCAAGCAGACTTCCTGATTCGACGACGGCACAGAAAAGGCGAACGGATTTTGATTTCAGTTCCATGGTAAGGACAAAAATTAGTTATCAATCAGAGGTTTAAGTGATAACGATGCAAAAAACGCAATAAAATCTGCAATATTTGCACTTTACGAAATATAGCAAATCGTTCACAATGCGCATCAACACAGACACGACGCCGGTCTTTCACTCAAGCAAGAGACGGCTTGCGAAAGACTCGGACGGCGGATCTCCTGTATAGAGAAGGTAGGGCCGGTCGGGCAACTGATCGGCCCTGATTTTTGCGGAAGACCGTAAGTCTGTTGTCGACGATAAGAAGAAACTGCACACGCTTTTCAGGAGTCACAGCCGTGAGCATCCCTTACGATCCGCGTTCGACGCGCGCAGAAGAGTTCATCAACGACGAGGAAGTTCTTGCTTCTCTGGCCTACGGTGAAGAAAACAAGAATAACGCAGCCTTGATCGATCAGCTGCTCGACAAAGTGATGACCTTTAAGGGGCTGACGCACCGCGAAGCAGCGGTGTTGCTCGCCAACGACGATCCGGAAGTCACCAAGCGCATTTTCGATGCTGCCATCAAGGTGAAGGAACATATTTACGGCAAGCGAATCGTTCTTTTTGCGCCGCTGTATCTTTCCAACTACTGCATCAACGGCTGCACCTACTGCCCGTATCACGCCAAGAACAAGCACATCGTGCGCAAGAAGCTCACAATGGAAGAAATTGAGCGTGAGGTGATTGCGTTGCAGGACCTCGGCCACAAGCGTCTGCTACTGGAAGCTGGCGAACACCCGAAGTACAACCCGATCGAATACATCCTTGACGCCATCAAGACGATTTATTCGATCAAGCACAAGAACGGCGCCATTCGTCGCGTCAACGTTAACATCGCGGCAACGACTGTTGAAAACTACAAGAAGTTGCATGACGCTCAGATCGGTACCTATCAGCTCTTCCAGGAAACGTATCACAAGCCGACTTACGAAGAGTTGCATCCGAAGGGACCGAAGTCGGACTACTGCTACCACACGGAAGCGCATGACCGTGCCATGCAGGCCGGTATCGACGATGTGGGTCTCGGCGTTTTGTTCGGCTTGAACCTCTACCGTTACGACCTCATTGCGCTTCTGATGCACGCAGAGCATCTGGAGGCGACCTACGGTTGCGGTCCGCACACGATTTCTGTGCCTCGCATCTGCCCGGCCGACGACATCGATCCGGCGACATTCTCCAACGCCGTTCCCGACGACGTGTTCCTCAAGGTTGTAGCCCTGATCCGTTTGTCCGTGCCTTACACCGGCATGATCATGTCGACGCGTGAAAGCGCCCGCATCCGTACCGAAGCGCTCAAGCTCGGCGTCTCTCAGATTTCGGGTGGCTCCCGCACGTCCGTGGGCGGCTACACCATCAAGGACATCACCAAGATCGAAAACACGGCTCAGTTCGACACGAGTGACCGCCGCAGCCTTGACGAAGTGGTGCATTGGCTTCTCGACAATCACTACCTGCCGAGCTTCTGCACGGCGTGCTATCGTGCCGGCCGCACGGGCGACCGCTTCATGGAATTTGCCAAGGACGGCTCCATTGCACGCTATTGCCAGGCCAACGCCGTGATGACGATGAAGGAATATCTGTGTGATTACGCAAGCCCCGCTACGAAGGAAGCGGGCGAACGCGTGATTGCCAACGAAATTCCGAAGATCTGTCACGAGAAGATGCGCATTGCCTGCGAAAAACGCATCATCCGCATCGAAGAAGGCGAACGCGATTTCCGCTTCTAAACTGTCGCCTTCCAAGCAAGAACGCCGCCCGAGGAAAAGTTCTTCAGGCGGCGTTTGCGCGTCAAGGGGGCTGACCGGATTAGATCAGGATGCCGAGTTCTTTTTTGAAGCGAACCACAATGGGGGCCATTTTTTCGGGTTCGGCCATCAAAAGCGGATCAACGAGAACGTTGGCTTGTTCTGGCGTCATCAGTTTCAGTTCGATCACGGCTTGTTTGACATCGCATCCCTTTTCTGCACAATAGTGCGCGACGCGCACGTCTTCCGGATAACCGAAGGTAGCGGTAACCACGGTACTCAGAGCAATTGATTCCTGAGCTTCGGTCTTGCAGCGGGCGACATTGGCCGTGATGCCCTCAACGCAGTGTTCACGCAAAATCGAAATTTCGGCTCCAAGGATCTGCATGTTTTCAAACAGGCACTTGTAGAAAGTTGCATCCCAGACATTGAGGTCAAGCTCGCCCTCGTCAACGGCCATGGTGATGGCAACGTCGTTTCCGCAGATCTGATGGGCGATCTGAATGACCATTTCAGGTACTGTCGGATTGATTTTGCCCGGCATGATGGGGCTTCCCGGAGAAAGTGCGGGAAGATTGATTTCCATCCAGCCCGCGCGCGGACCAGAACTCATCAGGCGCAAATCCTTGCTGATTTTGGACAGTATTACGGCACAGGACTTGACTGCGCCTGACACGGCGAGGAAGAAGTCCGGATTTTTGGAAACTGTCGAAGAGTATTCGACTGGCAAAGATGCCGGAAACGGCAGAGTCCTGAACTATATTTCAGCCGACGGAAAGAAATTCAGCGTGACGGCTTGGTGGGGCGAGTGGAGTTTTATGTCTCGCATCAGAAGGACGGAGATGGTTTGGTCAACAGAACTTATAAGTTAAAGATCGACGATTCCTTGTTTCAGGCACACATGGCAAGTTTGAAAAAAACAGTGCGGGTATCCGAACGAAATCATCAAGGCTAAATCGTGGCAACCATTCGGGTGGCATTGGTCCAAGGATGCACTGCAGATCAAGATGTATCGCTATGGATCGGCTACCGTTGAGTAAACCTATAAACACTGATAGTGCGTGATTGCCTACGTTTCCAACATAACCTTTCAACGTCTGATTGAAATCTGCTTTCATGCGGTTGAGCAGCGCTTGTTGCTTGCTCCCAAGCTTCATCTGAGTGAAAGAATCTTGCCGCCGGCAAGCTCTGGTAATTCTTGAAGACATTCGAGCCGATTTTGTTCCCGACTCTTGTCAAAACGTCCGAAAAGTCATTGATGAAGTTACCTTAACCGCATTAAGCTTAACGATGTTAAGTTTTGTGAAACAAGTTGGTACGAACAAAAAAATGCCCGCAGCTTTCACCGCAGGCAGTTTGACAATCGGTTCGGATTACCGAATTACTTCTTCTCGACCTTGGTCTCGCGCATCTGCATGAGCGTAGCGTACGCGGGCTGCAGATCGGCTTTCACTAGCTTAGTCTTCAGATCAAAGAGCTTGCGGTAGAGCGTCGAATTATCGGCGTTGGGCGTGTACTCGGCGTCCTTGATGATCGTTTTTTCCAGAAGCGGACGAACATCATCAATGTGACCTGCAGCTTTGGCGGCAAAGACGCAGTTTGTGACGACGGCACCGCCTGCATTGCGGTAGCGCACGACCGTGGCGTTGAGCATATCTGCCTTGATCTGATTCCAGAGCGAATCGCGGCTGCCGCCTTCGGTAACGGTGATGCGGTTAAGGTCAACGCCAGCGGCACGGTACGTGTCCGTGATTTCCATGTAGTCGTACCCAATAGCTTCAAGTACGGCTCGCCATTGCACAAACTGATCGTCATCGAGCGTCATATTGAGGAACATGCCGCTTGCGCCCTTGAATTCACCGGTACCGCCGGTGAGATAGGGGAGAAACACGACGCCGTTGCTGCCCGCGGGCACTTCTTCGGCTTTCTCCGACAGGATGCGGTAGTAGCTTGAATCGTCAGCTTTCTGGCAGATGTTGTCTTTGAACCAGCGAAGTGACAAGCCGCCTGTACGGATGAATCCCCAATAGAAATAAGTGTTTTCAAGCGTACCGCTGTTAAAGATCAGACCAGAGCCCTTCTTGGAGAGTTCTGGAACAATGCCTTTGGTGGATACGCAGAACATGGCGCAGGTGCCTGCCACGTCAACGCCCTGGCCGGCTTCGAATACGCCCGATCCCAACATCGACTGCATGGTGTCGCCGGCGCCTGCGCAGACAGGGGTACCTGCAACAAGACCGGTGCGGGCGGCCATTTCTTCACTTACGCCGCCCACGATGTCCCAGGGCTTGAGAATGCGGGGCATATACTTTTTGTCGATGCCCAGGATGTCGAGCTGCTCGTCGGACCATTCCTTTTTCTCGACCTTGTAGCCCAAGCCCCAGCCGGACATGGCACCCCAGTCGATGAAGGCGTCTTTGCCTTTGAGTCCGGCGAGGTTCATGAGGATATAGGGAGCGTTGTGCACGAACTTCACGCCCTTTTGGCGGAAGTCTTCGCTGTTGGCGAGGAACCAACGGGCAAACATTGCCGGGAACATGCAATTGGCTTCCGGATTGCCCGTTTCGCGTCCCCAGATGTCAAGGTTTTTAGCGTTGATCGCGTCGACATCGGCTTGCGTGCGGCTGTCAAGGTAGTTGATGTAGGGCGTCACGGCTTTGCCGTTTTCGTCCACGCCGCAGATGCCGCAGATGATGCCGTCGCCCATGACGGCGGCGATGTCAGACGGACTGTAGCCCTTGCCCTTGATGGCGTCGACGGTCTTTCTCATGCACTCGACGGTGATGTTGAGAAACTCGTCGATGTTCATCTGCACCCAGCCCGGCTGCGGGTAGTGCAGAGTGGTGGGAAGCGAATGGGAGGCGACCGGGTTGAAGTTTTCGTCGTAGACGGCAACCTTAACCGACTGCGTGCCGGCATCAAATCCCATGTAAAGCTTTGCCATATTCAATCATCCTGTGAATCGTTAGCCGGAAATTTTTCGAGGATGCATTTTACGCAGGTTTGCTAGGTGTTTCTTCTTAGATGATCGGCTCAAAAATGTTTCTGAACGTACGACGTCCGGAACACTTCAACTGCTGTCATATTTAGTAGGCGTTGCAGGCGGCAAAAAAGTCGTGTTTTTTCAGGTCTCTCTTTGGTATAATCCGGCGCTTACGGGCATTTTTGGGCCCTTTTGTACCGAATTTTTAACCGACTAGCTGCGCTTTGTGCCCGGTGATTTGCCGCGGTTTCGGGCGCTTTGAGAAAGAAAAAACAATGACCGAAAATCAAGAAGCTGTGAAGGCTGAAGAAACCGTTCAGGAAGAAAAGGCTGTTGCTGCTACCCAGGAAGCTGCCGCCGAACAGAAGGAAGAAGCCGTCAACCCGAATCTGCGCACTCTCGAAGTAACGATCGACGGCAAAGAATTCCAGGACGGCGTGACCAAGGAACTGCGTCGCCTTTCCAAGAAGGCCAAGATGCCGGGCTTCCGTCCGGGCCATGTGCCGTTTGCCATGGTTGAAGCCATGTACGGTCAGCAGGCTTCTGCCGAAGTCATCAATAAGCTGCTCGAACGCGAAGCTAACAAGGCAATGCGCGAAGGCCAATATCGTGTGGTTGGTCAGTTCGACGCCAAGCCGCTCGCCCCGGCCGAAGGCAGCTCCGATCTGCGCTTTGAAGTGAGCTTCGAGGTTTATCCCGATATCGTTCTGCCGGACTTCTCTTCCGTTGAACTCAAGCGCTACCTCTGCACGGTTGACGACGAAGCCGTCAACAAGACGATCGACACGATCGTCAAGCAGCGCGTCACCTTCACGAAGGAAGAGGGCCGCCAGGCCGCCGCTGAAGACCGTCTGACGGTCAACTTCACCGGCACGATCAACGGCGAAGAATTCCAGGGCGGCAAGGCCGAAGGTTTCAGCTTCGTGCTGGGCCAGGGCCGTATGCTTCCCGAGTTTGAAGACGCCGCTACCGGAATGGCTGCCGGCGAAAAGAAGACCTTTAAGCTCACCTTCCCGGAAAACTACGGCAACAAGGAACTTGCCGGCAAGGAAGCTCAGTTTGACCTCGAATGCGTGAGCGTTGAAGCTCCGCACTATCCCGAAGTCAACGATGATTTCGCTAAGACCCTGGCAGTCGAATCGGTTGAAGTTCTCAAGACCGAAATCCGCAGCAACATCGAACGCGAAGTGCAGGAACGTCTCTATGACCGCAATCGCACCGAAGCTTTCAATGCTGCCGTTGAAGTTTTCGACTATCAGGCTCCCGCCGCCATCGTTCACTCCGAACAGGAACGTTTGCGCGACAACTTCCAGCAGATGCTCTACGGCATGACCGGTCAGAAGAACAAGGAAGGCGCTCCGCTGGATCTCTTCCTTGAACCCGCCAAGAAGCAGGCTCGCATCGGCATGATGGTCACCGCGATCATCGATCAGAACAAGCTTGAAGCGACGGACGACGACATCAAGGCCCGTGCTTCTTTGCTTGCCGCCGCTTACGAACAGCCTGAAGAAGTGGTCGAAGACCTCATCAAGACGCAGCGCAACAACCTTGCCAGCCGCGTTCTTGAAGAAAAGGCCCTCGAATTCCTCTTCAGCAAGGCCAAGACCACCGAAGAAACGCTCACCTTCGAGCAGCTCTCCGGCATGGGTCGCGAATAATTCGGTTCTTAGCGAACTGATCTGCGCCGACAGGCTCGGACAAGTGTGGCGAAAAAGCCGCGCTTTGGGTCTGTCAGGCGAACGAAAGCGGGAAAAAGCAACGGGAGGCGCAAGCTTCCATGGGCTTTTTTCCGTTTTTGTTTCTATGTCCGCACTTCTTTCGGTGCGCAGAAAGCGAAACGATTTTTGTGTACGGCTCTGTCCTCAGGCAGAACCCCAATGAGCGAAATTTCTAACATCATGCATGACATTCATAACGCATTGATTCCGATGGTGATTGAACAGAGCGGCCGCGGCGAGCGCAGCTTTGATATTTATTCGCGTCTGTTGCGCGACCGCATCGTGTTCCTGTCGGGCGAAGTCAACGACGAATCGGCCAATCTCGTGATTGCCCAGCTGTTGTTCCTTGAAAGTGAAAATCCCGACAAGGATATTTCGCTCTACATTAATAGCCCGGGTGGATCCGTCTATGCCGGCTTGGGGATCTACGACACGATGCAGTTCATCAAGCCCGATGTGCAGACCATCTGTGTGGGCATGGCCGCTTCCATGGGAGCGTTTCTGTTGGCTGCCGGTGCCAAGGGGAAGCGTTATTCGCTTCCCAATTCCCGCATTATGATTCATCAGCCTTCGGGCGGTAGCCGCGGCATGGCCAGCGACATCCAGATTCAGGCTCGCGAGATTCAGGACTTGAAGGGACTTTTGAACGGCATTCTTTCCGAACGCACCGGCAAGTCTCTCGATATCGTTACGCGCGACACCGACCGCGACTACTACATGAGTCCGACCGAAGCCCTCGAATACGGCATCATTGATCGCATTTATACCCGCCGCGGCGAGTAACCCCGACATATAAAACTTTTTTCAAAGCGAAAGGCTTACGATTTTCATGGAAAAAAACGATCTGCGTTGCTCCATCTGCGGGCGCCATAAAAACGACGTCGAAACGCTGATTGATACTCATCGCGGCTTTCTCATCTGCGACCGTTGCATTCGAGGCATGATGTCGGCTATTGGAGGTGGTGCTTCAACTTCCTCCTCTCACGACACAGCAGCGGCCGATTCGAGTGCTGATGCATCAGTTGCCGATATTTTGTCGGCTCCGATCCCGACGCCGCAAAAGCTTTATGAGCATCTCGACAACTACGTGATCGGGCAGCAGCGAGCAAAGCGTGTGTTGTCTGTTGCGGTCTACAACCACTACAAACGTTTGAAGCATAAGGCCACAGCCGAAGGCGTCGAACTGCAAAAGTCCAATATTTTGCTTGTCGGTCCCACCGGTTCCGGTAAGACGCTTCTAGCTCAGACGTTGGCGCGTACGCTCAATGTGCCGTTTGCAATTGCCGATGCGACGACTTTGACGGAAGCTGGCTATGTGGGCGAAGACGTGGAAAACATCATCCACAAGCTTTTGCTGTCGGCCGACGGTGATGTTGAACGCGCTCAGTGCGGCATCGTGTACCTAGATGAAATCGACAAGATTGCCCGCAAGAGCGAAAACCCGTCAATCACACGCGACGTTTCAGGTGAAGGCGTTCAGCAGGCCCTTCTGAAGCTCATCGAAGGTACGGTCTGCAATGTTCCAGCTGAAGGCGGTCGCAAAAACCCGCGCGGCAAGATGGTGGCGGTTGACACGAGCAACATTTTGTTCATCTGCGGTGGTGCGTTTGACGGTCTTGAAAAGATCGTTCGCCGCCGTTCCGTGAGAAGCGGCATCGGTTTCGGTGCCCAGGTACACAGCGAATCCCAAGAATCGCTCACCGAGCTTTTTGCTCAGGCCGAACCTTCTGACCTCGTGAAGTACGGCCTGATTCCCGAACTTGTGGGCCGTCTGCCGGTGGTCGCAACACTCGAAGAACTCGATGAAAAGGCTTTTATTTCGATTCTGACCGAGCCCAAGAATGCCTTGATCAAACAGTTTGCCGAACTCTTTGCGATGGAAGGCGTGAAGTTCGAAGCCACACCCGAAGCGCTGGCAGCCATTGCTCACAAGGCAATGGAACGCAAGACCGGTGCACGCGGTTTGCGCAGCATTGTTGAAGCGGCTTTGCTTGACGCTATGTTCGAAGTGCCAGCCAAGCCCGAAGTCGGTACTGTGAAGCTCGAGTCTGAAGGTGACGTCAAGGATGGTAAGGTGAGAGCCGATCTCATTGACGGCCCACGTACGGTTGCGCAGACCGATGCGGATAACAAAAACACTTGAATGTAAAGCCCTTTCCGTAGTCCGTAATCAAAGCCGCTTTTTCCTCTGTCTCCCCGAACAGCAGCACATCCAGCAGATATTCCACTTGGGCTTGCTTCTGTAAGGCTTCCACAAACCGGGGATGAAAGGCTTCCTCCGGGGAGTGCGGGGCATATTCCTTTCTCCATGCCCGGAGCAGGTGGAGATAATCGGCAAGGATACGGAAGCAACGGTTTTTTGCTTCCTGAAACTGTTCCTCCGGGGATTTCTGCCGGGGCTTGGGCTTTTTTGCCTTTCCCGGCGGTTTCCAGTCCTCATAGGAAAGCCCGAAGTCCTGTGCCAGTTGTACGGCGGCTTCTTTCTTTCCCAGCCCATACAGGGCGGCGGCAAAATCAATCACATCCCCATCCGCACCGCAGCCGAAGCAGTGGTAACGCCGATCCAGCTTCATGCTTGGGGTTTTATCGTTATGGAACGGGCAGCAAGCCATCCCGTTCCGACCTACATGGATTCCATAATGCTCCGCAGCCTGTCTTGTTGTGACGGACTGCTTCACAGCTTCAAATACATTCAAATCTATCCCTCCTTGAAAATAAGAAAAGCACCTGACATTCTCTGATTGAAAATGGCAAGTGCCTGTTAAAGTTCCATATCCTGTTGTTTGTGTTTCGTCTGTGCCGGGACAGTTCTTTGTGCTTTTTTCTCGTCAGCCTTATCCTGCAAGACTTCCTTGATAGGCTGCTTCTTGGGCGGCTCTTTGCTTTCTTCTGTGCCGGGTGTAGCTTTCCGTACCCAGTAGCGGATGTCCCGCAACTTCTTCAAATCAGCCTGTACCTCGGTCAAAGGTTCTTTCAGCTCTGCGATTTCGCTGAGAAGTTTTTCCTGCTCCTCTTGCAGCTCATTTTGGGTACTGTCCTTATCGTCCGGGTGCTTGGCAAGGTAGGCGGCGGCTTTCTCATACCGGGCAACCTCCGGGTGTTCCTGTTTGAATTTCTCCTTTGTTTTCTTAAAAAATATCTTCTGGTACTTCTCATAGACAGGCTTACATTCCTTGCAGTCTGTCCGGCTGGCAAGAATCCCGTCAAT
>ENA-USTZ01001003-USTZ01001003.1-human-gut-metagenome-genome-assembly--contig:-NODE-1003-length-11495-cov-6.093624_pt1 | contig 11495 bp, 7 predicted proteins | sample MGYA00250049_ERZ773375 | MGnify/ENA primary metagenome ERZ773375 (study PRJEB29103, sample SAMN06111956) | human gut metagenome | biome: human gut; feature: ankylosing spondylitis patient; material...
CTGAAGGCCAACGCCCAGAAGCTGGTGGACACGCTGGAAAGCTTCGGCGTCCGCACCCGCGTGCTGGATATCTCGCGGGGCCCCTCTGTTACCCGGTATGAGGTCCAGCCCATGGCGGGCGTGAAGATCAGCCGCATCACCTCGCTGGCCGACGACATCGCGCTGAACCTTGCCGTGGCCGATGTCCGCATGGAAGCGCCCATCCCCGGCAAACCGGCGGTGGGCATCGAGGTGCCCAACCACAAAAAGACCCCGGTCTACATCCGCAGCGTGTTTGAGAGTCAGGCCTTCCTGCGGATGACCTCGCCCTTGGGCATTGCGCTGGGCAAGGACATCGCGGGTGTGGCACAGGTGGCCGACCTGTGCAAGATGCCCCACCTGCTCATTGCGGGCAGCACCGGCAGCGGCAAATCCGTCTGCGTCAACAGCATCATCATGAGCTTGCTGTTCCGCTCCAGCCCGGAGGACGTCAAGCTGATCCTCATCGACCCGAAGGTGGTCGAGCTGGCCGAGTACAACGGCATCCCGCACCTGCTGATGCCGGTCATCACCGAACCGAAAAAGGCAGCGGGTGCGCTGAGCAGCGCCGTGCAGGAGATGGAGCGCCGCTACCATCTCTTCGCGGAGAACAATGTCCGCGACATCAAATCCTTCAATAAACTGGCTGCCACCGACCCCATGCTGGAAAAGATGCCCTACATCGCCATCATCATCGACGAGCTGGCCGACCTGATGATGGTGGTGGGCAAGGACGTCGAGGACTCCATCTGCCGCATCGCCCAAAAGGCCCGTGCCGCCGGGATGCACCTGATCGTGGCTACCCAGCGCCCCAGCGTGGACGTCATCACCGGCCTGATCAAGGCCAACATCCCCAGCCGCATCGCCTTCGCGGTGTCCAGTCAGGTGGACAGCCGCACCATCCTCGATGGTGCCGGTGCCGAAAAACTGCTGGGCATGGGCGATATGCTCTTTATGCCCGTGGGTGCCCCGAAGCCCATCCGCATCCAAGGCACCTTCGTGCGGGATGAGGAGATCAGCCGCGTGCTGGACTTCATCAAGCAGAGCGCCACCGTGCAGTACGACGAGGCCATGATCGAAGCCATGGAGAAGCACGCCATCATGGACGGCAAGAAGGGCGCCTCCTCTGCCGACGCCGACGAGGAAACCGGCAGCGACCCGATGCTGAAACAGGCCGTGGAAGTGGTCATCGACGCCGGTCAGGCTTCCACGAGCCTCTTGCAGCGGCGGTGCAAGCTGGGCTATGCCCGCGCCGCCCGCATCATGGACGAGATGGAGCAGAAGGGCATCATCGGCCCCTACGAGGGCGCTAAGCCCCGCGCCGTCCTCATCAGCCGCCAGCAGTGGCTGGAAATGCAGATGAACCAGCCGGATGAATCATAAAACAGGAGAACAGAATGCAGCAGAACACCCCTTCTTCCCAATCGGTCTACACCGAATTCCTTCCCATCAGCCGCGCGGACATGGAAGCGCGGGGGTGGGACCAGTTGGACTTTGTGGTCGTGGGCGGCGACGCCTATGTGGATCACCCCAGCTTTGGCACTGCCATCATCAGCCGTCTGCTGGAAGCCGAGGGCTACAAGGTGGGCGTGCTGGCCCAGCCCCGTTACAGCGACTGTGAGGACTTTAAGCGGTTCGGCAAGCCGAAATACGGCTTCTTTATCGGCGGCGGCAATGTGGACAGCATGGTGAGCCACTACTCGGTGGCCAAGATCCCCCGCGCCGAGGACGAATACTCCCCCGGCGGCATCGGCGGGGCCCGGCCGGATCGCAGCGCCACCGTTTACACCAAGCTCGCCAAGGAGGCCTATCCCGATCTGCCCGTGATCTTGGGCGGTCTGGAAGCGTCTCTGCGGCGGTTCGCGCATTACGACTACTGGCTGGATACCGTCCTGCCCAGCATCGCCGAGGACTCCGGGGCCGACCTCATCAGCTTCGGCATGGGCGAGCACCAGACCGTCGCCATCGCAAAGCGGCTGGCGGCGGGGGAGCCTGTGAGCTCCATCACCGATGTGGACGGCACCTGCTACCTGACCGACTTCGACCACCTGCCCGAAAAGTACGTGGAGTGCGCGGGCTTCAAGAAGGTGGCGTCCGATAAGGTGGCCTACGCCAAGGCGTGCCGCATCCAGATGGACAATCAGGACGTCGTCAGCGGCCAGATCATCGTCCAGAAGCAGAGTGAAAAGTACCTCGTCCAGAACATCCCGGCAAAGCCCTTGGTGCGCTGGGAGCTGGATAAGGTCTACGCCCTGCCCTACACCCGCCGGTATCACCCCATCTACGAGGCCATGGGCGGCGTGCCCGCCATCCGGGAGGTACAGTTCTCCATCATCCAGAACCGCGGCTGCTTCGGCGGCTGCAACTTCTGCGCCATCCAGCTCCATCAGGGCCGCCGCGTCACCAGCCGCAGCGCCGACAGCATCGTGGCCGAGGCGGAGCGGATGACCCATGAACCTGATTTTAAGGGCTACATCCACGACATCGGCGGCCCGACGGCCAACTTCCGGTTCCCGTCCTGCCGCGAGCAGATGCTGCGGGGCATGTGCAGCGGCGGCAAGCACTGCTTGGCCCCCACCACCTGTTCCCACATGATTGTGGATCACAGCGATTACCTGAAGATCCTCCGCCGTGTCCGGGAGCTGCCCGGCGTCAAGAAGGTCTTCATCCGCAGCGGCATCCGGTTCGACTACCTGATGGCCGACCCCGACGACACTTTCTTCAAGGAACTGGTGGAGTACCACGTTTCCGGCCAGTTGAAGGTGGCCCCGGAGCACTGCGCTCCCAACACCTTGGCCTACATGGGCAAGCCGCCCATCCAGACCTTCAACAAGTTCAAGGACAAGTTCTATGAGCTGAGCAAGAAGGCGGGCAAGAAGCAGTACCTCGTGCCCTACCTGATGTCCAGCCATCCCGGCAGCACCCTGAACGACGCGGTTTATCTGGCCGAGTACCTTTATAAGAACCATATGCGCCCGGAGCAGGTGCAGGATTTTTACCCCACCCCCGGCACCGTGAGCACCTGCATGTTCTACACCGGCCTTGACCCCTACACCCTGAAGCCGGTCTTCGTGGAGAAGACCGCTGAGGGCAAGGCGCTGCAGCGGGCGCTGCTCCAGTATTACGAGCCGCGCAACGCCGAAAAGGTCATCAAGGCGCTCAAGATGACCCACCGGGAGGACCTTATCCCGCTGCTGGTCCCCGCCGAGGGACGCCGCGCCGTCCAGCGCTCGGCACGCCGAGCCGAGGCAGCAGAGGTGACCATCCACAACGACGGCACCTATACCGTCCGGCCCAACGGCAAGGGCGGGAAGGGGAAGACCGCCAACCGTGCTGCTGCCCCGGCGGGCCGCCAGCCCAGCCCCGGTGCGCGGTTCGCGCCCCACGCGGCCCCCGGCCACAAGCCGAAAAACAATCAACAGAAAGAGAATACGACGTGGAAAACTACAAAACGGAAAAAGTAAGCTTTTGGCGAACCCCCTTCCGCCGCCTTGCGGCCCTTGCGCTGGCGGCGGCGCTGGCACTGGGGCTGGCCGCCTGTGATGTTTCCTCGGTGGTGCCCGGCGGCAGCGCCGATGTCATCCCGAACCCGTCCGGCACAGCCCAGACCAACGGCGACCCTGCCAACGACAGCTTCCAGATGCACTTCCTCGATGTGGGACAGGCGCTGAGCGTTCTGGTGGAGTGCGACGGGCAGTACATGCTTTACGACGGCGGCAATGTGGACGATGGCAGCATGGTGGTCAGCTACCTGCAGAATCAGGGCGTGGAGGAATTGCAGTACGTCTTCTGCTCCCATGCCCACGAGGATCATGTGGGCGGTTTGGCCGCTGTGCTGGCCTACTTCCCGGCCAACCATGTCTACAGCCCGGTGGCGGATGCCTCCACCAAGTGCTTCCAAGATTTCGTCAAATACACGCAGCAGCAGGGCTTGCAGGTGGAGGTGCCCGCAGTGGGCACTGTTTGGCAGCTGGGCAGCGCGACCATCACCCTGCTGGGCCCGGTGGCGCAATACAGCGAGACCAATGACACCTCTCTTGTCCTGCGGGTAGACTACGGCTCCACCAGCTTCCTCCTCACCGGCGACATGGAAGCCGACGCCGAGCGCGACCTTGTGAACAGCGGGGCGAACCTGAAGGCCGATGTCCTTCAGGTGGGGCACCACGGCTCCAGCACCTCGACGAGCTACATCTTCCTGAACGCGGTCCTGCCCGAAATGGGCGTTATCTCCTGCGGCGTGAACAACAAGTACGGCCACCCCCACGAGGAGACCCTGAGCATCCTGCGGGATGCGAGGGTGGACATCTACCGCACCGACCTGCTGGGGACCGTCGTCATCGGGTCGGATGGGCAGAACTACACCATCCGCACCGACAAGACGGCCACCGACGCCGAGCTGAACCCCACCGACCCGGCGGCGTCCGGCACGGCCCAGCAAGCGTACATCGGCAATGTGAACTCGAAAAAGTTCCACCTGCCCACCTGCCCCAACCTCCCGGCGGAAAAGAACCAGATCCTTTTCTCCAGCTACGATGAGGCCGTGGCGGCGGGGTATACGCCCTGTTCGACCTGCATCAAGTAAACTCCCTCAAGGAGGGTGCCCCAATCGAGGAAAAATCCCCTCTCGGCCTTACGGGCCGGGAGGGGATTTTCCATGTTATGAGAAGGTTGGAGAGAAAACGCGATTACTGATTGCCCTTGTAATCCAGCGGCAGGCTGGTCCAGCGGGCGCGGAAGAGGAAGGCGGCGTCCTTCGGCTGACGCTGACGGGTGAAGATGCCCTTCTTGTTGCCGTTGACGCGCAGGATGCCCTCGGCGGTCTGGAAGTCTGCAAAGTTCCAGACCAGCTCGCCCTGCACGAAGCCGTAGCTGTCGAAGACGTTGTGGTTCATGTCGAGGTACTCGTTCTGGTACTCCTGACTCCACATGACGCTGGGCAGCTTGTGCTCGGAGGGCATGGTGTCGGCACCGTACTCGGTGAAGATCATCGGGCGGCCGTTCAGGACCTGTGCCCAGCCGTTCATCTCCTTGCGGAAGGCGGCCTCGGCGTCCACGATGCCCATGCCGCCCATGACGTACCAGCCGTAGTAGCGGTTCAGGCTGATGAAGTCGGCGAACTGCTGGCCCTTGCTGTTGTTGGGCAGGCTCATCATGACGACGGCGTAGGTGCGGGGGCGCTTCTGGGGGTCGAGCTCGTGAGCCAGATCGAACAGGGTCTTGAAGTAAGCTTCGGTGCCCTCGCTGGTGCACTGGGGCTCGTTCAGGATACTCCATGCGATGACGGAGGCGTGGTTCTTGTCGCGGCCGATCATATCGGTCAGCGCGTCCTTGTGGTTGGCCAGCAGCTGCGGGGTGGTCTCCTTCTCGAACCAGCCGACCTTCTTGCCGTTGCCCTGATTGGCGGCGAGGAAGTTCATGGTGCTCTCCATGAAGCCGACAGCGGGGACTTCGTCGATGATCAGGAAGCCCTCTTCATCAGCCATCTGGTACAGCTCCTCGGCGTAGGGGTAGTGGCTGGTGCGGAAGCAGTTGGCACCGATCCACTTCATCAGCTCGTAGTCGCGCTTGACGGTGGCGAGGTCGAGGCCGCGGCCGCGGATATCGGCGTCCTCGTGCTTGCCGAAGCCGCGCAGATAGACGGGCTTGCCGTTCAGCAGGAAATGGCCGTCCTTGATCTCGAAGGTGCGGATGCCGACCTTCTCGGTGTATTCATCGACCACGGCGCTGCCGTCGTGGATGCGGATGACGATATTGTACAGGTAAGCAGCGTGGACGTTCCACAGCTTTGCGTCCTTGACGACGAGGGTGCCTTCCTTGCCGGTGGCCTCAGCGACCTTGGTGGTGCCGTCGTACAGCTCGACGGTGACTTCGTGGTCGCCGTTGGTGGTGACGGTGTAATCGACCTCAGCGCCCTCGGCAGTCAGGCGGTGCTTCACGGAGTAGTCGAGGATACGCTCGGTGGGCAGAGCCATCAGCTTGACGGGGCGATGGAGGCCGGCGTAGTTGTAGAAGTCGAAGTAGGGGGCAGCGACCTTTTTGCCGTTGGACAGGGTGGAGGTGTTGCCGGCGGGCAGCATGTGCTCGTTCAGCTCGTTGTTCAGCAGGACGCTGAGCTTGTTGAACTGGTTGTAGCGGACGATGTCGGTGACGACTGCGTCGAAGGGCAGGAAGCCGCCCTCGTGCTGTGCCACTTCCACGCCGTTGACGAAGATGCGGGCGTGGTGGGTAGCGGAGCCGAAGCGGATGGCGATGTCCTTGCCGCTCCACTCGCCGGGCACGAAGAAGTCAGTCTCGTACCAGAAATCGCCGCAGTACTCGCGGGAGTCCTTGTCGGTGAAGAAATCGCAGAAGGATGCAGGAACGGGCATGGAGATGGACTCCGGCAGACCGTTGGCCCAGTTGGCCTCAACGCCTTCACTCTTGGCATCGAAGCTGAAGCGCCACATGCCGTCAAGGCTGACGACGCGGCGGGAGGTGGAAACGACAGGGTACAGCAGGGACTTGTTGTTCATTGCAAAAACCTCTTTCTCGTCATACGAAAGTTCTTCTGGATCGCACTTCAACCTTTCCGTCTCACCTACGGCTTGCCATCTCCCCTGCTGGGGGAGATGGCAGAAGCATTGACAGAGGGGTTTGGAGCAATCATTGTCTTCTGGTACCAGTATGACAGATTTTTCGAAAAGGGAATAGAACAAATTTGCAATAAATCCAGACTTTTTTCAGGTAAATTGGGCCCTTTCTGGGCAGAATACCTATTATAGATCGCGTGGTCTGAAAAGAAACTGGTGAACTGTACCGTCTCGGAAGAAGGATGCGAAAGAAACTCTACAGAATTTGTGAAAAAGCCGTGAAATTGCACAAAGAATAACCGTAAGATTTTACGATTTCACCTAAAAATTCTTCTAACGATGATTGCTAAATCTTTGTCATAATACTAGTATATCAGAATGAATACAGCGAACCATGTTTCACTGTGTTCCGAACGACCGCGAGTTTTAGTTAAGGAGAAACCAATGGCAAATGAGATGAAGAAAGCCGCCCCCTTCGGCATGAAGGACAAGGTCGGCTACATGTTCGGTGATTTCGGCAACGACTTCACCTTCCTGCTTTCGTCGAGCTTCCTGATGAAGTTCTACACCGACGTCATGGGCGTCAACGCCGCCATCGTTGGCATGGTGATGATGATCGCCCGTTTTGTGGATGCGTTCACCGATGTGGGCATGGGTCAGATCGTGGACCACTCCAAGCCCAACAAGGACGGCAAGTTCCGCCCGTGGATCAAGCGGATGTGCGGCCCTGTGGCCATTGCGTCCTTCCTGATCTATCAGTCCGGTCTGGCCGGGATGCCTTACGGCTTCAAGGTGGCATGGCTGTTCGTCACCTACATCCTGTGGGGTTCCATTTTCTACACCTCCATCAATATCCCCTACGGCTCCATGGCTTCCGCCATCTCCTCTGACCCGAAGGACCGCGCCGATCTGTCCACTTGGCGCACCATCGGCTCTACGCTGGCCAACATGGTCATCGGCGTGGCAACTCCTATGGTGGCCTACGTGGTCGTGGACGGCAAGACCGTCATGTCCGGCTCCCGCATGACCATCATCGCGGGCGTCTTCTCCATCTGCGCCATTCTGTGCTACATCGTCTGCTTCAAGCTGACGAGCGAGCGCGTGGAAGTGCCCGCAAGCAATCAGAAGATCAGCGCTTCCGCCATCTTCAAGAGCATCTTCACCAACAAGGCCCTGCTGGGCATCATTGTGGCTGCCATCTTCGTGCTGCTGAGCCAGTTGACCGTCATGAGCCTTGCCGGTTACGTTTACCCCAACGTCTACGGCAGCGCCGCAGCCCAGTCCACCGCAAGTCTGCTGGGCACGGTGATCATGCTGGTGGTCTGTGCACCCTTTGCCTCCAAGCTGTCTGCCAAGTTTGGTAAGAAGGAGCTGGCTATGGGTTCCAGCATCCTCTCCGCTCTGGTCTGGCTGGTCTGCCTGATCTGGCGCCCGGCAAGCGTCTGGGGCTTTGTAGCTTGCTACATTTTGGCCAACATCGGCATGGGCTTCTTCAACACGATCATCTGGGCGATGATCACCGACGTCATTGATGACGCCGAGGTCCGCAACGGTGTGCGTGAGGACGGCACCATCTACTCCGTCTACTCCTTCGCCCGGAAGCTGGGTCAGGCGTTTTCCTCCGGTCTGGTGGGTGCTCTGCTGGGCATCATCGGCTACACCGAGGCAACGGCCTTCGATCCTGCCGTCACCCGCGGCATCTTCAATATGGCCTGCATCGCCCCCATCATCGGCTTTGTCTGCATCGTGCTGGCACTGGCCTTCCTCTACCCGCTGAACAAGAAAAAGGTCGAGGAAAATGTGGCTGAACTGGCAGCCCGCCGCAATAAATAAAGAATAAACCTCTCCGTCAGCGCTATCGCGCAAGCGACAAAGGGTAGACGACTGGCGGGCCGAAGGCACGACTGAGAGGTTGTACGAAGGAGCACCTTTCCGCTGTGGAGGGTGCTTTTTTCTATTGCGCCACTTGTTTCTCCCGCAAAAATACTGTATACTGATATATTAGATGATGTACCAGCAGAAAACAGGCGAGAAAGGAAGCGGTGAAGACGATGCGGGTCGATCCATTACAGGTGCTCACGAAGCTGGCGGCAGCCCAGAACATCCCCGCCCGGCGGGTGACACCGCCTTTTGAGGGGCTGGACGAGTTCGATTACGGTCTGCGCCGTTCGCTGGACCCGCAGTTCGACTGGCAGGAGTTCGGCCAACTGCTGCTGGACAGCACCCCGGAGCAGACGCTGCTCTTCGTGGAGGGAACGTTTGAACTCCACTTCGCCCTCTTCCGCATCCCGGACGAGGAGAACACGGTCTTCCTCGTGGGGCCGTGGACCTTCGGCCAGCGGAGCGAAAAGTCCTGCAAGTGGGTCAAGCGCCATCTGGGCGTGGCAGGGGAGAGCGCCGTGCAGGAATACTACAACGGCGTCAAGGTGCTGGAAGCCAACGATTTTTACTCCACCATCCGGGTCCTTGTGGGGATGATGTTCAACGAGGACGAGCTGAAGGTGCAGCAGATGAAGGAGTTCCTACCCTTCCAGTTCCTGCCGGATATCCGCTATTTCAACGAACCCCAGTTCCAGAAGGACATCCCCATCTCGATGCTGGAGCGGAGGTACGAGTCGGAGAACCGCATCCTCGAAGCCGTGAGTCGCGGCGACGAGGAAGCCGCCGTCGAGGCGATGCACCAGCACTCCCGCTTCACCTACGGCGGACGGTTCGAAGGCTCGCTCTACCAGCAGAAGAACCGGATGATCGTCTTCAACACCCTGCTGCGGAAGGCCATCGAACCCAGCAAAGTGCACCCTTATTATATTGACGCCATTTCCAGCAAGTACGCCCGGATCATTGAGGCGGCCGACGAGGTTCCGGAAGAGCTGATGTGGAAGATGGTGCGGGATTACTGCGCCTATGTCCGCCGCTACTCGCTGAAGGAATACTCGCCCGCCGTCCAGAAGGTGATGAACTACGTCAACCTGAATGTCGCCGAGCCGCTGACACTCAAGAGCCTTGCCGCCATGTGTTTCATCAGCCCGTCCTACCTGTCGGCGCTGTTCAAGCAGGAGACCGGCACCACCCTCATCGACTATATCAACACCCAGAGGGTCAACCGGGCTGCACAGCTGCTGGAGCACAGCAGCCATACCATTGCCGCCGTGGCCGAGGAAGTGGGCATTCTGGACGTGAACTATTTCACCAAGATCTTCAAAAAGACCCTTGGCGTCACCCCCACCCGCTACCGCCGGGAACATAAAGAAAAATAACTGCGGAAAGCAGAAATGAAAAAAAGACCCATTTTGTCCTTTTGGTGCGCACAGTCCGTGCAGAAAGGCGAAGCGGGTCTTTTTCTGTTTTGACACATTTGTTGCAGAAAACGCCGGATGCTGTAACCCTTTTGACAGACTTTATGGATTTTTGGTGGACATTTGGACGCATGTTGCAGTTTCGACAGAAATTGTGCTTGATATAAAAATCAATCTTGCATACAACAGGAGGAATTGTGAGGAATGCACAAAAGACTTTGCGGAATCTTGTGAATTTGTTCTATTGCGAACTGCCCGGCAGACGGTTATAATACAAACAGAGTCTCGAAACGTGCGGTTTAGTGCGTTTCGAAAATTTGCTGTGATATGCGAATGAAGGAGAACAATATTATGAAAATGATTTCGCGTCGTGACTTCATGAAGGCTTCCGCTGTTGTGGGTGCTGCTGGCGTTCTGACCGCCTGCGGCGGCTCCTCCAGCTCCACCGCTGCCTCCTCTACTGCTGCTTCCTCTGTGGCTGCTTCTTCTGCAGCCGCTTCTACCGGCAGCGCAAACGTTGGCGTCTGCATCTATCAGTTCGCTGATAACTTCATGACCCTGTACCGCACCGATCTGGAAGAGTACCTGAAGGATATGGGCTATGCCGTCACCATCGTCGATGGCAAGAACGACCAGAATACCCAGACCGAGCAGATCAACACCTTCCTGCAGCAGGGTGTGGACGTGCTGATCATCAACCCCGTCCAGACCACTTCCGCTCAGACCATCGTGGATACCATCTCTCCGTCCGGCACCCCGATCGTCTTCATCAACCGTGAGCCTGACAAGGCTGTTCTGGATTCCTACGCTGGCAAGTGCTGCTACGTTGGTGCAGACGCACGCCAGTCCGGTACTTATCAGGGCGAGCTGATCCTTGAGACCTCTACTCAGGGCGATATCAACGGCGACGGCAAGATCACCTACATTATGTGCAAGGGCGACCCCGAAAACATCGATGCACAGTATCGTACCGAGTACTCCATCAAGGCTCTGACCGACGCCGGCAAGGAAGTCGAGTGCCTGTACGAGTATCTGGACAACTGGGATCAGACCACCGCACAGCAGGACGTTGCAAACGCTCTGGCACAGTACGGCGACAAGATCGAGGTCGTCTTCTGCAACAACGATGCAATGGCTCTGGGCGCTCTGCAGTCCATCGAGCAGGCTGGCCGCAAGGTCGGCGAGGACATCTATCTGGTCGGTGTTGACGCACTGAAGGAAGCTGTCCAGAATGTCGTTGATGGCAAGATGACCGGCACCGTTCTGAACGACGACGTGGGCCAGGCTACCGCAGCTGCCGACGCTACCAAGCTGTTCGTTGAGGGCAAGGACGTCGAGGAGTATTACTGGGTCGATTACGTCAAGGTCACCACCGAGAACGCTTCTAAGTACCTCTGATCCTGACCGAAAATCACTCACGGTTGCAAGGTACGCAGTGAGACCTAGGCTTGATAAAAGCTAAAAAGCGCGTGCGTGCGAGAGGTTTCTCGGCGCACGCGCCTTATTTTAGTAAGGGCTCATGGTGCCTTAGTTTGAACGACAAGGAGGCTCTGCGGAATGTCAGAATACCGTCTGGTAATGAAAGGCGTGGTCAAGACCTTCCCCGGCGTCA
>ENA-USTZ01001004-USTZ01001004.1-human-gut-metagenome-genome-assembly--contig:-NODE-1004-length-11490-cov-3.008061_pt1 | contig 11490 bp, 7 predicted proteins | sample MGYA00250049_ERZ773375 | MGnify/ENA primary metagenome ERZ773375 (study PRJEB29103, sample SAMN06111956) | human gut metagenome | biome: human gut; feature: ankylosing spondylitis patient; material...
AGTGGATTAGCTTTTTCTGCCTGCTGGCAGGCTTGGCAGTCTTCTTGCTGGGCGGAGAGAATCTGATCGGGCTGTATTTGCATGGCGAGAGTGCAGACGTTGATCCAGCTGCCACTATGCATTATGCCAAGCAGTACCTGCATGTGATGCTGTTCGGACTTCCGCCGTTTGTAGTGACACAAGTATATGCCAGCAGCCTGCGCGAAACTGGGGACAGTGTAAAGCCGATGCTGGCAGGAATTCTTTCCGTTTTTGTGGACATCATTGGCAATTATCTATTGATTTACGGCAATTTCGGCATGCCGAAACTTGGCGTACAGGGTGCTGCCATTGCAACGGTTCTGGCTCGTGTCGTAGAGATGAGCATTGTTGTGATTTGGGCACATGCCAGAAAGCGTAAGCATGTCTTCTTACAGGGACTTTACCGCACCATGCGCATTCCGGCGGATTCTGCAAAGAAGATGATTCGGAAGGGACTTCCGATCTTTTTCAATGAATTTCTCTGGGCAGGTGGCTTGGCAGCTTTGACGCAGTGCTATTCCATCCGTGGGCTACAGATCGTAGCCGGGCTGAACATTTCCAATGCCATTTGCAACTTGCTGAACGTGGTATTTGTTGCCTTGGGCTCTGCCGTTGGCATTCTGATTGGACAGACGCTGGGTGCCTCCCAGTATGAAAAGGCGCAGAAGGATGCTTTCCGGCTGATGTGGTTTACGGGTGCTGTTTGCCTGGTACTGACGGGGGTGCTGGCGATTTTCTCTGGCATTTTTCCAAAGTTTTATGATACAACAGAGGAGGTCCGTACCTATGCACAGCGGTTTATTTTGATTACAGCTGCCTTTTTCCCGGTGCAGGGCTTTTTAAATGCGCTCTATTTCACGCTGCGTTCCGGCGGAAAAACATTGATTACATTTTTGTTCGACAGTGTCTTTACTTGGGCGATTCCGGTTCCGGCAGCATTTTTGCTTTGCAGCTATACAGGTTTACCGATTTTGGGCATTTATGCAATTGTGCAGGCAGCCGACTTGATTAAGGTTGGCATCGGTTATGTGTTGATTCGAAAGGGAATGTGGATCAGTAACCTGGTTGAAGGAGAATCCAGCAAATAGCTGCCGGAGGGTTTGGATATACCAAAAAAGAGCAGTGACGTGTTCAGTCACTGCTCTTTTTTTCATCGGAGGATGCCATGCTGGACGGTGTTGCCGCATCCTCTAAATAGGTTTCAATGAAGTATTTGGGTCTGTTTTTGGTTTCCAAATAAATTTTACCGATGTATTCTCCAATGATGCCGATTGCCAGCAGCTGCAAGCCGCCGATTGCCCAGACGGACACGGCAAGAGAGGTCCAGCCTTCCACCGTGTAACCGGTGAAATGGCGGATGAGGAAATAGATCAGCATCAGAATGCTAATGGTGAACAGGAGAATGCCCAGGTTGGTAATCATGCGAATGGGCTTTACAGAAAAAGAAGTAATGCCCTCTGTTGCAAAGGAAAGCATCTTTTTCAGCGGATACTTGGAAGTACCAGCGAAGCGCTCCTTTCGCTCATAATACACTACATCGGAGTGATATCCGATCAGCGGAACAATTCCACGCAGAAAGAGGTTGACTTCCCGGAATTCTGCAAGTGCTTCTAAGGCACGGCGGCTCATCAGGCGGTAATCTGCATGGTTATAGGTGAGTTCCACGCCCAGCTTATGCATGATCTTGTAGAAGGATTCTGCTGTGAATTTCTTGAAAAAAGTATCTGTTTTCCGGGCACTGCGGACACCATAGACAACATCGCAGCCAGCATGGTATTTTTCCACCATGGCATCGATGGCATCGATGTCGTCCTGCAAATCAGCATCCAGGGAAATGGCAGCGTCACACGTATCCTTTACCGTCATCAATCCGGCAAGCAGCGCATTTTGGTGCCCTTTATTGCGGGAAAGCTTGATGCCGCGGAATAGGGAATTGCTCTGATGCAGCTGGGAAATGATTTCCCAGGTTCGATCCTTGGAACCATCGTCTACAAATACCACATGGCTGTTCGGCGAAATAGCGCCCGAAGCGCATAGATTTTGCATTTTTTGCTGAAGCTGGGAAGCGGTTTCGTGCAGCACCGCTTCTTCATTATAGCAGGGAATAACCAAATATAAAATCATATGATCTTTCATACTGTTTTGAGGCTCCTTTCGCATGCAATTGATTTTATAATCTTTTTTATTATATCATATTTTTTACGCTTTGTAAAGCAGAATCGCGACTTGTTTCGCAAACAATGAAAAATGCCCTGGTTCCAAGGAATCAGGGCATTTTTTATAAAGTGATAGAATAGTAGAGAATTTCTTACTGAACCGGCAGTGTATTGATCTTACCAATCAGGAAGCTCAGCAGGGTGGTTACATCCTGTGGGGTGATTTCCGAATCGGTCAGGTCACAGTTTGCGTTGATTGTCTGCTGGGCATTGAAATCCAATGCACCACGCTGCTGCTTCTGGAAGGTAATGAGGTCTGCCAGAGAAACGGTATTATCCAGGTTGACATCACCATAGAATGCAGTCGGGTTTGGAGCAGCGGTTGTGCCGGTCACCTTACCGGTTGTGGTTGTTTTAGCACCAGTCGTGGTTACCTTGCCAGTTGTGGTTACCTTGCCGGTCGTGGTTCCCAGATCGGTGGTTGTGGTGCCAGCTGCTGTTGTAGTAGTTGTCGTGGTGGTGGTGGTTGCTGTGGTGGTTGTGGTTGTAACAGGCGGCTTCGGGTTGTCAGAAAGACTGCCAACAACGATGCCACAACCAACGGTGGACATATAAACCTTACCGAATTCGTTCATATCGCCAACTAGGAAGTTTCCGTTACCGGTACCGCCGTAAAGCTTCTGGGTGTTGATGCAAACCCAAGTGTCACCGCCGTCGGTGGAACGATAGATGCCTTCCGGATCGGATTCGTCTGGCTTACCATACATAAACAGGGTATTCATGCCGCCTTCTTTTTCTGGTGCACCGTAACCCATGGTCTTGCAGTAGGAAACGTTTTCCATTTTTTCAATGGTCTTACCAGAGTCGGAAACACGGTATGCACCATACCAGCCTGCTGCCAATGCCAGCTTGCCATCGCCCAGATAAGCGATTCTGCCGGCACTGTCGCACTGGTCATACATGCAAATAGTGGTTGAAGTAAAGGTCTTACCGTAGTCGGTGCTGACACAGAGATCATACTGTGCATCAGAAAGTTCTGCTGCTGGCTTGGAATAGCCCCAGCTGGAGTTGTAATAGGTAACATATGCATAAACCAGGTTCGGCTGATCCGGGTCTACAAACATGTTGGTTGGCTTGGAACCATAGGAAGATGGAATGCCCGTGCAGGAACTCCAAGTCTGACCAAAGTCATCGGAGTAGGAAACACCTGCGCTCTGATCGCTGCTGGAATCACTCTTGAAGAACCGATAGGTGCCGTCTTCCAGCTGTGTGATGGCTGCACGTCCGCCCGGGGAGTTTGCCATCTTGGTCCAGGTTTTACCGCCATCCAGTGTGTAATAACCCGGTGCAATATCATTTTGGTGTTCTGCAATTCGGATCATAACATCCGGATTCTGCGGACAGTATGCAATGGCAGCGGTGGAGCCCATATTCGGCTGATGCTGTTCACCGGATACCGTGGTATCGGTGTGCTTGAAACCGTCATAGTCGCCGATTGCGGAGTAAGCTGCACCGCCCGGTACGCTGACCATATCCAATGCAACGACTTCTTCAATGCCGTTTGGATGGAAAGTTGCTACCGGATTGTCAGTATCTCCATCCGGCCAGATGTTGTCCCATTCGAAAACACCGTTACCGGAAGTAACAAAAATCTGAGAGGAATCTTCTGGATTCAGCACCAGAGCGCCGGTCCAGTGGATGGCTTTGCCATAGATCCAATCAAAGCCGCCATTCTGCAAGTAGCTGTACAGCTGATTCTGATGCATTTCGCCGGAGTCCGGATCCCAAACGTAGTCGCCCATTTTACCAGGGTAAATGGTGGTCCAGGTTTTACCGCCGTCCATGGAACGATACAGCCAGTCGCCGTAAGGAGAATCGTCTTTAGACCAGGACTGTGTGCTCCAAACGCCGCAGGTAGTTGCAATCAGAGCATTGGCATTGTCCGGCTGCGTCATGCAGGCACTGAAGCTATTGCCGCTCGGAGAAATATCGGTTACAGTTTGATCGGTCGGATTGTAGCGGTAGATGCCGCCGCCGGTTCCGTTAAAGGTCAAGCCGCCAATGTAGCAGAGCAGGAGGTTTCCGTCTGCATCCACATTGATTCTGGACGGGTAGGAATTTGTTGGCAGATCTTTGCTGAGTACGGTGAAATCATCGGATCCGACGTCTGCCACGACCATGTTGCCTTCTGCCTGTACGGAAGTACCGACATAAACTTTACCACCCTGAATATGAATAGTGGCTACACCATTTTGAGAGCCATATTCCGCAGTAGTTGCGGCACGAACCACATGATCGGTCCAGGTTGGCCATTTCAGAGTGTTCTTGAAGAGGCCCAAGTCATCATAACCCTTTACCGGACTCCAGGTCTCACCGCCGTCTTTACTCATAATCAGGCAGGAATCACCAGCGGTAACATCGCCGCCGCAGTAAAGGATATTCGGGTTATCCGGATCGATTGCAATGGCTTCGCCGCACTGTCTGCCGTAGCCGTTTCCGTGTACCTGAATCAGGTCGGTTACATCAATCCGGGTAAAGGTTTCGCCGCCGTCTGTTGTCTTGAAGATTTCGGTGCGGGCACCGCTGAAGTATGCGCAGCCTGCCAGCAGATAGAAGGTATTGTCGTCGGTCGGGTCGATACAGAATGCATCAACACTGAGCATGCCACGATCTTCTTCGTTCAGGAATGCCATCAGCTGTTCCCAGCGTTTGGTTTCATAGTTGTACTTGTATGCACCGCCAACGTCGGTACGTGCCAGCATGATTTTCTTTCCGGTGATGATACCGGAAACGAACCCGCCGCCGCCAATTTCAACCGTGCCCCAATCCATCTGGTTCTCGATGGAATCTGAGGTGGCTGCTTGCGCAGTCAGCGAAGCGGTACCCTGTGCGGACGGAATGGCTGCTGCTGTGCAGAGCAGGCATCCGGCAGTCAGAACCGCTAGGGTGGATTTGAAGTGCATCATAAAAACTCCTCACTTTCTTGCTGCATCAAAATAAAATTCATGATTTGAGAACGGTTACAAATTCTCCTTTTTATTATACCATAGTTTGCTTATTTTTGCAAGAATGATATAATATCAACAGCAAAATTTTGTTGAATTTGCCAGATGACAGGGTGGTTCTTTTGTGATATAATAATACATGTTGTAACCGTTATGTAAGAATTCTGATATCGGTTTGTAGTAAAAGTTACAATCTGAAGAAAAATGTCGCAAAAACGGATACAGAGAAGTAAAAAACAGGAGGAGCAATCCGATGGCGGATCAAACGAAGCGAAAACGCTCCGGATGGGAAGCGTTTTCTAAGACAGGCGTGATTATGGCCGCAATTTATATCCTATTGATTATTTTAGGGTTTACGGTTCGGCTATTATTCTTTTCCAAGCAGAAGGAGCATGCCAACATGAATCAAAATCAAATCGTTTCCGCGCAGGAAGGATCCCAGGCAACGACAGCTTCTGGAAGCAGCGAGGCAACCAGTCAGCATATTTTGAACCTGACGCCGGAAACCAATTTTGTTGCAGTTCTGGAAGGAAACCATGTTCATGTAAATGTTTCGATGGAAACGACGGGCGCTGCCAGTGCAGACGATTTAACCTGGAGCAGTGCGGATGAAAGCATTGCAACGGTAGATGCAACCGGCACCATTACCGGTGTCAGCAAGGGTTCTACACAGGTAACGGTTAGCGCAAAGGATCGGGATGAAGTGTGTGCAACGATTCCGGTTACCGTTCGGCACCTGGAGACAAAAGATGGTTGTACCTATGTGGACGGCATTTTAATTGTCAACAAAACATATTCTTTGCCGGAGAGCTACGATCCGGGTATGTATGACGAAGTGCAGCAGGCATTCGACCAGCTTTCGGCGGATGCTGCAAAAGAAGGGCTGGATATTTATATTGGCTCTTCCTATCGGGATTATGCCTATCAGGTAGAAGTTTATCAAAGTTATGTGGATCTTTATGGCTGGGAGACAGCAGACACCTTTTCTGCACGGCCGGGATATTCCGAGCATCAAAGCGGCTACACCATTGACTGCAATACCATTGACGATGCATTCGGAGAAACACCGGAATCGGATTGGTTGGCAAAGCATTGTGCAGAGTATGGATTTATTGTGCGATTCCCGGAGGGGAAAGAAGCAATCACCGGTTACAAGTATGAACCGTGGCATATACGTTATGTTGGAAAAGATGTTGCAAAGGAGATCACTGCTTTGGGCGTGACTTTGGAGGAATATCTTGGTGTGAATTCTGCGTACACCAGTGATTGGCAAGGCTAAAGCCCCTTTCGACACCAGATTGGGTATTACAAGCCGGACAACAAAACGAAACAGCGCCGCAGCGGAAGGAGACGACTTTCGCTGCGGCGTTGTTTTATATTATTATAATGTAGCAGCTTTATATAATGGTATAGAAGCTTTTCTTTCTCGAACATGCTGAGCTGTTTGCGTTGTGCACAAATTGAAAATCCTATTTTTGTGCGCTTTGCGCTTTTACCAAAAGGCATGCACAAATTTCAGAGAAGCTTATTGACATTGCCAAATAAATATGGTAAACTATAAGAACTATGTGAAAACAATATGGAATATTGTGGAAAAACGATCAGAAAATAAAAACATGGATTGCAAAGGAGTTTGATTGTAGCATGAAGATGATGAGAAGATTGCTGTCTTTCCTGACGGCTGGTGCGTTGGCCGCTACGGCTGCGGTAACAATTGTTCCGGTTGGCAGTGTCAGTGTAAGCGCAGCAGATTCTGCCGCTATTTCGCTGGTAGAAGAAATGGGACTTGGCTGGAACTTGGGGAATGCGCTGGATAGCTGCAACATTACCTGGGTCAATCCGCTGACACCGGAAGCGGTTGAAACTGGCTGGGGAAATATTGTAACAACAGAAGCTATGATCAAAGAAGTGCAAAAGGCTGGCTTTGATACAGTTCGAATTCCAGTTACCTGGGGACAGATGATGGATTCAAACAATCAGGTAAATACTGCTTTCCTTGCCAGAGTCAAGGAAGTTGTCAATTACTGTGTGGACAATGGTATGTATGCCATTGTGGATACGCACCACGATGAAGATTGGATCAAGAGTGCCGATTCCACTACACTGGAAAAATTCAAGACACTCTGGACACAGATTGCCAATTACTTTGCAGACTATGACAATCACCTGGTCTTTGAAGGAATGAACGAAGTTTCCTTCAATAGCAACAGCCAGGCAATGGAATTCAACCAGGCATTTGTAGATACTGTTCGTGCAACTGGCGGCAACAATGCAAACCGTTTGCTGATTGTACCGGCTGTTTCCAATAATACGGCAAAAGCGCTGTCGAGCGATTTCTCCGCACCGACAGACGCTGCCAACATGGTAGCAGTTTCCGTACACTACTATGAACCACCGCAGTTCTGCGTGGCAGATGCCAATGCTTCCTGGGGTCATCGGGAAACCTGGGGTACTTCCGCAGACTATACCACTTTGAACAGTGACTTCAATGCACTGGAAACCAAATTCTTAGACAATGGCATTCCGGTTGTGATCGGTGAGTATGGCGTTGTCAATTCCGATAAGTATGGTCAGAGCGATCAGACCTATAATAAGGATGAGGAATCCATTAAAAAATTCCTGACAGCCGTTGCTTCTACCGCTTATCAGAAAGACGGTATGTGTCCGGTGGTATGGGATGACTCCGACTCCGGTACCATTAAGTACTTTAGCCGGAAAAATATGAGCTGGTATGATTCTGATGTAGTCAGCATCTTTACCAATATCAAAAATGGCGGCGGCAGTGATACGCCGTCCGGCAAAAAGGTGGATCGTCTTACCTTTCAAACATCTGATTTGATCGATGAAAAGGGTTCCCTGATGATTGATCTGAAACCGTATAAGAATCAGGGCGTCAGCGTTTCCGCAGTTATTTTTGATTATACGATGTCCTCTACTGCTGCCAACTATGGCGGTGGCGGCGGTGTTGGCTACAACATCGATGCAACAGAAGACGGTCAAATTCACTGGGCATCACAAAGCTTCACCTTGTCCGGCGGTACGGATACCGTGAATGTTTCCATTCCAAAGATCTCCAATGTAACCGAAAAGGATGATGCTGGAAACGTAACGGGTGAATATTCCGGTACGCTTAACATGGACTTCCTGAAAATTGAAAAGTGGTATGATTGGACCGATCCGGCAAATGGAACTGTTGATTTCAGCTTTGGCGATGAAGTGACGCTGATCTTTGATGGATATATTACCATCTATGATACCGATCCTTCTGAAACAACTACAACAGCTGCAACGACTACCACCACAACCACGACTACAACCACAACCGAAGAACCGACTACAACCACTGAAGCAACCACCACAACAACTGAGGAACTTACTACAACCACTACTACAACGGAAACAGGACCCGTTACCACAACGACCGAAGCAACTACAACGGTAACAGAGCCGATCACCACAACAACCGAAGCAACTACAACGGTAACAGAGCCGATCACCACAACGACTGAAACAACAACAACGGTGACAGAGCCGATCACCACAACGACCGAAGTAACCACAACGGTAACGGAACCGATTACCACAACGACTGAAACAACCACAACGGTAACGGAACCGATTACTACGACGGAAGCAACCACAACCGTAACGGAACCCATTACCACCACTGCTAAAACGACTACGACAACTGCCAGCAACGTACCGGCTACGACAACAACAACCAAGCAAACAGGCGTAACACCGCTGCCGCAGTGCGGAGACATCAATGAGGATGGCGTGATCTCTTTGGCAGATGCCGTACGGCTTGCAAAATATCTGGCAGGAACCGTTACGCTGTCGGATGCAGCATTGAGCAGTGCAGATTGCTCTCTGGATGGCGTTGTCGATGAAGAAGATTTGACCTTACTGGTTCAGTATCTGGTTCGGCTGGAGAAAACACTTCCACCAACCAATGCTTAAATGAATTTGTATCTTGAAAACTGGCAAAGAGGCCTGGGAAAATATCCCGGGCTTCTTTTCGTTTGATAGGCTAAAAATTATGAATTTATAATAGAATAATACTGATGAAAAAAGAGAAAAATTTCATTTTCAATGAAATCTAAAAAAATAGATGATGAAACAAAAGAAAATAAGGTCAAAATCCTTATTTTTCATTTAAATTTGCGTGCTTGTTATAAAAATAACGATTTTCTGGAAATGGAAAGGCGTTGACTTTTTTGAAAAATGGTTCTATAATAAGACCAAGCAAACGGATTCCTGCAAAAACAGGCAGAATCGCTTGCAAATTCCTGTCAAACAGGAAAATTTATCATAAGGTGGTGGTGATATGGGCGAAGAGCTGGCAAAAGCATTGGAAAACAAGGTTGCTTTTACCATTCCGTTGTTCGGCGGCATTTCTGTGAATGAGTCCGTTGTGGTTACTTGGATCATTATGGGCATCATTATGCTTCTGGTTTTGCTGATGACGAGGAATCTGAAAATCGTCCCATCAAAACCGCAGGCATTACTGGAACTGGCAGTCTCTTGGGTCAATCATTTCCTGGAAGGCTGCACCGGCAAGGCAGGAAAACGCTATTTTCCTTACCTGGCAACGGTTTTGCTGTACCTTGGGTTCTCCAATTTGATTGGATTGTTTGGATTTGTTCCGCCAACCAAGGACATCAACGTAACCGCTGCACTGGCGATTATGAGCATCATCCTCATAGAAGCTTCTACCTTCCGGGCACAGGGCGGCATCAAGGGATTCTTGAAGTCGTTTGCCAAACCAATGCCGTTGCTGATTCCAATTAACATTATGGAACTTGGAATCCGTCCGCTGTCGCTTTGCATGCGACTGTTCGGTAACGTATTGGGTGCATTCATTGTAATGGAATTGATTAAAATGGTCGTTCCGGCAGTGGTTCCAGTTGCATTTAGCATGTATTTTGATGTCTTCGACGGATTGATACAGGCTTATGTATTTGTTTTCTTAACCGCTCTGTTTATGTCAGAGGGGTTGGAACGAGAAGAAAATTAGTGCTTTGACAAATTGAGGAGGAAAAAGAGTATGATGATGATTGCTGCGGGTATTGCGGTTTTAACAGGCTTGGGTGCCGGCATCGGCATCGGTCTTGCAACAGGAAAAGCAACAGAAGCCATTGCCAGACAGCCGGAAGCTAAGGGTGATATCAACAAGGCACTGCTGCTGGGCTGTGCGCTGGCAGAAGCAACCGCTATTTACGGCTTTGTTATCGCTCTGCTGGTGGTACTGCTGAAGTAAAGCAGGATGCGTTGCAAATTCAATGGAAAGGAGCGGGTATTTGCTTTTTTGTCATAAAAAGACAGATGCCGGAATGATGATATGTTAGACTTTAGTATTCCTACGATTTTGTTTACGGTTATCAATATCCTGGTGCTGTTCCTGTTTCTCAAGAAGTTCCTGTTCGGTCGTGTTAATGCCATTATGGAAAAACGTGCCCAGATGGTACAAGCCGATCTGGATCATGCCAAGGAAACGGTTGCAGAAGCAGAGCAACTCAAAACCAATTATCTGGAAACCATGTCCGGTGCGCAGAGTGAGGCAAAGGAACTGATTGCAAAGGCACAGAAAATTGCCAACGAACAGCGGGATCAGATTACCCAGCAGGCACAGCGGGATGCAGACCGCATTATGGCGAATGCCAAGAAGGAAATTGTTCTGGAGCAGCAGCGCTCCTTGGAAAGCGCACAGTCTGCCATCGCAGATCTTGCAATGGCTGCTGCCTCCAAGGTGGTTGGCGCCAACTTGGATGATGCTGCGAACCGGGATCTGGTAGATGCATTCTTGACCGAGGAGGGAGCTACGGAATGATGACGCAAGTGGAGGAATCCTATGCAGCAGTGCTCCTAGAGCAAGGCAGAACCAAAGAGGAAATTGCAGAGGCAGAAGCGGTGCTGCGTGCATATCCGCCGCTTCCCGATGTGCTGTCCAATCCGACTATTCCGGAACAGCAGCGCTTCGCTGTCATTGAGCGGTTGTTTGCCCCGCCGCTGCAGAATGCCTTAAAAGTAATGGTGCGCAATGGGCGCATCGAACAGCTTCAAACGATTTTTGATGCATTTTATGCATTGGATCGTGCCCGCAGAAAGCGGGTGCACGCTGTCGTAGAATACGTCACGCCGCTGACACAGCAGCAAAAGGACGGGATGATTCAGGTGGTACAGAAGAAAACCGGACAAAACAATGTGGAGCTGGAATTGGTACAGCGTCCGGAAATTTTAGGCGGTTTTATCCTGCACATTGGCGATTTCGAATATGATCGTAGCGTGCGGCGTACCCTGAAAAATCT
>ENA-USTZ01001005-USTZ01001005.1-human-gut-metagenome-genome-assembly--contig:-NODE-1005-length-11489-cov-6.857080_pt1 | contig 11489 bp, 6 predicted proteins | sample MGYA00250049_ERZ773375 | MGnify/ENA primary metagenome ERZ773375 (study PRJEB29103, sample SAMN06111956) | human gut metagenome | biome: human gut; feature: ankylosing spondylitis patient; material...
GCAGGCTGCGCGATGGAATCGCTGAATAGCACAAAGGCATATTGGAGTCCAGATGTAAAGAAAAAAACGGCAAAGCAGATAAAATTCACTTTACCGTTTTATAGCAATTCAACTTCTTCATGCAACAGCAACAGCGTTGAATTGCATATCGCAAATTGCTGTTTTAACGTTCCACTAACTTTTTGCCTTGCGATCAAGAAAGCACTTCCGTTAAACGCTCTACATTGAAAATATAATCGTACACTGCTATAATAAAATTGTGATATTATCAACAAAAATTCAAGATGCAAAGCGTTTGCGATTGGCAAACATTCAGGAGGAATGCATGGTAACAGGAGCCATTAAAAATAAGGTAGACAAGATCTGGACGGACATCTGGGCAGGCGGCATCACCAATCCGCTGACCGTCATTGAACAGCTGACCTATCTCATGTTCATCCGGTCACTGGACGAGAAAGAGCTTGCCACCGAAGATTTTGAAAACATGGCGGGCGAAAAGATGGAGCACATCTTCCCGGCCAGCGAAGCAGGACAGTCTATGCGGTGGAGCCGCTTCAAGGATAAAGATTCCCGCGAAATTTTCCTGACCATGCAGCAGCGGGTGTTCCCGGCCATCAAAAAGATGAAGTATGGCCGTCTGCCGGACTTTGATGCGAACGGTGAGCTGGTGGAAATCGAGGACGACCCCACCCGTCCGGACGAGGGCAACACCGCCTTTGCGCGGTATATGGACGATGCCATGTTCCTGATCCCCACGCCACAGGTACTGCAAAAGATCATCACCGGGCTGGAGGATCTTTACACCCACGACATCGCCGACCTTGATATGCAGGGCGATCTGTACGAGTATATGCTGGGCAAACTGGCAACAGCGGGTCAGAACGGCCAGTTCCGCACGCCCAAGCACATCCGCGACATGATGGTGGAGCTGGTGCAGCCCACGCCGGACGACTTTATCTGCGACCCCGCCTGCGGCACGGCGGGCTTTCTGGTGTCCAGTGCGCAGTACCTCCGCGCCCACTACGAGGACAGCATGACCCCGGAGCAGTGGCAGCATTTTGCCGGCCCGATGTTCACCGGCTTTGACACGGACCGCACCATGCTGCGCATTTCGGCCATGAACCTGATGCTCCACTCCATCACGAACCCGGAGATCGACTACAAGGACAGCGTGTCGAAGCAAAACTCCATTTGCAGCAAGTACACCATCTGTCTGGCGAACCCGCCGTTCAAGGGCACTGTGGATGCCGAGAGCATCAACGACGACCTGAAAGCCGTCACCAACACCAAAAAGACAGAATTGCTTTTCCTTGCGCTCTTCCTGCGGATGCTCAAAACCGGCGGACGCTGCGCCTGCATCGTGCCGGACGGCGTGCTGTTCGGTTCCAGCAAGGCGCACCAGAGCATCCGAAAAGAACTGATTGAAAACCACCAGCTGCGGGCGGTCATTTCCATGCCCTCCGGCGTGTTCAAGCCCTACGCAGGCGTGTCCACGGCGGTGCTGGTGTTTACCAAGACCGGTGCGGGCGGCACCGATAAGGTGTGGTTCTACGATATGAAAGCCGACGGCTTCTCGCTGGACGACAAGCGCACCGAGGTGAAGGAAAACGACATCCCGGACATCATCGCCCGGTTCCAGAACCTCGACGCCGAAACTGACCGCAAGCGCACCGAGCAGAGTTTCTTTGTGCCCAAAGAAGAAATTGCCGCCAATGGATACGATTTATCCATCAATAAGTACAAAGAGACCGAGTATGTGCCGGTGGAGTACCCCTCGACCACGGAAATTCTGGCCGATCTGCATGAACTGGAAATGGAGATCACCAAGGGTCTGGCAGAGTTGGAGGAGATGGTGTGATGGCGAAGTTGGGAGAACTGGGAAAAATTATTACTGGAAATACGCCAAAAACTTCGGATGCTCAAAATTATGAATCAAATGATATTTGCTTTGTTAAACCGAGTGATTTTACAGATAATGAAATAACAGAGATACACCAAAGCGAATTTTATATATCAGCGTATGCGAAGGATAAGGCACGAGTTTTACCAACAGATAGTATTTTAGTTACTTGTATTGGAATTATTGGAAAAGTTGCAATAAATAAAGTTCCGTGTGCATTTAATCAACAAATCAATGCAATCGTGCCAGAAAAGAAAGTCTACAATCCTAGATATATAGCATATGCAATTCAAAATTTGCAGCCCCAAATGCAGAATACAGCGAATGCCGCAGTCGTACCAATTTTAAATAAGACACAGTTTTCAAATATTGAAATTCCGCTTCCATCATTAGAAATGCAAAAACAAATAGTTGAGTTTCTGGATAAAGTAACGAGTTTGATTTCTCTCCGCAAGCAGCAGCTTGCCAAACTGGACGAGCTGGTAAAGGCACGGTTTGTGGAGATGTTTGGTGACCCAGCAGATAATGTAAACAATCTGCCAGCAAGCCCAATGACCGCTATTTGTCAAATCATTGATGGCGACAGAGGAAAAAACTACCCGAAACAAGAAGAGTTTTCAGATAATGGCTTTTGCTTGTTTTTAAACGCAAAGAATGTCACTGCGCAGGGGTTTTCGTTTGAAAACTGTACATATATAACGGAAGAAAAAGACGCTCTATTGCGTAACGGAAAACTTTGTCGAGGTGATGTCGTTTTAACCACAAGAGGAACAATTGGAAATTTAGCATTTTATGATACAAGTGTTCCTTATGAGAATATTCGAATCAATTCTGGAATGGTCATTCTAAGGATGAATAAACAAGTCGTTTCTGAAATTTTCTTTATTGAGCAATTCAAAATGCAACTTGATTCCATAAAAAGCCGGATTGCAAGCGGGTCTGCACAACCGCAACTTCCAATCTCGACTATGAATAAAATAGAAATGATTTTGCCGCCAATTGAACTTCAAAACCAGTTTGCTGCTTTTGTAGAGCGTGTAGACCAGCAAAAGCAGACCGTACAGCAGAGCCTCGATAAGCTGGAATTGATGAAAAAGGCGCTGATGCAGGAATATTTTGGGTAAAGTGTTGTACTATTGAAAGATTGTGCGGTATAATGAAAGAAAAATATAGAAGGCAGTGAAAAAATGAACGTAACATTCTTAATTGGAAATGGCTTTGACCTGGGAATTGGACTGAAAACGGCATATACGGATTTCTTTGCAGTATATTGTAGTAAAAGAGAAGGAGACGCTCCAATAATTGATTCATTCAAGAATCAATTGCAAGATGACTATGAAACATGGTCGGATTTTGAAAAGGCTTTTGGAGAGTATGCTGGTCAAGCGCTAGATGCCGACTGTTACCTGAAGGTGTTTGAAAACTTTGAGGTAGAATTCTCTGATTATCTAAGAAATGAAGAAAAAAACTTTGATAATTCAAAAATTGAGCTAATCGCTGAAAAAATGAAAACAGCGCTAATTTCGTATTATGATATTCGACCAGCAGATAGAGAGGCACTGGTAAAATCAATAAACGGAAGACAAGCTACCTTTAATTTTATTTCGTTTAATTATACAAAATGTCTTGATGAATGTATTGGGATTTTACGTCGTCAACCAGATTATGTAAATAGCATAAGGGGAAATATTCAAAAACTTGTTCATGTACATGGGTATACTGAAGAAAATATGATCTTAGGAGTAAATGATGAAACCCAAATAAAAAGTGAGATTCTTGCAAAAAATGAAGAGGTAATTGAAGAAATTGTAAAGCCGGTACAAAATCAAATCGCACGAATGAATTACGATAACGATGCAACGCGAATTATAAGGGGAAGTGATATTATCTGTGTTTATGGCATGTCGATTGGAGAAACCGATAAAAAATGGTGGGAACTTGTAATGAACTGGCTCCAAGAAAGTTCAGCAAATAGACTTGTTATATTACAACATAGAGAGAATGCAAGATTTACATTTAATTGGAACCGCTTGGTAAAAGACGTTCGAAGAAGACTTTTTTCTTACGGAAATGTGCCTGATGAAAAAAGAAAGATGTTGGAGCAAAGAATCCACATTGCGGTGAACCATGATATTTTTACGATGGATTTGAGAAAAGAACTTGCTGATGGAAGCATTCACCTTGTTGAGATTTAAAAGTATAATTTCGTTAAAAAGTGCTTTTGCAAATTTTCGTCCCCTGAAAAGCTGAAAAAACGTAAGGTTACGGACTGGAAAAGAACATGATTTTATGTCTGGCCTTTCCGAAGTAAAACATTTAATAATCGCTTTCAGTTTTAAGAAAATTCAGAAAGGAGATGCCGTTAAATGAACTTTCGTCACGACTTTGCAGAAATGGCAAGAGATGAATTAACGAATTACGGAATTAACGTCTCCAAAGATTGGAGTGACGATAGTGTATCTCTGCAATTTTTTCAGATAAAACGGCGTCACTTCAATTCGAACATTCCCTATTATGTTCTATATTCACAAGAGCTTCTGAATAAATTTCCAAACTTATCCCCAGGAGACCAGGTAGCAATTCGCGACATTGAATTCCGCCTGAAGACCTGTCAAACGATTGAGCCATACATGAGTAAGGGCATCAACGCACTTTCTATCAAAAAATCCGATTTCATGTTGAAAAACTGGGGAATTTATCATCTACACCTTGAAAAGGCTGTTATATATAAAGCTTATACAAATCCGAATCTTTTATTCTTTCAAGCAAAAGGTCAGGTAGTGCATTTTATTGACGTAAAACCACATCCAAAAGGAAGTGGATGGTTTGACAGGGAACTACTAGAGACCATTTATCAAAACTGGCCGAATTTGTTGAATTTCCAAAAAGATTTAATACCTACAGAGACCATTGAAGATAAGGACGTTCATAAGCTCACCAAAAACTTTGTCACTTTTGTTCCTTTTCACGGTGGGGCATTGATTCCATCAAATTTAGGAGTAGCCTCATCGGGAGATAGCATTGAGGCGGTTCGAATGATGGATAATATCTTCAATCGCTTTGCATTATGGGAAAAACAAATTGAAAAAGATGAGGAAAATATTCGGGTCGAAATCAATTGTCTCCACCATCCGATGCCAGAAAAGCTGAATTTTTCATTGATTATCGAAGACAATTATTTTGTCGCATATGAGGACTATGCGCAGCTAAAAATAAGAATGTTCGCGATTCCTCGACTTCTTCAAAGTGTAAAATAAAGGAAAGGTGATCTTATGTCCAACTTCTCCTATCTCTCCACCCATCCCGAATATTCCCTCTTTGCCAATTCTGCCATCGAGGCCGAGAAAGTGTTCTCCACCTCCCCGGCGATGTGCGCGGTGGGGTGCCGGAAGGCGTTGGAGCTGGCGGTGAAGTGGGTGTATGCGGCAGATAAAACCATAACGATGCCCTACAAGGACAACCTGCAATCCCTGTTGCATGAGCCGAGCTTCCGGTTCGCGGTGGACCGCAATGTGTGGAGCGTGCTGCCCAGCATCGTGAAGGCGGGCAATCTGGCGGTACATACAGGGCATAGCGTGTCGGCGGCGGATGCAGTGTTCAGCCTGCGGGGGCTGTTCGACTTCATCCAGTGGGTGGATTACTGCTACGGCACGGACTATGTGGAGCGCTCCTTTGATGAAACAGCCATCCCCGGCGAGAAAGTGGCGCTGGACGAAAAGAAGATCCGGGAGCAGGAAAGTCTGCTGACCCAGAAGGATGCCGAGCTGGAAGCGTTGCGCAAGCAGGTGGAGAGCCTTTCGGCGGCGTACACGGCCAGCAAACAGCAGAACCAGCAGAGCCGCAGTTTCACCGCCGCCGACCTGACCGAGGCCGAGACGCGGCAGAAGATCATCGACATCGACCTCAAGGCCATGGGCTGGAAATTCACCGGGCCGGACGCCGATGTGCGCACCGAGTACGAAGTGGACAACATGAACGGCGTGCTGGGGCAGAAGGGCTATGCAGACTATGTGCTGATGGGCAAGGACGGCTTGCCGCTGGCGGTCATTGAAGCCAAGCGCAGCGCCAAAGACCCCAACATCGGGCGCAAGCAGGCTCAGCTTTATGCAGACTGTCTGGAGCAGAAGTTTGGCCGCCGTCCGATGCTGTTTACCACCAACGGCTACACCACCTATTTCTGGGATGAGCAGAGCGGCCCGCAGCGTGCCGTGAGCGGGGTGTTCTGCAAGGACGATTTGCAGAAACTGATGAACCGCCGCACCGAGAAAAAGCCGCTGGACACCATCGAAATTGACGATAAAATCACCGACCGCTATTACCAGAAAAACGCCATCCGGGCAGTCTGCGCCCACATCGCGCAGGGCTTCCGGCGCAATCTGCTGGTCATGGCTACTGGCACGGGCAAGACCCGCACCGCATCCAGCCTGACCGATGTGCTGAGCCGGGGCGGTCATGTGACCAACGTGCTCTTTCTGGCCGACCGCACCGCGCTGGTCAAGCAGGCAAAGGACGACTTCAAAAAGTATCTGCCCGACCAGTCGCTGTGCAACCTCTGCTCCTCCAAGGACGATAAGGCCGCGCGCATCGTGTTTTCCACCTATCCCACCATGCTCAACGCCATCGACAACGCCAAGACCAAGGACGGCGTGCCGCTGTTTTCGCCCGCTCACTTTGACCTTATCATCGTGGACGAGAGCCACCGCAGCATTTTCAAGAAATACCGCGCCATTTTTGATTATTTCGATGCGATTCTGGTGGGTCTGACCGCCACCCCGAAAACCGATGTAGACCGCAACACCTACGACTTTTTCGAGATGGAACACGGCATCCCCACCTACGCCTACGATTACGACACGGCGGTCTACACCGACCATGTGCTGGTGCCTTACTACAACTACGAGGTCAAGACGAAATTCACCGAAGAGGGCATCCACTACGACCAGCTTTCACCGGAGGACAAGGCGCGCTACGAGGACGATTTTGCCGAGGACGACACCCTGCCCACCTTTATCCCATCCGAAAAGCTGAACAAGTTCATCTTCAACGCCAACACCGTGGACACGGTGCTGCAAGACCTGATGGAACGGGGCATCCAGACGGCGGGCGGTGACCGCATCGGCAAAACCATCATCTTTGCCCAGAACAAGCGCCATGCGGAGTTTATCCGGGAACGTTTTGGCAAGCTCTACCCGCAGCTGGAGACCCAGTACCCGGGATTCATCCAGCGGGTAGTCTGCGATGACGCCTATGCGCAGTCCATCATTGACGACTTCAAGCAGCCGGACAAGCCGCCGTTTATTGCGGTCTCGGTGGATATGATGGACACGGGCATTGATGTGCCGGAGTGTGTGAATCTGGTGTTCTTCAAAAAAGTGCGCAGCAAAACGAAGTTCTGGCAGATGATCGGCCGTGGTACGCGGCTCTGCCCATCCCTTGCCTGCGTGGATGCCATCGACGGCGAATATACGGGCAAACGGCGTTTTCTGATCTTCGACTACTGCGGCAACTTTGAATTTTTCCGTCAGAAACCCAACGGCTACGAGAGCGCGGACACCAAGAGCCTGTCCGAGAGCATTTTCTGCAAGCAGGTGCGAATCGCCGCCGCGCTGCAGGATAGAGCCTATGGGGACGAAAAATACCAGAACTGGCGCAAGAGCTTAACCGAGACCTGCCGTGCCGAAGTAGGAGCGTTGAACCCGGAGCTGGTATCCGTGCGGCTGCACCGACAGGCCGTGGAACACTATCAAAAGCCGGAAGCCTTTGTCAGCCTGACCGAAACGGACAAGGGTACTCTGATGAAAGAGGTGGCACCGCTCATCTCGCTGGACGACAAGGACGAGGCCGCCAAGCGGTTCGATAACTTTGTGTATGGTTTGCTGCTCTGTGAACTGGAAGGTCTGCCGGGGCTGGGCCGCGCCCAGAAACAGCTGCGCAGCACAGCGGCATTGCTGGAAGGGAAGGCTACCATCCCGCAGGTGCAGACAAAGCTGCCCCTCATCCGGGAGGTGCAGACGGACGAATTTTTGACCTCGCATGACCTGCTCCGCTTTGAGGAAATGCGGCAGGAACTGCGGGAGCTTATCAAGTTTCTGGTGGACGGTGTAGAAGGGCAAAAGCCTGTCTACACGGCCCTTGCCGACCCGGTACTGGAACAGACCGAGGGCAAAACGCTGGATTCCGGCTACGATTTCGGCGAGTACCGGGAACGTGTGAACCGCTACATCATGGAGCACCGCAGCGATACGCTGGCCATCCACAAGTTGACCCAGAACATTCCACTTTCTCAGGGCGACTACACCGAGCTGGAACATATCTTCACCTGTGAGCTGGGCAGCAAAGAGGACTATGCACGGGAGTTTCGGGATACGCCCTTTGGTCTGCTGGTGCGTAAAGTGGCAAAGATGGACCACGATGCTGCCATGCAGGCATTTTCCAAGTTCATCAATGACGAATCGCTGAATGCAAAGCAGATCGCATTTGTGCAGAAGGTCATTCATTACATCGAGCAGAACGGTTATGTAGAAAGCAAAGCGGTGTTGATGAAACCACCCTTTGACCAGCCCATTCTGTTTACCCGCCTGTTTGATGGCAAAACAGGCAGTGAACTGATGGATACGATCAATTCGGTGAAAGAGAATGCCACCCATGTGACCGCATAAAGTGGTAGAATATACTAATAAAATACGGTATAATACGCTTGAACGATATTAGGACTTAGAGCTTCATGTGGAAGTAGCCCAGAAGCCGACATTCTACTCGGATTCGGATTTCTTTATCGTTACGCTGCCGAACAGAAGTGTAGCGACTCCGGCACAGATCAGTATGGAAAGTGTGGCAAGTGGTGCGGAAAGTGCGGAAACTTCTACAGTGCTCCACGGACTGAGTACGGATGCAGAAGTGAGTGAACTTTGCGAAAGGCTGAATGGCAGGAGGCTAACTGCAAGTACAAAAGAGCGGACGCTTGAACTTTTCAAGAGATATCGGTATCAATATCAGTTCCGCAGCATAAATGTTGCACAGCTATATGGCGTTCAGAAATCGCGTGCATCCTCTATCATCAAGAATCTTATCAAGTATGGATTGGTGACGTCACCAGAATATGGCGTATACCAATTTGTGAAGAAGTAACACCGCTATCAACAGGTGGTTTTTGAAAACCAAGCGGTGAAGCTGTTACAGCCCATGGAACGTTTTAATATAATTTGAATTATCATAATCGAAATTATATTAACCGCTTGCGCAGAAATGCCCACTCCCCTGAGAACTCCTCAGACGAGTGGGCATTTTTCTTCCCGTGTATCAAATTTGACTTTGCGGTCACTCAAACCGCCACCAAGTCATGGATCAAAAAACATTATTTTTCATTTGTCCCAGAGTAAGTGCACGGTTTCTGCACTGTTTCAAGGGATGCAAGGGGCACTCTGACTTGCAAAATACGACAAAGGGTGCAGAAATTACGCAGTGAAAAATCACGATGTTCTGCATAAAAATGACGTAAACTCGAAACTTCTAAAATCAGAGTGTTCTGCCCGGTGGGCTCTTTTAATCAGAGGGCCATGGATTCGAGTTCCCTCGAGCGCACCAAAAGGACGATGAATCGTTGAGAGAAACGGTTTGTCGTCTTTTTGTTTTATATGGGCTTTTGGGACGACAAGAAATGTTCTGGCACGGCAGAGGCTACGCCCTTCGGTCTGCTGGTGCGCAAGGTGGCGAAAATGGACCACGAAGCCGCCATGTGTGGGCGTTTTCCAAGTTCATCAACGAGGAATCGCTGAAGATCGCATTTGTCCAGAAAGTTATCCACTACATTGAGCAAGCAGAACGGCTATGTGAAGAGCAATGCGATCCTGATGAGACCACTCTTTGACCAACCGATCCTGTTCACCTATTTTATAGTTATATATCAGCGCTCTGCGTGCAGACTTTCCAGCACCTCATTGACCACATCCAGCGGCACCTGACCGGGGGCGCTGGCAACGCCGGGGTTTGCAAAGGTCATAGCGGAACCGAATGCCTCCCCGCACAGGCGGCTGACGGCACCCAAAGTGCCCATGCTCATGGTGATGACCGGCGTTTCCGGGTGATGATCCGCCATCTCGGCGGTCGCGGCCAGCAGGGCGATGACGTCGGCCCGGCAGGTGGGCATGACGGCAAGCTTGGGCAGGTCAGCTCCGGCCTCCTGCATGGCGGTCATCCGGGAGACGAGCTCGGCGCAGGGCGGCGTTTTGTGGAAGTCGTGGCTGGAACAGACGACTTTGACCCCGGCGGTATGAGCATCTTCGATCAGGCCCGGAAGATCTGCGCCCGCGGTGAAAAATTCAATGTCGATCAGGTCGGCGCAGTCGGTGGCAAGGACGGTATGGATAAAACGAATGTACTCTTCCCGACTCAGCGCGGCGCTTCCGCCCTCGCTCTTCGTGCGAAGGGTCACAAGCAGAAGCTTGTCCTTCAAGGCGACACGCAGCTTCGCCGCATAGTGTGCGACGGCCCGAAGGTCTTTTGCGAGCTCGAACAGATCGACGCGCCATTCCACACAATCGGCGGAAAGCGTGGAAAACTCAGCGGCCTTTTGCAGGATCGCAGCCTCAGTGTGTTCTACGATAGGGATGATAACGTTCGGCTTCCCTTCGCCGATGCAGCAGTTTCGGATGGTAATGCAGGACATGAGAACCCCTCCCTTTAACATACCTATAATAAAGGGAAAAAGTGCCGCTTGTCAAGCGCTTTGATATCTGTCAAAAGCGGGCTTTGAAACGCTCCAAAAACTAGCAAAAAGAGACAAAGCAAAGAAAGAGGGCAAAAAAGTTGAAAAAAGGGGTTGCCAAACGGGCGGGGGTATGGTATTATACTTGAGCGCCAAGCGCTGAGGCAAAAGAATGATTTCCGAAGCCTCAGTGGGAAGCCGAAGAAAAGAACCAATAGACGTGAAGAAACACCAAAGAGATTTGAGAGGTTTCGGGGCGCTCCAAGTTCAGAAAGTTCGACAGCTTCGAAAAAAGAGCTTGACAAAAAATCACTTCTGTGATAAAATAATCAAGTCGTCAGCCGAAAGGCTGAGGCGCTCACAGGACCTTGAAAATTGAACAATATCGAAAAACTTGTAACGGAACCTATTTTCGTGTTGGAAAAACACGGTAAACAATTCCAAACAAAGTAATTCACACAGGACGCAAGCGATTGCGTGCTGAGCGAAAAAGATTTAACACTTTTTAAGTGATAAATATCATTTATAAAGAGTTTGATCCTGGCTCAGGACGAACGCTGGCGGCGCGCCTAACACATGCAAGTCGAACGAGAGAGGAAGAGCTTGCTTTTCCGATCGAGTGGCGAACGGGTGAGTAACGCGTGAGGAACCTGCCTCAAAGAGGGGGACAACAGTTGGAAACGACTGCTAATACCGCATAAGCCCACGGCTCGGCATCGAGCAGAGGGAAAAGGAGCAATCCGCTTTGAGATGGCCTCGCGTCCGATTAGCTAGTTGGTGAGGTAACGGCCCACCAAGGCGACGATCGGTAGCCGGACTGAGAGGTTGAACGGCCACATTGGGACTGAGACACGGCCCAGACTCCTACGGGAGGCAGCAGTGGGG
>ENA-USTZ01001020-USTZ01001020.1-human-gut-metagenome-genome-assembly--contig:-NODE-1020-length-11417-cov-4.690123_pt1 | contig 11417 bp, 6 predicted proteins | sample MGYA00250049_ERZ773375 | MGnify/ENA primary metagenome ERZ773375 (study PRJEB29103, sample SAMN06111956) | human gut metagenome | biome: human gut; feature: ankylosing spondylitis patient; material...
GTCAAGACGCTGCTGGATACCATCGACGCCGCAAGAGGGGAGGAGTAAGCCATGAAAAACACCTTTGCTGCCATCAAATTCTGGATGGACAAAATTTTGAGCATTGCCTGCGCCGTACTGCTTACCTTTATGACGGTGCTGGTTCTGATTCAGGTTTTCTCCCGCTATATCCTCAACAGCCCCGTGGCTTTCACCGAGGAGCTTGTCCGCTACAGCCTGATCTGGACCGGCTTCATCGGCGCGGCCTACGCCTTCTCCACCCGGGAGCACATGTCCCTGACCCTCATCCGCGACAAATTCACCGGCAAGGCGCACACCGCCCTGCTGGTGGTCATAGATGGTCTGATTCTGCTGATGGCCATCTTCGTATTCACTATCGGCGGCTTTAAGCTGGCTGTCTCTGCCAGCCGCGAGTTCTCGGCCCTGCTGGGTATTCCCCGCAGCCTGGTTTACTCCATCGCCCCGATTTCCGGCGTGTTCATCGTCCTGGCGCAGATCATCAACATCTATGAGGACGTCACCGGCGAAAAAGTTGAATCCAAGGAGGGTGCAGACAAATGAGTATCACCATGACCACCGTTATCCTGTTCGCCGTGTTCGGCGTGCTGCTGTTCCTCGGCGTGCCTATCTCCATCAGCATTGTGGCGTCGTCTATCGTGACCGCCATGTCCACCCTGTCCTGGGACCAGATCACCTTTATCACGATGCAGAAGATGAACTCCGGCGTGGAGAGCTTCTCGCTGCTTGCTGTGCCCCTGTTCATTCTGGCCGGCAACATCATGAATAACGGCGGTATTGCCAAGCGCCTGGTCAACTTTGCCCAGCTGTTCGTCGGCAAGATCCCCGGCTCCATGGCGCAGGCCAACATCCTGGGCAACATGCTGTTCGGTGCGCTGTCCGGCTCCTCCGTTGCTGCCGCATCCGCCATGGGCGGCTGCATCAGCCCCATTGAGGAAGAAAACGGCTACGACCCCGCCTACTCCGCCGCCGCCAACATTGCCTCCGCCCCCACCGGCCTGCTGATTCCCCCGACGTCTGCCTTCATTGTCTACTCCACCGTCGCGGGCGGTGTCTCCATCTCCACGCTGTTCATGGCCGGTTACATTCCCGGCATCCTGATGGGCCTGTGCTGCATGGTCGTTGCGTTTATCGGCGCAAAAAAGGCTGGCATGAAAGCCACCGGCATTGACCACAGCCAGAGCATTGCCAAGACCGTCTGGGACGCCGTGCCGTCTCTGCTGCTGATCGTCATTGTCATCGGCGGCATCGTCTCCGGTATCTTCACCGCCACTGAGGGCGCAGGTGTCGCGGTTCTCTACTGCCTGATTCTTTCCATCGTCTATAAGAGCATCGACTTCAAAGGCTTCCTTGGCATCCTGCTCAACTCCGCCAAAACGTCCGGCATCATCCTGTTCCTGATTTCTGCCTCCTCTGCCATGTCCTTCGTTATGGCCTACTCCGGCATCCCGGCAGCCATCTCCAACGGCCTGATGAGCCTGACTGAAAACAAGTACATCATCTTCCTGCTCATGAACATCATCCTGCTGGTCATCGGCATGTTCATGGACATCACCCCGGCCATCCTGATTTTCACCCCGATCTTCCTGCCCATCGCCACCAGCTTTGGCATGACGGAGATCCAGTTCGGCGTTATGCTGATCTTCAATATGTGCCTGGGCAACATCACCCCGCCGGTCGGCTCGGTTCTGTTCGTCGGCTGCGGTATCGGCCATGTCTCCATCGAGCAGGTCACGTCCAAGCTGATCCCCTACTTTGTGGCACTGGTTGCCGCCCTGTTGGCTGTCACCTACATCCCGGCTCTGTCTCTGGGCCTGCCCAGCCTGATGGGCCTGATTTAAATATTGGCTGATTAAAATAGTACAGCCCCCGCCAAGCTCTATGAGTTTCTGGCGGGGGCTGTGCTGTTATTTTGCCACCGTAGTGGTCAAACGGTGGTCAAAAATCTTCCATGCGCAGCACGCAGCATTCCGAAAATATCTTGGAAAAATTGGACGATTCGCTCGTAAAAGGTTGACGCGGCTGCGTTCGGGGGTATATCATATTTGTATAGATCCTTGCGCGGAGGGAGGAACGCACGATGATCCGAATCGGCATTGTGGACGATGAAAAACAAGAAAGAGACCAACTGAAACAGGCACTGGCGCGGTTTGGCGCGGAGAACGGCACAGAACTGAACGTACAGGAGTTCGACTGTGCGGCAGTCTATCTGGCGGCGCAAGACCGTGATTTTGACATTTTATATCTGGACATTGATATGCCGCAGATGTCCGGCATGGAACTGGCCGAAAAAATCCGGGAGACAGATCAAGACGTCATCCTCATTTTTTGCACGAATTTGCAGCAATTCGCGCTGAACGGGTACAGTGTCGGGGCGCTGGGCTTTATTGTAAAGCCGATACAGTGGTACTCCTTCCATATGTATCTGACGCGGGCGCTGAAGGTGCTGCAAAAGCGCGCCGGTCAAAAGACTGCGCCGCCGCACATTGTCGTCAAGGACGGCACCGTGACGCGGCTGCTGGATGCAGCGGAAATCGCCTATGTGGAGGTGCGCCAGCACGACCTGCTGTACAACCTGTGCGGCGGGGACGGTAAGACCGAGATCATCAAAAACCGCGGTTCGATGCAGGAAATCGCGACGCAGCTGACGCCCTACGGCTTTGTGCGATGCAGCGCCAGTTATCTTGTGAACCTGCGCTGCATCACGGCGGTAAGCCGTATGAATGTCTATATCGGCGGGGCGGCACTGCCCATCGGGCGCACCTACAAGGACGCCTTCACCGAGGCATTCTCCCGATATATGGCAAAAAAGGAGTGGGAAGACCCGTGTCAGTCATAAATTGGATACTGAACCAGCAAATCCAGCTGGGTATGATTCTATGCGCCTGCCTGTTTGTCCCGTGGGGGCAGCGCCGCAGCTGCTTCGTTCCGCGGCTGGCGGCGGGTGTAGGGGTCTTTCTCGTACTGACGGATACCCTGACATTTCTGCCGCTTTGGGCAAAATTGCTGCTGTATACGACACTGCTGTTTGGTCTGATATGGTTCAGCTTTGACTGCAGCCCGCTGCACGCCCTGTTTTATACAACCTGTGCCTACGCGGTGCAGCACATTGCCAGTAAGCTGGCCTATATGCCCATTTTTTGGCTGATTCAGCATGGGCGCACGGACAGGCGCGTTGACTTTGTCATTCTGCTTTTCAGCAACCTTGTGGTCTGCCTGGTCATCTACCTGCTGTTCACCCTGCGCATCCGGCGCGGGTGCCTGCTGTTTGACAATGTCAAGACTGTGCTTTACTCCGGCTTTTTCCTGATTGCCGCGGTCTACCTGAGTGTTGTGCTGGAGGATGTCCTGGACGGCAGCGCAGAGTCCTACCCGACCGCCTATCTGGCGCTGAATGCGTTCTGCATCCTGTTTGCCATCACGATTCTGGCGCTGGAATTTTCAAATTGCAGTATCAAGAGTCTGGAACACGAGAATGAAATGCTGGCGCAGCTGCTGGAATGTGACAAGCAGCAGTATGAGCAGGCAAAAAAAGACATGGAAAAAATCAACATCCGCTACCATGACCTGAAACAGCAGTATTCCCGCGCCACGGATGAGGAACGCGCCCGTCTGGAAGAAGAGATGAACAACCTGAACCTGCGCTATTTCACCGGGAATAAGGCGCTGGACATCACACTGACCCAAAAGTCGGCACTCTGCGGGCAGGCAGGTATTCAGCTGGTCTGCTCGGCAGACGGCAGCTGTTTGGAGAATATGAAGCACTACCACATTTACTCCCTGCTGGGCAATGCGCTGGACAATGCCATTGAGTGTCTGACGCAGGTAAGCGATGCGTCTAAGCGGGTCATCACACTGGACATCAGCCGCTGCCGTGACATGGCGGTCATCCGCGTGCAGAACTACACCCCCGCACCGCCGACGCTGCGGGACGGCGCTATCGTTACAACCAAGCAGGATACCGAGGAGCACGGCTACGGCATAAAAAGCATCAAAAGCATTGCCGAGCTGTACGGCGGCACGGCAGACTGCTTTGTGGAGGACTCGATTTTTTACCTGGTGGTCACCTTCCCCTGCGGGAAAAGCCAAAAAGAAACTGCATAACCCAAAAGCGACTGCCTTTCGGCAGTCGCTTTGCTTTTGTGTCATTTGTGCCGTGTTTTTTGACGTTTACGCCAACTGCATTGACCCGGTCAACGCTTCCCTTTATGATAGCTTTGTGAAAAAGATACGAAAGGCTTCTGCAAAAGGGAAATGCGCAGCCCTTGGCAGCAAGCGCATCGTATCATTCATCTGTGACAGTTTAGGAAGGAGAAAAACCTATGGCACAAAAGGAAACCTCAAGCAAGTCCCGCCGTTGGCTGGGCTTGTCCGGCGCGGCTGTGCTGGTGGCCAACCTTGTCCTGACCGGAACGACCATTGCGTTCCAGCAGGAAGGCGAAGTCAACCATGCACTCGGCATCGAAGGCGCTGGCGCATCTTACGGCGGCACGGAGTTCTCCGCTGACGGCACCCTGTCTGACGCAAGCTACGAAAAGTACATCGAAGCCGCTTATCAGTTCTGTGAGCAGGAAGAAGAAGAGGGCAGCGTGCTACTCTACAACCGCAACAATGCCCTGCCGCTTTCCGAGTCTGAGCGCAACGTCACGGTCTTTGGCCGCGGCAGCATCGACCCGGTGTTCCGCAGCACCGCAGGCGGTTCCTCCACAAACCCGGATTACCAGAAAACCCCCGTTGACGCCCTGCAGGATGCCGGCTTCAACGTGAACCAAACCGTGCTGGACGCCTACGCTTCCGCCGCCGCGCCGAAAGAAAGAAGCGTTTCCAGCGTGGGCGAATATGACCCGGCGCTGTTCACCGGCAGCGTCACCGACTCGTTTGCGTCCTACGGCGATGTCGCGTTTGTTACGCTGTCCCGCTTTGCCACCGAGGGCAACGACCTTGCGATGGTCAACGACGAGGGCAAGCGTATGCTGGAGCTGGACGACAACGAGAAAGCGATCTTCCAGAAAATCAAGGACTCCGGCCAATTCAAGAAAACCGTCGTCCTGCTGAACTCCGTCTTTGCGATGGAGATGGACTGGCTGGACGAGTACAATGTTGACGCTGTGCTGTGGGTCGGCAACCCCGGCTTCTACGGTATGCCCGGCGCCATCCGCGTTGTGACCGGTGAGGTCAACCCCTCCGGTCACACCACCGCCACCTTTGCCGCCAACTCCCTGTCCGCGCCCAGCGCCGAAAACTTCGGTCTGCACGCCTACAACTACGGCAGCAAAACGCCCCGCGCGGCAGGCGACAGCTTTGTCAGCTATAACGAAGGCATCTACGTCGGCTACCGCTACTACGAGACCCGCTACGAGGACACCATCCTCGGTCAGGGCAACGCCGATTCCACGGTTGGCACCAAAGCCTCGACCGATGGCTGGAACTACGCCGAGGAGGTCTGCTTCCCCTTCGGCTACGGTCTGTCCTACACGAACTATGAGTACAACCTTGACAAACTGGACTACAACAGCGACACCGACACCTTTACGGCGACCGTCACGGTGAGCAATACCGGCGACAGGGACGGCAAGGCTACGGTGGAGCTGTACGCACAGACCCCCTACACCGACTACGACAAGCAGAACAACGTCGAAAAGTCCTCGATCCAGCTGCTGGGCTATGACAAAATCGACGTGGCCGCAGGTGCATCCGAGACTGTCACGGTCGATGTGCCCGGCTACTTCCTCGCGTCCTATGACGCCAACGGTGCAAAGGGCTACATCCTCGATGCGGGCGATTACTATTTCGCCGTCGGCAACGGCGCACACGAGGCACTGAACAATGTGCTGGCCGCCAAGTGCGGTGACGCCGTTGCGGGCAAGCTGATCGATCAGGACGGCAATGTCGTCACCGGCAACACCGCCGCCGTGGCCACCTGGACCGCCCCCAATACCGAGGTCGATACCCAAAAGTACCGCAACTCCCGTTACAACAGCGATGTGGAAGTCACGAATACCTTCGACGACGCTGATGTGAACTACTGGGCGAACGACGACGAAAAAATCACCTACCTGTCCCGCAGCGCGTGGGATACGACCTACCCCACCATGCTGGAGACCCTGACGGTCAACGATAAGCTGTACAACGGTCTGAATATGCAGACCTACGTCAAGGCAGCCGATGCCAAGAGCGTTTCCGACTTCAACCTCGGCGTGGAGCTGGATGAGAAGATCAACTTCAGCGATATGATCGGCGTCGCCTTCGACGACCCGAAGTGGAACGACTTCCTTTCTCAGCTGACGCTGAGCGATCTGCTCATCAACATGGGCGACTCCAAGGGCATCAAGGCTGTCAAGGCTGTCAACAAGCCCGGCTGCACCATCGTCGATGGTCCCGAGGGCATGAACGGTCAGTTTAAGTACGGCGACCGCCGCAACTGCACCGGCTGGGCTACGCTGCCCATCGTCGGCGCAACCTGGAACCACGATGTGCAGACCCGCTTTGGCGAGATGTACGGCGAGGATGCGCTGTATGCGTCCATCCCCATCGCCTACGCGCCCGGCGCGGACACCCTGCGTTCTCCCTACTCCGGTCGTACCTCGGAGTATTTCTCCGAGGACGGCGTTCTCAGCTACTATGCTGCCAAGGCCGTTTCCCACGGTATGCGCAACAAGGGTCTGATCGGCACGGTCAAGCACTTCTTTCTGAACGAGCAGGAAGCCGGTCGTCAGGGCATCTCCACCTTTGCGAACGAGCAGTCCATCCGCGAGATCTATATGCGCGCCTTTGAGGGTTCTCTGGCTGAGGGCGATTCTCTCGGCGTTATGACCGCTTACAACCGTATCGGCGTTATGTACGCTGCCGCCAACCAGGGCATCCAGCACATCCTGCGCGACGAGTGGAACTACGGCGGCTACATCATCGACGATGCGCTGACCGCGTCCGAGTATTCCTCCGCCCCCGAAATGCTGATGGCAGGCAACAACATCTTCTGCCTGGATACCGCCCGCCCGAACGAAATCGAGAAGCTGATCACCAGCACCGATGACGGCGACCTGCTGCAGAAGGTCATTGACTCCAACCATTATCTGTACTACATCATGCTGCAGTCCTCTATGGGCGGCTCCGGCGCGGAGGACGTTGTCGTTTCCGACGCAGCCCCGTGGTGGCAGACGACCCTGCGCGCTCTCGATGTTGTGTTCTGCGCACTGGCCGTTGCCGCTGTCGTGATGTATGTGCTGCATACCTACACGGACGTTTTCTCCGAGGAAAAGCGGAAGAATCGTGCCGCCAAAAAGAATTGATGGAGGTGGAACCTGATGAATAAAGGCTTGAAAAATAAAGGGCTGGGCAGCTGGTTCTGCCTTGCCGCAGCGCTGGTCGCGCTGATCACCGGCATTGTATTCCTGCTCACACAGGCCACGGCTGCCCCTCTGGGTCACTCCGGCACGATGGCCGGCGTGGTGCTGCTGGTCGGCGCTGCCGCTTCGCTCGTTTTCTTCTTTGTTTCCGTTCCGTTCAGCGCGCTGATTCAGGCGGTCATTTATAACATTGCCCTGTATCTTGTCGTTGTGCAGTTGTATTTCGTCTTTGCCGACGTCATCAACCATGTCACCTTTGCGGGCGGCAACGCCGGTCTGTGCGTGTTTTATATGGTCGGCACGTTCATTGCCTGCCTGCTCAGCGTGATCGCCTGCTTCTGCAAGCAGACGAAAACCGGCGAGGCAAAAGCCACCGGAAAACAGTTTGCTGCCGCCGGTGCGGTGGTTGTGGTCGCTGCAGTCTGCGTGGGCGGTTTCTCCCTGCAGAGCAGCAGCCTGCCCTCGAACGGCGATGCGGAGGTTGCCCCCGATGCGGCGCAGACTTCTGCCGATGGTCCCGTTATGAACTACAACGACAACGAGTTCACCTCCAAGACGCTGGATGACCTTGTTGCCATCCCGCAGGAAACCTGGGAAGCCAAGGAGCCGAACGGAGAAGTCGCCTACTTCTTCGAGGGTCAGTACACCGAAGGCTTCAGCACCATCGTGGACCCGGCGTGTCTTGATATGTACTGCTACACCGACGGTTCGATGTGGGGTTCCTTCAGCGGTCCCAGCACCTCCGTGGGCGGCGACTCTATCTCCCATGTTTACGGCTACTGGTACAACTACGATGAAAACGGCGAGAAGAACTTCGTCATTCATCTGCTGGGCAATCAGGACGCCGACGGCACCGTGCGCCCCACCGATGTGGATGGCGGCGCAGATGCGGATATCTTCGTCTTTGACACCGACCACGGCGTATACAGCATGGAAGCCAGCCTGAGCTATGGCGTTATGGGCGGTGCGTTCACCCGCAACATCAACATCTACGGTCAGCCCTATGCCCCTGCCAAGAGCCTGACGATCGATGCCTCCAACCTGCGCACCTTCTACACGGGCGACATCTTCAACCCCGGCGAGCTGGTTGTGACGGCTACCCGCGCCAACGGTGCGGAGGAGTCCATCTGGGGCGGTCGCTTGACCTTCACCGGTTACGACAGCGACACCGCAGGCATCAAGACCGTGACGGCCTCCTTCCTGGGTGCAACCGCTACGTTTGAAGTGCAGGTCGAGGATCTGGTCACCGAGCAGTACACGGGCAGCTATGAGCTGGTGCAGGGCGAAACGCCCACCGCAACGGATGCCGTGCTGCTGGTGGATTACTCCCACAAGGTCTGCACGCTGACTGCCGCCGACGGCTCTGCCTCCATCACCGGCACGCTGGTGGATGTGCAGGACGATGCCCTTACCATGACCCTGAACGGCAGCGATGCCCTGACGGTACCCATCACCGAGGGGGAGGACGGCAGCAAGCAGCTGACCATCCCCGCCCACGACGAAATCGTCTCCGGCTGGGGCTACAGCAACACCTACTCCATCAACGAGGCTGTGGTCACGCTGGCGGCAGAGTAAGCGTCCATTGCCCCTGATAAAACATAACGGTACTTGCTGAATAAAAGCCGCGTCTGATGTCTGCTTGCAGGCGTTGGATGCGGCTTTTCTTATGAGAAGGGAAAATATATGCAAAATACAGAACTTTTGCTGAAAGAATTGACCTTGGAAGAAAAATGCGCGCTGCTTTCCGGCGCGGAAACCTTCAAAACGCGGGGTATGCCCAAACACGGCATCCCGCAGATCTGGCTGTCGGACGGTCCCCACGGCTTGCGCAAGCAGGCGGGGGAGAGCGACCACTTGGGGCTGAATCCCAGCGTGCCCGCCACCTGTTTCCCCACGGCGTCGGCTGTTGCGAACAGCTGGGATGCCGCGCTGGGCGAGGAAATCGGCGCAGCCTTGGGCGAGGAAGCCGCTGCGCAGGAAGTGTCGGTGTTGTTGGGACCGGGGCTTAACATGAAGCGCAACCCGCTGTGCGGGCGCAGCTTTGAGTATTTCTCCGAGGATCCGTATCTCGCGGGCAAGCTGGCGGCGGGATATATTCGCGGCATCCAGTCCAAGGGCGTAGCTGCCTGCCCGAAGCACTTTGCCGTCAACAGTCAGGAAACGCGGCGTATGGCTTCGGATTCCATCGTGGACGAGCGCACCCTGCGGGAAATTTACCTGACCGGGTTTGAAATTGCCGTCAAAGAGGGGCATCCCCGCAGCATTATGTCGTCCTACAATCTTGTGAACGGTACCTATGCCAACGAGAATAAGCACCTGCTCATGGAGATCTTGCGCGGTGAGTGGGGCTTTGACGGCGCGGTCATCACCGACTGGGGCGGAAGCAACGACCACGCGCTGGGTGTGAAAAACGGCTCCACGCTGGAAATGCCCGCGCCCGGCGGGGACAGTGTGCGCGAACTGCTGGCAGCGGTGGAAAGCGGGAAAATCTCTGAATCCGACATCGACGCCCGCTTGTCAGAGTTGCTGTCGCTGGTGTTTGATACCAAGGCTGCGCTGGACGCTGCCCCGCGTGAGTTTGATGCGGCAGCCCATCATGCGCTTGCCCGCCGCGCCGCCGAGGAAAGCCTTGTGCTGCTGAAAAACGAGGGCTCTTTGCTGCCGTTGGCGGAGGGTACCAAGGTGGCCGTCATCGGCGACTTTGCCAAAAATCCGCGCTACCAGGGCGCAGGCTCCAGCATGGTGAACTCGACACAGGTGGATGTGCTGCTGGATAAGCTGATCGACTCCGAGTTGAACGTCATCGGGTATCAGCAGGGCTTTGACCGCCACGGTAAGCCGGATGCTGCTTTGCAGAAATCCGCCTGCGAACTGGCGACACAGGCGGATACAGTTATTTTGTGCATGGGTCTGGATGAAATCGCTGAGAGTGAGGGTCTTGACCGCAGCAATCTGCGCCTTGCGCAAAATCAGGTGGATCTGCTGCAGGCTGTGGCGGCTGTCAACCCGAAAATTGCCGTGGTATTGTACAGCGGCAGCGTAGTCGAAACGCCGTGGCTGGACAACTGCCAAGCCCTGTTGTACGCCGCCTTAGGCGGTCAGGCGGGGGCGGGCGCCGTTGCAGATGCGCTGACCGGCAAGGTCAATCCCTGCGGCAAGCTGGCAGAAACATGGCCGTTGGCCTACGCCGACGTCCCCAGCGCCGCCGACTTTGCCACCCGCCGCAAGACTGTGGAGTACCGCGAGGGGCTGTACATCGGCTACCGCTACTTTACCACGGCGGAAAAAGCTGTGCGCTTCCCGTTTGGCTATGGCATGAGCTACACGACGTTTGCGTACAGCGATATGGCTGTCGATGAACAGGGGGTCAGCCTTACCGTAACGAACACCGGCAGTGTGGCAGGAACGGAAATTGTGCAGCTGTATATTGCTAAAAAGAGCAGTGAGCTTTTCCGCCCTGCAAAGGAACTGAAAGGCTTTGCCCGCGTAACGCTTGCCCCCGGTGAGAAACAGCGCATCACCATCATGCTGGACGATAAGGCGTTCCGTTTCTGGAATGTCAAGGCTAACCGCTGGGAAATCGAGAGCGGCGAGTACGAGCTGCTTGTCGGCGCAAGCGTGGAGGACATCCGGCTGTGCGAGAAGATCTCCGTACATGGAACGGCTACCGTGCATCCGTATGAGGATAGGGACTTGGATTGCTATTATAAGGGCAATGTGCTGCACGTTTCCGATGCGGACTTTGAAAAGCTGTTGGGGCATCCCATCCCGAAAGGCAAAACCAAAATTGACCGCAATCTGACCTTGGGCGAACTGAACCACGCACGCAGCCCGCTGGGCTGGCTTGTCTGGCTTGTGCTGACGATCCTGCTGGATGTCAGCTATAAACGCGGCAAGCCGGACCTGAACATCTTGTTCCAGTACAATATGCCCCTTCGCGCCCTGGCAAAGATGACGAACGGCGCCATCAGCATGGGCATGGTGGACGGCATTGTCATGGAATTGCAGGGCTTCTGGATCCTGGGTCTTGTGCGGGTGATTTATGAAGCAATT
>ENA-USTZ01001041-USTZ01001041.1-human-gut-metagenome-genome-assembly--contig:-NODE-1041-length-11236-cov-220.691460_pt1 | contig 11236 bp, 10 predicted proteins | sample MGYA00250049_ERZ773375 | MGnify/ENA primary metagenome ERZ773375 (study PRJEB29103, sample SAMN06111956) | human gut metagenome | biome: human gut; feature: ankylosing spondylitis patient; material...
ATCAGAGCCTTGTCCTTCAGCGAAACCTTGTCACTCTCTAACGTATAATAGAGAATGAGCGCTGTATAAACCATCTTGGCACCGGCACGTTTGGCAACATGCGAAATCTTCTCGACAAATGCACGCTGGGTGAACTTGTCCTTATAGTCCATAAAGTCTGGTAATGTCATACTACTTACAGTTTATAGTTTATTATTTATAGTTTACAGTTACGACCGCTTCTCGTAGAAGAGGACTGCCTTGATGAAGGTCTCCATCTTAGGCTCCTTATGATGGCTCACGCGATAGGCGATGATCATCTGGAGAAGTGCCTTGACAAAACACGCCAGCAGCAAACCGATGATGACGGCTATGACCGTGGCGAGCATCTTGCCGTTGTCGTAGACGGGTGACTTATCCGGGAAACAGGACAGTACCAGTACGGGGAGGACGGTGATGAAACCGCCGATGGTGAGCTGGCTGCGCTTGGAACCGCCCATGTCGAGTATTGCCTGCTTATCGAAAAGATAATCATCCAGCTCCATGCGGGTAATGCCGTAGTTCTCAAACTTCGGGAAATCGGGCTCATTGCCATATTTCTCAATCTTGCCCGTTACCTTATGTTCGAAATCATCTAATATCTGCTTTTCCGGTTCTCTGAGTTTCATAATCTTGCTAGTTTTTAAAATCGTTTAAAATGAATGCATCTTACACCTTATTATATATAAAGGCTGCGATGCTGAAAAAAAGAAAGCAGTGCCCCTGTAAGCCGAGTTCTGTGTTCCTATATCAGATATGCTGTTATGCTGTGTTCATATCAGATATAAGAATGTCTGTCATTTATCTAGTCCCAAAGTCACCCTTGGGCTCAAGCACTCTACCCTCCACAGCAGCCCTAAAGGGCAATCGGACGAGCCGCCCTCAATCTGCGGTATACATGAGCTTACAGCTCCCAGATGGCACAGCCTGGCGATCACCCGCCAGCTGGTGGTCTCTTACACCACCTTCTCACCCTTACTCTCACCACCCCAGACTGGACAAACGGGATAAGTGAAAGCGGTTATTTTCTTCTACCGACACCTACTGTCACCAATAGCTTCTAGTTTCGGAAGTGGGATGCTCTATGCTGCCCGGACTTTCCTCTCGCACCTGAAAGATGCCAGCGACAGACCGGAGCACTGCTTTCGACATGCAAAAGTACAAAAAACTTTTGATACTATCGCACGATTCCCCACTTTTTTATACATCATTAACTGAGCTTTCGCATATCGGGAAGTTAAAGGAGTTAAGGAGTTAAAGGAGTTAAGACGTATGTCTTGCTGCTTAAAAACTACGCCAAAAGACTATTGTCTTAACTCCTCAGCGACCGTAGGGAGCGATAACTCCTTAACTCCTTATTGTTTTAACAGATATTTACCAATTAGCAAAAGATAGTTACGTATACAAAACTAAGATTTTTGTGCTTACATTCAAATATTTGTGAATTTAGGGCATTTCTTGTTTAATAGCCGTTAAAGTGTTAATTTGAAATGTTAAAACGGAATAAATTTATGCAGAGAATGAAGCGTATCTCAAAAAATGACCCTATATTTGCAACCGGAAAACAGAGCGGTGCATGACAAGCTGACTTTTGGCATGATATTAGCTGCTGCCGTTCCAAGGAAAAGAAAAGTAAACAATAAAAATAAAGAAACATGAAAAAATTAAGTAATTATGTTGTGGCTGTGCTCTGCGTTGGTTCGCTCGCATTTTCAGCCGGTGCTTTCATGAAAGTAAATGCTACACCTGCAGTTACCGCTGCGCCAGCAGGTCAGCCTGTAGACTTAACCTATGCTGCCGAGAAGGCGCTGCCTGCAGTAGTACATATTAAATACGTACAGAACTCGAAGGTGAAGACGGTAGATGTGCAGGACGACCCATTCGGAGGATTCTTCGACCCGTTCGGCTTCTTCGGCAACCCGGGACAGGGCAACGGAGGAACACGCAAGCAGAAGGTGCAGACTCCGAAGAGAGAGGCTACAGGTTCGGGCGTCATCATCAGTCAGGACGGTTACATCGTTACCAACAACCACGTGGTAGAAGGTGCTGACGAGCTGACCGTAACGCTGAACGACAACCGTGAATACTCAGCACGCATCATCGGAACCGACAAGACTACCGACCTCGCCCTCATCAAGGTAGACGGCAAGAACCTGCCTACCCTGCCTATCGCCGACAGCGACAAGGTGAAGGTGGGTGAATGGGTCATCGCCGTGGGCAACCCATTCGGACTGAACAATACGGTTACAGCCGGCATTATCTCTGCCAAGGCACGTTCGCTCGGCGCCAACGGCGTAGAGAGCTTCATCCAGACCGATGCTGCCATCAACGCAGGTAACTCGGGCGGTGCACTCGTCAACACCCAGGGCGAACTGGTAGGCATCAACGCCATGCTCTATTCACAGACCGGTTCTTACTCCGGCTACGGTTTCGCCATCCCTACCTCTATCATGAACAAGGTGGTAGACGACCTGAAGAAATACGGCAGCGTACAGCGCGTGATGCTGAGCATACAGGGAAGCGATGTGCTGAACTATATCAACGCCCAGAAGGAGAACGGCAAGGAAGTGAACCTGGGAACCAATGAGGGTGTTTACATTGCCAAGGTAGATGAAGACGGCAACGGTGCTGAGGCAGGACTGAAGGAAGGTGACGTGATTACCAAGGTTGACGGCAAGAAGGTGACCAAGATGGCCGAGCTGCAGGAAATCCTGAACGGCAAGCGCCCTGGCGACAAGATGAGCATCACCTACCTGCGCAACAAGAAGGCAAGCACCAAGACCATCACGCTGAAGAATGCCCAGGGTAATACTTCGGTTATCAAGAGTGCCGACCTCGATGTGCTCGGCGGCAGTTTCCGCCCTATTACTGAGAGCCAGAAGAACCAGCTCAACATCAAGTATGGTGTAGAGGTGATGAAGGTGAACAGCGGCGCCCTGAAGGATGGTGGCATTTCACGCGGTTTCATCATCCAGCGCATCAACGACAACAACATCACATCGCTCGACGACCTGCAGAAGGCTGTAAAGAGTGCTTCTACCAGCAAGGACCCAGTGCTCTACATCCAGGGTATATGGCCAACAGGCAAGAAGGCTTACTTCGCTGTTCCGCTGCAGAAAGACTAAGGGTAAGCGTTTGAAGAGAAACGTCTCATGATTGAGTAGTGAAAAGGCTTTTTTACTGCCAAAAAACTCAAGAAACAGACAAAAATCAATAAAATAGTAGGTATTTCTGAAAAATATCTACTATTTTTTTTGGTATTTAAACAAAAAAGTGTATTTTTGCAACTACTTAAAATTTGATGCCAGCATGAGACAATTAAAAATTACTCAGTCAATTACGAATCGCGCAAGCGCATCGTTGGAAAAATATCTTCAAGATATTGCTCATGAGGAGCTGCTCTCTACAGATGAAGAGGTGGAGCTCGCTCAGCGTATAAGAAAAGGTGACCGTAGGGCATTGGAGAGATTAACAAAAGCCAATCTCCGTTTCGTGGTGTCTGTTGCAAAACAATACCAGAACCAGGGGCTCAGCTTGCCTGATCTTATCAACGAAGGAAACGTGGGGCTTATCAAAGCCGCACAGAAGTTTGATGAAACCCGAGGCTTTAAGTTCATCTCTTACGCCGTATGGTGGATTCGCCAGAGCATTCTGCAGGCCATAGCCGAGCAGAGCAGAATTGTGCGCCTTCCGCTCAACCAGGTGGGAAGCGTTAACAAGCTTAACAGAGAGATGAGTAAGTTCGAACAGGAATTTGAACGCAAACCGAGTGTAGACGAAATGGTTGACCGCGTAGACTTGCCGGAAGACAAGATTCAGGACGCCATGAAGGCTACGTCAACAAGCCGCCACCTGAGCGTGGATGCTCCTTTTTCTGACGATGAAGAAGGCAGCATGCTCGACCTGCTGGCCAATTCGGATGATCCGACCGACAATGAACTGCTGACAGAGTCGCTGAGAGTTGAAATAGAAAGACTGCTCGGCACGCTGCCGGACAAAGACCAGAAAATCATTGCTGCCTTCTATGGCATAGGAACACCTGAACTGACGCTCGAAGAAATCGGAACCAAGTATCATCTCACCAGGGAAAGAGTACGCCAGATCAAGGAAAAAACGATAAGGCGACTCCGGAACAAAACGACAGATAAACTGCTGAAGTCCTATCTGGGATAAGGAAATATCCTGCATGACTGATGGGGCAGACAGCACAAAACAAAATAAGACAGAAAAAGAAATGAAAATTACAAAAATTGCATTAGCATCTATTGCATTAGCATGTTTCAGCTCGCTCTCTGCATCAGCCAAGAACGAAGTTAAGACTGCATACATCTTTGGATTTGCCTCGTCGTTTAATGACTCTACAGTCTATTTCACAGACGTTCAGAAGGTTGATTCTGCCTATTTCACCCGCAAGAACAAGTTTCTGATAAGCCGCGAGAACTATTCATACCAGTTGCGCGACTATCTGGAGCAGAAAGGTGCCGGCAACCGCACGTGTATCGTGATGTTCGACTTCAACCAGAAGAAGGCTGAAAAGAAATGGAACAAGCTCTATGCAAGATACATTCAGAAGCCAAAGGCTAAGAAGGCAAAGAACGGACAGCAGATAAACGATGCGCCTAGCCCATATCAGGTGAAGACCATCAACTCTACAGATTTTCATTTTTCATCTGTTCAGCCTAACGATGAAGAGGTTGAAGAGGTAAAAGTGAAGAAGGCTAAGAAAGCCAAGAAAGAAAAGCGCAGAAAAGGCGCTAAAAATGAATAAGAATTTTCAAACTTATCCTTACTCTGCAAAGTAAAAAGGTTAACAACAAATTCAGAAGCCATTCCCTTTCAGCCGGGAATGGCTTCACTTTTTTATATCATATCATTTTCTACTTCAGGTTCTGCTTGAACCAGTTAGCTATCTGGCGAAGCAGATGGTTGCGGGTATTACCACCCGAAATGCCGTGATTGCGGTTCGTGTACCACAGGGTCTTGAAGTCCTTGTCTGCCTGAACCAACGCCTCAGCATATTCGAAGGTATTCTGCGGATGCACATTGTCATCTGCCAATCCGTGACAGATAAGCAACGCACCATGCTGCTGCTTTACACGCTCGATAGGGTTCACCTTGTAACCCTCTTCGTTCTCCTTAGGAGTGCGCATGTAGCGCTCAGTATAAACCGAATCATAGAAGCGGTAGCAGGTAGGAGGAGCCACAGCCACACCTGCCTTGAACACAGGACGGCCCTCGCTCATACTCATCAGCGTATTGAAACCACCATAGCTCCAACCCCAAATGCCGATATTATCCTTGTCTACATAAGGCAGAGAACCCATGTAGAGAGCTGTCTCAACCTGATCTTTCGACTCTAAATCGCCCAGACGGAGATAGGTAGACTTCTCAAACTCAGCTCCTCTACCGCCTGTTCCACGACCATCTACGCAGACAATGATGAATCCTTCCTGTGCAAGATAATAATCGAAAGCACCGCCATTGCCCATACTGCCCGTGCTCCATGAATCGAGCACCTGCTGGTTGCCCGGACCGGAATACTGGAAGAGGATGACAGGATACTTCTTGCTGGCGTCGAAATCTACAGGCTTCACCATCCAGCCGTCCAGTTTCACACCTTCGGAAGTGGTGAAAGAGAAAGTCTCGCGCTTGCCCCAATTATACTTTCGGGTCTTTTCGAGCAGCTGCTTGTTGTCTTCCAATGTCTTGATGAGCTTGCCCTTGTTGCTGCGTACGGTGAAGACATAAGGATGGCTGTAGCTGCTCCAGGTATTGACGAAATAGCGGTAATCGCCTGAGAAGTAAGCCGAGTTGGAACCAGCCGCATCGGTAAGGCGCTCCACCTTTCCGTTCTTATGAGCCACGTAAACCTGGCGGTCGTGCGCATTGAGCTTGGCAGCCTGGAAATAAACATCGCCCGTCTTCTCATCCATTCCGTAGATAGAGGTAACATCATAGTTGCCCTTCTCTACCTGGCGCAGGAGCTTGCCGTTCATATCATAGAGATAGAGATGCATGAAGCCGTCGCGGTCGCTAGGCAGCAGGATGTTCTTCTTGCCCACGATGCTGTTTTCAATCACCTCTTCCTTTACAAACTTAGGCACACTCTCCTTGATGAGCATCCTGCTCTTGCCGGTGAAAGGATTGACTGCATAGAGGCGCATGTCGTCCTGATGACGGTTCATCGTATAGACAATCAGACTGTTGGCGTCTGGCGATGTCTTGATGCGTGGATAATAGCCGTCGGAATCTACAGGCACTTCGAGCGCCACGGTCTTTCCGTTCTTCATATCATAGCTCCAGAGGCTCACCTTAGAGTTGTCCTGTCCTGCCTTAGGATATTTATAGGAATACTCTCCCGGATAGTCGTGATACTCGCTACGGGTAGGATGAGAACCTTCGAACATCTGCAGAGAATAAGTCTTTACGTGCGATTCGTCGAAGCGTATCCAGCCGATGGCAGTTCCATCCGCATTCCATGCAAAGGCGCGGTTGAAGCTGAACTCCTCTTCGTAAACCCAATCAGGAATACCATTGATTACCTCGTTGAACTTACCGTCGCGGGTAATCTGGGTTTCCTTTTCTCCATCGGTAACAAAGAGATTGTTATCCTTTACGAAGGCGATGTGGCGTGAATCAGGCGACCAGGTAGCCACCTGCTGGTTAACGCCCTGGGAAAGTTTCTTCAAACTCTTCTTGGCAATATCGTATACGAAATACTCTGCCTTGAACGAGCGGCGGTAAATAGCCTCGCGATGCGTCATGATAAGCAATTTCTTGCCATCAGGACTGATTACATAACCCTCAATCTGTTCGAAAGGAGCCTTGACTGCGTTCACATCGAAGAGGATGCTCATCTGCTTGCCCGTCTTGAACGAATAACTGATAACCTGCTTGCCATCATTGCTGATTGAAGCGTACAAATCGGTGCCATCAATAGGGTTAATACCGGTAACATAAGAGGCAGCAAACTCGCCGGAGGTAATGGCCTTCAGGTCGAGTTTATCTGCAGCTTGCATTGCTGAAACCATCATGACAGTTGCAATAAAAACTGGAAATCTTTTCATGTGTTAATCTTTATGTAATGCCTCAATAGGCGAATAATCTTCGTCCTTGAGCAGTTCTTTTACTGTTACTTTAGGGTTGCGCTTTACATAAGCGTTGATTGTATTCACATACTTGGTCTTGAAAATCTCCTTGCCCATCGCCTTGTTTACAGCCCACATAATCTTGCCCATGTGCAGATCGCGGTCGAGCTGCGGACGGGTGTCGAACTGATCCATCGGATAGATGCTCAGCAGATAGAAGGTAAGGCAATCCGGCACAATATACTGGCGCGACATGGTGCTGCGCTGCTGCGGTGTATAGAATTTCTTGTAGAGCGGATAGTTTTCGCCCATGTATTTATCGAGCGAAATTCCTACTGAGTGCTGTCCTACTACGATGCTCTGGTCGAGAGCGCCAATCTGGGCATAGAAACAAGGCTGCTGGAGCTCCGGAATCCAACTGTTCAGACGCGAGAAGGAAGATTTCAGCTGCTCGTTGATGTCTTCCATATTGGCAAATTCTGCCTCAGCATCGGCAATAAGTGACTGCAGGGTAGAATCCTGATAGAACATGAGGAAACGGTTGCTGATATTGGCGTCGGTAATGGTGCCAAGCTGGAGCATTTTCTCTATCAGCGTACGGGTTTCTATCGGGTAATCGGTGTTCATCTGCTGCAGGGCTGAGAAATCACCGGTAGTAAGATATCTGCTTTCCAATCGGTCGTAACGCTGTACTGACAGGGGCACAGCCTCTCCTTCCTCGTTCGGCTTGAACTTAAACTCGCAGGCCGAACTGAGAAGCACTATTGCTAATATGACTATATAATTAAAAAACCTTTTCACGATAATTTACAAATCTTCGAGTTACGACTGCAAAAATACTAAAAATTATTTAAATTACCAAGCTTTTTTGCTAAAAAATCATACGCATTCGCAAAAAAAATGGGTTTTTCTCTTAAATTTGTTTGCAAAATAGCCAGCAATGAGCAAAAGGTAAGGCTTTTTTGCTCATTGCTGGCTATTTGTGCATTTTTTCTGCTTATCGGATGATGACAGAAACAGAAACCTGAACCGGCTCTTCTATCTGCTTCTTCCAGGCTTTCAACCACTCATACCACTCCTTCTCGCCCTTGAAACCATAGGTTTCGTTGGCACTGGTATAAGCAAGCTTATAACTGAGCTGGCTGCCTGCAGGTTTCACCACCTGAGTATAGCAATCCTTATTGGCTGGCTGCTGACTTACCAGGGCTGACTGTGGCACATAAATGCCCAAGCCTACGGTCTCCAGCTTGTGCTTTCCATCGTCCTTGCCTGTTGGCCAGTCGCTGCCGTAACAGCCTCGCAATCCCTTGCCATCAGCAAATTCGCTGGAACCCTTTACGTTGATGAGTCCTGTAGCAAACTGATAATCAGAAACATCCTTGTTGAAGAATACATCTACATCGAAATCGCGATGACCGGCATAGATGGTGTAGCGGATGGTGGCATTGACAGGCTGCAAGCCCGGAGCCGGAACCCAACCCTTATCCACTACCTCGACGATGGCACGGAGCGGACCTTCTGAAATGATGCGCTGCTCCTGGTATTTCACGTTGTTGAAAAGCACCTGGTCTTTACCGTCCCAGCCACGGAGCGCACCCAGTCCGTAGGTATTGCCTACCCAGAGGCAATCATCGCCCGAACCAGCCTGAATCTGCTCTTCTGAAGGATAGAACTGCGTATCCTGAACCACCAGTCCCTTGTTGATTTTGCCATAAAGGTCGATGGTCTGACGATGGTCGAAATAAACACGCATGGCAATCAGTTCGCTTTCGAAGCAGATGCCATGAGAATGGACGTAGTGATAAGGATCCTTGGTTTTCTTATCAAAAGAGATGCTGCGCAGATAAATATCCTGCCTGTTCTTAGCCAGCTTCCTGTTTCTGCTAGGCAGACAGAGTTCTGCAAAAGTACGAGCCGGATACTGTGCCTGCTCACCCTCACGATAGAGCTGCACCTGATAGGTCTTGGTTTCTTTCTTGCCCAAATCGGCAAGGAAACAGAGTTCATCGTTGGTACAATCGCGGTTGGTGTCGTCGAGCTGGGAAGGAATCTCCTTGCCGTCAACGGTTACTACAGCGCGCTGAATGTTGCCAATTGCTCCCAACTTGCTGAGATCTACCACCACCGGAGCATCGGTTCTTGCCACCTTGGAAGGATTGGAAACCGACACCTGGAAATTAGCCTGCGCCTGGGCTGACAGAACCATTAGGGAAACCAGCGCCATCATCATTTGTTTTTTCTTCATAGATTTTTATTTTTAAGTTTGTTTATGAATAGTCTATTCAAGTTTCGCAAGTTTTGCTCCACACGCCCTGTTTCGCAAGTAAGCCCCACACGCCCTGAAAGGGCAGAAGCTCCTAGCCCAGGGCATCGCCCTGGGTTATTATGGACGCAACCCTTACAGGGCGCCTTGCTGATTGCTATTACACCCAGGGCGATGCCCTGGGCTAGGAGCTTCTGCCCTTTCAGGGCGTGCTGCTTCTAGGAGCTTTTGGGCCTTCAGCCCGTACTTAAACCACATGCGAAACTTCAGTTTATTGTCTACAACTGCGAGAAGAGTTTCTTACCCTTGGCGTAATATTGCCAGATGATAGAGAGATTGTAAACCTGCGGAATCTCCTCCTTCACCCTACCCGCCTGTATCTTTCTGCGATCTTCGTCAAACTCATGTTTCCATGCCTTGAAAGCCCTGCGCGCCTTGAAGATGGCCTTGAAGTCACCCCAGTTGCGCTTCAGAACCAATGTTTCGAAAGCTGCAAGGTAATCCAGGAATCTACGCATACGCATTACATGAGTCAACTCCGTATCACTCAGATTCTTATAAAGCATGGTTAAATTATTTCTGAAATTCAGATAAGTCTTCATCGGATTGCTTTTCGGCAGGGTTCCACCACCCACATGATAAACCTCACTCTCAGGAATGCAGTAGATTTTTCTGCCCATCAGACGCAAGCGCCAGCAAAGATCTATCTCTTCATTATGGGCAAAGAAGCGGCCGTCTAAACCGCCGGCAGTCCAATAATCCTTTGAACGGATCATCATACAGGCACCCGTAGCCCACAAGATTTCCTGCTGGTAATCATACTGCCCGTTATCGCGCTCTACCGTATCAAAGATGCGGCCGCGACAGAACGGATAGCCATATTTGTCGAGGAATCCGCCGCAAGCACCAGCATACTCAAAACTGTCCTTATCGTATTCCGCAAGCAGCTTAGGCTGGCAGGCAGCCACCTGCTGATGCGAATCCATAAACTCGATGAGCGGTGTAAGCCAATGATGCGAAACCTCCACATCGCTATTCAGGAGCACGTAATATTCTGCATCTATCTGCTTCAAGGCACGGTTATAGCCTTCTGCAAAGCCGAAATTCTGCTCCAGCACGATGGTCTTCACCTGAGGAAACTGAGTCTCCAGAAGGTGCATCGAACCATCAGAAGAAGAATTGTCTGCCACCCAGATTTCAGCATCCTGACGGGAATATTCGATGACATTCGGAAGATACTTTGCCAGCATCTTCTGTCCATTCCAGTTTAATATAACGATTGCTACTTTTGCCATATTTATTGTAAACTCTTTAATCTGTTATTCAGGAGATTGGTAAACTCATAGTTCTTGAGTCCCCATTTGGGAGCAATCAGCAGTTCTTTGGGCGACTGACTGACGAAGCGCTCCAGCACCAAATCCTTTCTGAGCAGCCGGATGTATTTCACGATGACATCAATATACTCCTCTACCGTATAAACATGGAAGGGATGCTCAGCATATTCCTGTGCCAGCCGGGTGCCCCTGATAATCTGCATCTGGTGAATCTTGAGAATATCAAGCGGCAAGGAAGAGATGAGAGGAGCCTGGCGCAGACTTTCTTCCGCATCTTCTCCCGGCAAACCGATAATGATGTGGCCGCCCGTAAGGATTCCCCTGGCATGAGTACGCTCTACGGCACTACGGCAACAGGCAAAATCATGTCCGCGGTTGATGCGTTTCAAGGTTTCATCATTGGCACTCTCAATGCCATATTCCACCAGCACGAAGGTTCGGCGGTTCAGTTCTTCCAGATAATCGAGCAATTCATCGCTCACACAATCCGGACGGGTTCCGATAACGATTCCCACCACATCTTCCACCTCAAG
>ENA-USTZ01001042-USTZ01001042.1-human-gut-metagenome-genome-assembly--contig:-NODE-1042-length-11227-cov-66.454350_pt1 | contig 11227 bp, 9 predicted proteins | sample MGYA00250049_ERZ773375 | MGnify/ENA primary metagenome ERZ773375 (study PRJEB29103, sample SAMN06111956) | human gut metagenome | biome: human gut; feature: ankylosing spondylitis patient; material...
ATGGTACTGTTCCAGTTATGGGACGTATCACAGTGGACGGAACACAGGCGCAGTTCAGTTGCAAGACAACTGCCAATTCTGATTTGTGGGACACCAAGGGCGGACGCATGATAGGTAAGAGTATGCAGGCTTTGGAGGTGAACCGTAAATTGGACAAGATGCGTGTGAGTATCAGCAAGCATTATCAGGAGATTATGGACAGGGACAACTTCGTCACTGCCGACAAGGTGAAGAACGCCTTTCTTGGCTTGGAGTATCGTTGCCATACACTGATGAAAGTCTATTCCCAAAGCCGTGATGAAATGGAAAAGCAATATAAGGCTGGCATGAAATCTTTGAGTACATACACGAAGTATAGAATCGGGTGTGCCTATGTGGGCGAGTTCTTGCAGGCGCATTACCATGTGAAGGATATTGCTCTGAAAGAGTTGTCGCTGCCTTTTATCACGGACTACGAGACTTTTCTCAGAACCGACAAGCATCTGAAAATCAATTCTGCAATGGTGTTTGTCCGCAATCTCCGTGCAATGGTATTCCGTGCCATAGATAATGAATGGCTCGTAAAAGACCCATTCAGACGATATGAGTACAAGGAAGAAGAGACCACAAGAGAGTTTCTGAGCAAAGAAGAGATTCACCTGTTGATGGAGACACCTATCACAAGAAAGAAGATGAGCATGGTGCGTGACTTGTTCCTGTTCTGTTGTTTTACAGGTCTCGCTTTCATTGATCTGTACAACTTGAAGGAAGAGAACATCAAGGAATTTTTCGATGAAGGTGAATGGATTGTTATCCATCGACAGAAGACTGGAACGGAAGCCAACATCAAGTTGCTTGACTATCCCAAGCAAATTATGGAAAAATACCGTGGATTGTGTGAAGACGGCAGGGTGTTTCCAGTACCCAACTACCAAAGTTGTATGGATTCGCTCAAAAGACTGGGCAAAAAATGTGGTATCACCAAGCCGCTGTCCTGGCACATGAGCCGTCATTCGTTCGCAACCTCGGTTTGCCTCTCCAACGGAGTTCCAATAGAAACCGTGAGTTCAATGCTTGGTCACAAGGACATAAAGACAACCCAGGTGTATGCCAAGATTACCAAGGAGAAATTGAGCAAAGACGTGGAAAAGTTGTCTCAGCAGATTAATAACATTGAGGAATTCACGTTTGGAAATGTTTGCAACGATAATACTAACACTATAAATGGCAGAGTATGAAACGACAAGTGATAACAATACAAGAAGAAATGGTCATCTACGCCCCACATCATGGTGAGGTGTGGATGACAGTTTGGGAGATTGCCGAACTGTTGAATGTAACAGGGACAGCAGTGAAGAATACCATCAAGCGCATTTGGAAACAAAGTGTGCTGAAAGATTTCCAGCTTTCTCAATACATCAAACTTGAAAATGGATATTCTGCGCATGTCTATGATATGGAAGTGATTATCGCCATAGCACTTCAAATGGATACATACCAAGCCTTGTTGTTCAGACAATGGTTTATCAGTAAGGTTGTAAACCGCAAGGATTGCCATGCAGAGCAAGTAAAACACGAGTATCCGATGATTATTGTGATGAACGGAACGATGCCAAGAGGTGCAAGTTAGAATCTCTCATCTTTTAATAAGATTCCTACACCTTTATAAATAATAGCGTACAGAGGAAACGATTTTTGTCGTTGTACCCTGTACGCTATTTTTGTTTCACTATTATGAAGCAGTACCCTCCTCTTATGAAACAGTGCCGTCGATTATCGGCTTGCGGTAATTACCAGTGAGAAGTGCTTGTATCTCGGATTCCGGATAGAGGGTTTTGCCACATAATATAATGTAGGGCAAAATGCCTTGCTTGCGATATTCCTGCAAGGTGCGGCGACTAAGCTTCAAATGCTCGGAGAGTTCCTTGTCGGTGAGGTATCGCTCCCCGTTCAAAGGTGGGCTGTAGGACTCGATGAATGAAGATAGCCAGTTGTTGGCTTTCTTCAAGGATTGCATGGCGGTGTCTATCGACTTGCTCTCATGCGTAAGAAGTTGGTTCATGTTCATTGTTTACAATTTGGATTAAGTGGTGAATATAAAATGTGTTGGCTCGCCCAGGGTGAAGTTTTCGGCTTTGCCTTGGGCGAGTTTGGCTTTACGCTATACCGATTTGATTCTGGCGATAAGCGGAACGATGGCTTTGACCTCTTCGGGACAGTAATAGAATTGGCGACCTATCTGGGTATGCCCCAAGAAACGGCGGTCACGAAGTTTTTGTAAGGTGCGCTGGCTGATGCGAAGTTGCTGGCAGACCTCATGACCTGTAAGCCATTTGTTCAGCCGCTTGCCGTTAGCCTTATGCTTCAGCAACTCTACTTTCTTTACCAAGGCATCGTATCTTGCCATCATCAAGTCGAATGCCTTCTTTTCCATTGTTACTACTTCCATATTCTCTGTTTTATTGGTTCAACAAATTCGGGTGCAAAGTTAATGTGTGTATGTTGAAAAACAATGAAAATGAATAACTGTGGCAGTGCTTTTCTGGGGTTTGCCGACCGCTTGGCAAGAAAAATCAAGAAAATTATACGTGAGTCATTAATGAGTTGTTAAACGGGTATTTCACAAATGGTTAATTTTGCCGCCGAGAAATAAAAACAACGAATTATATAACATTTCAAACGGAATTAGAATGGAAGTAATAACAATGGAAAGTGCAGCCTTCAAAAAGCTGACAGAACAGTTGACAGAAATAGTCCAGTACGCGCGATTGGCAAAAATGGCATTTCAAGAAAACTTGACGGGTAAGGGATTGAAGCCGATGTTGACCAATGACGATGCAGCTAAGATGCTTGGTGTGAGCAAGCGCACCTTGCAGCGAATGCGCTCAGAGAACCGCATAGATTTTATTAAAATTGGCAATCAATGCCGATACCAAGTTGAAGCCATTGAAAGAATGGTTGAGGAACGAACAATAACAAAGGAAACATGAGCATGGAAGATGGAACATTGAGAAAACTGGAGTTATATCTCCATGACCTACACAAAAAGATAGACGGCATCTACGACATGCTGATGTTGAGACACGAACGAGAGACGGAGCAAAAAGGAAGTTCTGCCATCAATGAAAAATTGCTCGACAACCAAGACCTCTGCCTCTTATTTCAAATCTCCCCTCGTTCCCTTCAACGCTATCGCAGTCTGGGAGTGCTTCCCTACAAACGTTTGGGGCAGAAAACATACTACACGGAAGAGGATGTGATGCAGTTTGTAGAGAATAATGTCAAAGAATTCAAGAAAGAGAATGTGGAGCATTATATGACTCGCATTCACCAAAAATTCAAATAACAAAAGTATTCACCATTAAACATTTACAATTATGGGACAAAAGAAAAAAAGTGATGAACAGGACGTGCTGGTGGTCCGTGACGAAAAGACGGGCGAAATCAGCGTCGTCGCCGGACTCAGCAGAGACGGCACACCGAAGCGAGCGCCCGCCAAGGCGGAGAACACGCCCGACTTCCTGCGTTTTGACCGCAACAGTGACCTGATGGACAGTTTCTTTAGAAACTTCTTCCGCCAGTGCAAGGAGCCAAGCCGATTCGGATTCTACCGCATAGCGGCAGACCAGGTGGAAAACCTGCTTGGCGTGATGAAGGAGTTGCTGAAAGATCCGGAGGCTAACAAGGAGATTCTTTCCGCCCACAAGGTTGACATCTCCAATTATGAGAAAGAGGCAAAGCAATCGGAAGGTCAGGCGAAAGAAACCGCATCATCGGACGATGCGTCCAAGACGCAAGCTAACACAGAAAAAGAGAATGTATCATCTGAACAAACCAACGAAAAAGAGAACGACATGGAACAGAAACCAGAACAGACCGCAACCGAACAGCAGGCACAGACCGCTCCGGGTGTAAAGCAGAACCTCATTAGTGGTAACGATGTGAACCTGCAGGAACTTGGTGCCAAATATGGCATAGACTTCAACAGTATGAATGAGAAGGATATGAAAGCCCTGCTCAACTACGGCAAGACGGGGCTTGTGATTGTGAAGCCGACCTTCGGTGGTGAACAGATAGAGATACAGGCCCGTCTGTCATTCCGCAAGGACGATAACGACCAGTTGCAACTCGTGCCGCATTTCGTGCGCAACGAGCCTAAACTCGATGTCGCTTACAAAGGCTATACCTTCACTCCAGAGGACAAGAAGAACCTGTTGCAGAACGGTAACCTCGGAAAGGTTGTGGATTTCCCCGACAAGAATACAGGTGAGCTGCGTCCTCATTTCATCAGTATCGACCGTCTCACCAATGAGATTGTTGACATCCCTACCAACAAGGTGCGCATACCCGATACCATCGGCAAGACACCTATTACCAAGGACGACAAGAGAGTGCTCTACTCAGGTATTCCGCTTCGCAAGGAGATTGAGCTTGCCAACGGGCGCAAGTTTACACCGCTGTTGCAGGTGAATGTGGAACAGCGTGGCGTGGAGTTCGTGCCTGGCAGCACAAGACAGGCGCAAGGTCAGAAACAGAATGGAGACAAGAAGCAGACCGCTGACAAGCAGGAGCAGAAGGCAGAAGGTGATGCGGGCGGTCAGAAGAAGCAGCAAGATCCCAACCACTGGCTCAATGAGGACGGAACCATCCGCCGACTCAACACCTATTTCAAGAAGGAACTGACCAAGCAGCAGAAGGACGACTATGTGGCAGGCAAGACCATCGAGATCAAGGAAGTGCCCAACAAGAACGGCAGCGGTACCTATACCGCCTACGTGAAGTTCGATTTCGACAAGATGCAGCCTCGTTCCTACCGCAACAATCCAGACCTCAAACAGGCAAAGGAACAGATTCCGACCAACGAGAACAAGGTACAAGTCGCCGTCAACGAGCAGGGCAAGACCCATGAGGCGACCAAGCACACCAAGGATCCGCTGAGTCCGGGACAGTCTGCGCCAAAGAACGAAAAGCAGCAGAAGGAACAGAACGCCGAGGAACAGAAGCCAAAGAGAAAGGCAAGAAGCGTGAAGATGTAGTTGCCGCCACTTGATCCACAGAGTTAATCATCCATCATAACAACCGACATCTGCGACCGTCTATCCCACGGTTGCGGATGTCACAAAAACAACAGACAATGAAGACAATCATCGCAGAGAAACCAAGCGTAGCCAAGGAAATCGCCCACATTGTAGGAGCTGACAAGCGTGAGGAAGGCTATATGCAGGGCAATGGCTATTATGTGACATGGGCATTCGGACATTTAGTGCAGCCTGCCATGCCGGAAACCTACGGCATGAAGGGATTCCATGCAGAGAATCTGCCTGTGATTCCCGACCCGTTCGTTCTTGTTCCCCGACAAGTCAAGACAGAGAACGGCTACAAACCAGATGCAGGTGTGCTTGCCCAGATCAAGATAATCGGCAAGCTGTTTGACAGCAGTGAGCGCATTATCGTAGCAACCGATGCCGGACGTGAGGGAGAGTTGATTTTCCGATACCTCTATGCGTATCTCGGTTGCCAGAAACCTTTCGACCGTCTCTGGATCAGTTCGCTTACGGACACCGCCATCCGTGAGGGACTTCTGAACCTCAGGGATGGCAAGGAGTATGACAATCTCTATCATGCAGCCAAGGCAAGAAGCGAGGCAGACTGGCTCGTCGGCATCAACGGCACACAAGCCCTGACGATAGCCGCAGGACGTGGCACCTATTCCGTAGGTCGTGTGCAGACCCCGACCCTTGGCATGGTGTGCGAACGCTATTGGGAACACAAGCGTTTCGAGTCGAAACCGTTCTGGCAGGTACACTTCGGTGTGGTTGATGCAGACAATGGCGATATTCTGAAGTTCACATCTGCCAACCGATGGACAGACAAAGCCACCGCAACCGACATATATAATAAGGTGAAAGAAACAGGTTCTGTCATCATCACAAAGGTCGCAACCAAGCGAAAGGTGGAGAAGGCACCGCTCCTTTACGATCTCACCACCTTGCAGAAAGAAGCCAACTCCCAGCATGGCTTCACGGCAGAGCATACACTATCCATCGCCCAGAAACTCTACGAGGCAAAGTTCATCACCTATCCAAGAACATCAAGCCGCTATATCTCGGATGATGTATTTGCCACCCTTCCCAAACTCTTCAAGAATTTGGAGAATCATTCGGAATATGGAGAAAAAGTGAAACTCTTGCCTGGCAGTGATGACTACAACAAGAACAGCGTGAATGCCGCCAAGGTGACCGATCACCATGCCCTGCTCATCACAGAAAATGCAGCCATTGGTCTTTTCAAGGACGAGAAGATCGTTTATGACATGATATTGTGCCGGATGATTGAAGCGTTCTCGGCAGACTGCATCAAGGACATCACATCAGTAACGGCGCAAGTGGATCATGACGTCGAATTTGGCATCAGTGGCTCCATCATCCGACAGACTGGCTGGCGAGCGTTGTCGCTCAAGGAAAAGAACAACAGGCAGGACAAGGATGCAGACGCAACAGACAATGAGGTCAAGGAGCAAGTCATTCCCAACTGGCAAGAAGGACAGCATATCACTCTTTCGGGCTGCACCATCACGGAGGGCAAGACCAAACCAAAGCCATTGCATACGGAATCCACATTGCTTGCAGCAATGGAGACCGCAGGCAAAGAGATAGAAGATGATATGATGCGCCAGGCAATGAAGGACAGCGGTATTGGCACACCTGCCACACGTGCCGCCATCATCGAAACCCTGCTCAAACGAGAGTATATGGTGCGCCAGCAGAAGAAACTTGTGCCGACGGAAAAAGGACTCGCCCTGCATTCCGTGGTGAAGAACATGGCGATTGCCAATGTGGAAATGACGGGCAAATGGGAGGCGGAACTTGCCAAGATTGAACGAGGTGAAGCAAGTGCAGACGGGTTCACCCATAGTATCGAAGGCTATACCCGTGAAATCACTGCGGAATTGTTAGGTTGTGACAGACTTTTCAGCCACAAGGATTCCGGCTGCCAGTGTCCTAAATGCAAGCAAGGTACCATGCAGTTCTTCGGAAAGGTAGTAAGATGCAGCAACAAGGAGTGCGGTATGCCAGTGTTCAAGCAGGTAGCAGGAAAGTTGCTCACTGATGCCGACATCACCGACTTGCTTACCAAGGGCAAGACCAGAACGCTCAATGGTTTCACCAGCAAGCAAGGCAAATCGTTCTCCGCAGCCATTGCCTTTGACGAGGATTTCAACACGAAATTCGTCTTTGCAGAGCGCAAAACTGCAGAAAAGCGAGGAAATGTGAAGAGATACAAGAAATAGTTTGTACCTTTGCCACCGAAACATGGTTCATAAATGGTGTCTTGATTCAGGATGCTTTTATTTACTGTGGATTAAGTGGCGGCACTCGGAGGGATACCGAGTGCCTTTTTCTTGCTTTCACACAAACATCAACCGCCATCCACGGTTTATTATTCACCACTTAATCCATTCAACTGACAAATGAACAGAAAGAAACAGGCACAGACAGAACTGTCCTATTACGGACTGTACCTCTTGAACCATCTCAGAGAGAACCGTTTTCCACAAGCCAGCGATGCGGACTTTATCCGCGAACGTGCAGACCATGCCGCAGAAGTATATGAGCAGGCACGGCGTGATGCCCTCTTTGCCGATGCGGCACAAGAGCTTGCCATGTCAGCATTGCTGAAAGGTCTCCGCTTTTCCAAGTACAGCATACTGTATGATGTTGTTGACAGTGAGTTTCCCCTGGAGGTAGCAGTAGAAGATCAGGAAGCGTTTGTCAAGAACCTCCTGCCTCTGGTTGACAACGTGTATTCCATTTACGACCTCACCGATGACGATTTTGCCCAGTCACCGGACTACGACCAGCTCTACACAGAGTTGACGGGAGCCGTAGCCCTTTTCATAGAGTCAAATGGCGTACAATAGAAAACAACGTCTGAACGACAACATCAAGGCGATAGAGACGGCATTCATCCTTGACAGGGAACAGCGCACGCCGACCGCCCGTGAGCGTCTCCTTCTGGAGCGTTACTGCGGATTCGGTGGATTGAAGTGCATCCTGAACCCTGCCAGGGAACTGGCGGATGCCGTCCATTGGGCAAAGTCTGACCTTGAATTGTTTGCTCCAACAGTGGAGCTGCATAGACTTATCCGTGAAAACAGCAAGAATGAAAGCGAGTACAAACAGTTGATGGACAGTCTGAAACAGTCCGTCCTTACGGCATTCTACACGCCGTCAGCCGTTACGGAGGCTCTGACGGATGTGTTGAAAGAGCATCAGATCATCCCCGAAAAGGTGCTTGAACCCTCGGCAGGCATCGGTGCCTTTGTCGATTCCGTCTTGGATAACAATCCCAAGGCAGACATTATGGCATTTGAAAAAGACCTGCTTACGGGAAAGATACTCCGCCATCTGCACCCGGAGCAGAAAGTGCGCATAGAGGGATTCGAGAAGATAGAAAAGCCTTTCAATGACTACTTCGACCTCGCCATCTCAAATATTCCCTTTGGCGATGTTGCCGTATTTGATCCGTCTTATACAGCCATGAAAGGCATGAGGGCACTTGTCACCAGACGCATACACAACTACTTCTTTGTCAAGGCTCTTGATACGGTAAGGGACGGCGGGTTGGTTGCCTTCATCACCTCACAAGGCGTATTGAATGCCAAAAACAACAGTGCCGTGCGTTTTATGATGCTCTATCATGCAGATCTCGTGTCAGCGATTCGTCTTCCCAACAACCTGTTCACGGAAAATGCCAATACGGAAGTGGGCAGTGACCTCATCATTCTCCAGAAAAACAGCCAAAAGGAGTCGCTGCGAGGAGACGACAACCTGCTTGACACTGTCTATAATGACGAGAACCGCATTCCGACAAACAACTACTTTCTTGAGCATCCGGAACGCATTATCCATACAACGGCAAAGTTGGATACTGACCCGTTCGGCAAACCTGCAATGATATACACGCATGAGGATGGTGTGGAAGGCATTGCAGAGGATTTGCGAAAGATGCTCCATGAAGACTTTAAGAAGAACCTCAATTTGAACCGATACTTGGGGATAGAGGAAACCAAGGCTGAGGAAGTTAAGGAGGTTGAAGAAACAGAAAAGATAGAAGAAACAGAGAAGATAAAGCCTTCCATTGAGGTAAAGCAGAACGATACGGTAGTATCCTTGCAAAAGCAGGAAAAGCCTACTGATGATGCTGAGCTATCCCAAAAGTCCAATCATCAGCAGCCACCAGTCCAAATGACTCTGTTTGACCTTTGGGGAATGGAAGAAGAAAACCGTCAGGCTGTACATTCAACGAAGAAGAAAGCAGAGGTAACAGTGGGTGCTGCCGCCAAGAAAGTGTCAAGGAAGAAAGCAAGTCCGTTGGTAAAAAGCGTCAATCCGACTTTTGAAGTTGTGACAAAGCCTGTGGAAAAAGAAGAAAAGCCTTCGTTGACAGATGCAAAAGAGCAGGAAACAGCACAGGAGACAAAACCAATCCTGCCTGGTGATGAACCATACGCAAGCATCTCTTGGGAAGAGAATCCGCCAATCAACGGCTTTTACGAGATGATGATGACCATGGCTCCCGAAGACAGGGTGCTGCTGCGCCAAAAGGCGGAACTGCACCGCCAGGAACAACTCAAGGCTTTGGGCGTTGAAGATACGCTTGATCCGAAGTTCAAGCCGCCGATGGAACCGATAGAAGTTCTCAAAGTTCAAATCGGGCATGGACAGTCGAAAGGGAATGAGCCAAAAGAAGATTCCAAGACTCAGAGCACATTGAAAGAAACAAATCATGAGCGGGGACAACAAAAAGAGCAAGAAAGAAAGCGGGAAGAGCTGGCAAAGAAGAAGGAGGATGCAATGAAGCCCCGTCCATTTGATGAGAAACGGGAAAGTTTTCATCGTGAGGGTTCTATGGTGCTCGACTCTGCCAAAAACATCGGTGTATTGAAAGACCTTACCAAGTATGGTGCTACCTTCATGCCGTTGGATCTGAATATGGAGCAGAAAGAAAAGGCAGTCTTGTATATCGCCCTCCGTGATGCCTATCAGAAACTTTACACCTATGAAGCGGAAGAACAGACGGAAAACAAGCAGATGCGTGAGAGTCTGAATGTCTATTATGATGCTTTCTTCATCCGCTTCGGCAACCTCAATGCCAAGCAGAACGTGAAGTTAATCCTTATGGATGCCTCAGGGCGCGACATGCTGTCGTTGGAACGGGTGGAAAACGGACAGTTCACAAAATCAGACATCTTCGACCACCCGGTCTCTTTTTCGCTTGACGAGGTCAGTCATGTGGATTCTCCAGAGGAAGCGCTCACCGCCTCGCTCAACAAGTTCGGCCGTATCGACTTGCCGTATATGACAGAATTATCGGATATGCCGGAACCGGAACTGACGGAAGCGCTTAAAGGGCGCATCTATTACAATCCGCTCATAGACGGCTACGAGATAGCCGACCGCTTCATTGCTGGTAATGTCATAGAGAAAGCGGAGCGTATAGAAGAATGGCTGAAGGAAAATCCCGACCATGCAATCGTGAGGGAGTCGTTGGAAGCCTTGAAGGCAAGCATTCCCGAACCGATAGCCTTTGAGGACCTGGACTTCAACTTCGGTGAACGTTGGATACCTACAGGTGTGTATTCCGCTTACATGAGCCACCTCTTCAATACACAGGTCAGCATCGTCTATTCCGACAGCATGGACGAATATTCGGCAAAATGCAGTATGAAGACCATGGCCATCACGGATGAGTATATGGTGAAGGGATATTACCGCCACTATGACGGCATGAGTCTTCTGAAACATGCCCTGCACAACACCTGTCCCGACATGATGAAGAGCATCGGTGAGGATGAACACGGCAACGACATCAAGGTGCGTGACAGCGAGGGCATACAGCTTGCCAATGCCAAGATTGACGAAATCCGCAACGGTTTCACTGAATGGCTGGAAGAGCAGTCTGACTCCTTTAAGGAACGCTTGACCACGATGTACAACCGGAAGTTCAACTGCTTCGTGCGTCCGAAGTATGACGGTTCTCACCAGACCTTCCCCGACTTGGACTTGAAAGCCCTTGGCGGAAAGTACGGAATCAAGAGTGTTTATCCAAGTCAGAAGGACTGTGTTTGGATGCTTTTGCAGAACGGTGGCGGGATATGTGATCACGAGGTCCTGCGCCCATAAGGGCATACTGTAAATGTAGGTTTGGCAACCTACCCAGCAAGGGTTTTCTACGCTGGTCATCA
>ENA-USTZ01001047-USTZ01001047.1-human-gut-metagenome-genome-assembly--contig:-NODE-1047-length-11221-cov-10.193826_pt1 | contig 11221 bp, 19 predicted proteins | sample MGYA00250049_ERZ773375 | MGnify/ENA primary metagenome ERZ773375 (study PRJEB29103, sample SAMN06111956) | human gut metagenome | biome: human gut; feature: ankylosing spondylitis patient; material...
ATTTTTCCGACCGACAAGCCGAGAGGGTGAGAGTTGACGCGATGAGTGAACCTGCGATTATTGCTGATAAAATTCTTCTTTTCATACTATTCTCCTTTCGATAGACGGTTTATGCACCGTCATTTATCATATACCTGTATACACGCCTGCAAACAGCGGCAGCATCGTTTCGTTGTCGAGTATCATATACATAAACGGGCGGTTCAGGATCACCTGCTTGTCGCCGTCCGGAGCGGCGGACATAACCACGCCTGTTGCGGCGAGAGACAATGTACCTTCATCGGTAACGGATATCTTCGTTTTGTGTAGTACATCACTGATGAGAAGTTTATCACCCGAAATACCCGAAAAATCAGCACTGTCGGAAAAGGCTGTAGGCATACCGAGAGCTTTCAATGCTTCACTGAGTTCGGCGCTGTATTCGTACTCAAACTTCGGCATTTTAGCGACAACATTAGTGCTTTCGGCATTCTGTAACATTTTGAAAAGCTTATCTCCATTGAGCAAACCGACAAAATCCGATATAGAAACATTGCTGTCGGGGAGAATTGCGGCGAAACCGTACTTACCGCCTTTATATTTCTTGATAAAGCCTGTGCAGTTATCGCCGTTTATGTATTCGCTTTCTTCGGAAATCAGCATTGTGACTGACTGCTCGTTGCCGTTAGCGTCTGTGAACGTTCCGTCTTCAACAAAGTTGTCATAGTAGTAGTTTTCCCATTTGGCATCAAATGCTGTTGCGTTGATAAGTGCAATATTTGAAAGCGCATCGCCGTTGTCAAGAAGCTTGTCGATCATACCGTCTGTATGTTCACTGACCCAATTGTTGATATCGTTCACAATCTCGCTGTTATATGCACGCTTGTATATTTCGGCGTGGTAAAAGTCGGCGTTGGTCTGTAAAAACTCATTGTTCACATTGAAATTGTTGTCTTTGATAAACCATATCGAATTTGCGTTTTTCAGCTTGAAGTCCTCGCCTGATGTAAGCGAGCCGCTGAATGATGAAAGATATTTGTTCAGTTCGTCAAGGGGCATTCCGCTCCCGAGTACCTTTTCCATTTCATCTTTGGTCTGACCGTTTGCACCGTTTGCTGTCATTGTGAGTGCGGATGATACCGCATGCTTGATAAATGGCTCAAGACCATACTCTTCAATCTGTTCCTTGCCATCAAGTCCGAGCTTCTTTTCAACTTCAAGCTCAACAGGAAGACCATGTGTATCCCATCCTGCCTTACGTGGAACCATGTATCCTTTCATTGTACGGTATCTTGGAATCATATCCTTAATAACTCTTGTAAGGACATGACCGATATGAGGCTTACCGTTAGCCGTTGGAGGACCATCATAGAATGTATATGTCTCTCCCTCTTTACGATTTTCAATACTTTTTTCAAAAATGTCATTTTCTTTCCAGAACTTCTCGACTTGTTTTTCTCTATCAACAAAATTAAGTTCCGGCGATACCTTTTCGTATACCATCTTAAAAATCCATCCTTTCATAATTGTGCCAATTCTAATAATCTGCGTCACCAGCAAATGTTCCATGCACATAAAACAATCTGATATCCGCATTAAAAAAGCCCCTGCCGTAATAAACGACAGGGGAATTATCGACCTAATCTTAATTACGACATACCAGCATATGCGTCCCTTTTAACGGTAGGATTTCCGTCCCGGCTTAATTGAAGTGCTTTCATGTTCCGCTACGCTTACACGCCCGAAACAAACTCCGTTCAGCCCGGATGCTTGGAAGTGATGTTCAGATATAAGCTACTCGTACCGGCTCTCACCACCCCGGCTCGCTGCGACTTTTCCTTATATCCTACTGTCTTCGTCATTGCAGTTGGCTTTATTGTATATAACAAGGTCTGAAATGTCAAGCACTTGTCTGCCTTGCTCTTATCTTAGTACAAATTGTACTAAAAATCACATAATTATCTTTGTACATCAAATGAAGCATTGTTCATAAGTCTCTTAATCTGATCTACACTTGTGATATTTGTATCGCCTCGGATAGCATGCTTCATTACAGAAGATGCAACAGCAAAATCATCCGCTCCGAAAACCATCCAATCCTCCGCAGCTGCCTACCGCGACCTCAATACCACGCTCGGCAACTTCTATGAGCAGCCGAAGAACGACAACGCGGAAATGGACGAACTGTTAGAGCGTATCGCCTCGCTGGAATCGGAACTGGAAACCGAGAAAGGCAAGGCATCCGCTATGGATGACCAAGTGGCACTCATGGAGAAGTCCTATGAACTGGCGGCGAAGTACATGGGCGGGCAGAACGGCACACAGCCACCTGTCGGACAGGCGGCAGAGCCTTACCCCGTGCAGAAAGCCGGAAAGAACACGGCTGCACCTGTCAGGCAGGTAACGCATCAGGTGGTATCTTCGCTCTCACAGCCGATGAGCAACGCTGAGTTTGTCGCCTCCTTCTCGCAGGAGCGCAACCGCAGTTTCAATACGGCGGTGGGTGTCACGACTGTATCGGACAGGAACACCATATCGGCGTGTGTCTATGGGGCGCAGAGTGTGACTGACGGGCAGGCGGTAAGATTACGGCTGCTGGAGCCGATGGCAGTGGCGGACAAAATCATACCCCGCAATGCAGTGGTGGTAGGCACGGCAAAGATTCAGGGCGAACGACTCGATATTGAAATTACTTCGCTGGAGTACGCAGGTACGATTATCCCGGTAGAACTGGCGGTGTATGACACGGACGGACAGCCCGGCATCTTCATTCCAAACTCGATGGAGATGAACGCCGTCAGGGAGGTTGCCGCCAACATGGGCGGCTCGCTGGGCAGCAGCATTAATATCTCCACCAACGCAGGGGCGCAGCTCGCCTCCGACTTGGGCAAGGGGCTGATACAAGGCACGAGCCAGTATATCGCCAAGAAGATGCGTACCGTCAAGGTGCATCTGAAATCCGGATACAAGGTCATGCTATATCAGGACAGAGATTGAAAACAATAACAATCAACGACTAAAAAAACAACAACCAAATTTTTATTTACCACTAAAATCCAAAGTAGAATGAAAAAAGTAATCATCATGTTTGCCCTCGCTATGGGCATCATAACTGCCAACGCGCAGGAGAACGTAACCGTTGGAGAGAACAACGGAAGTGAACCGACGAACGAAGCGAGAGCAGAGACAAGCTCGCTTGACTATGCCTCGCAAGGAGGAGGAAGGCAAAGCCAACAACCGACCTTGACAAAGGAGGTCTATCCGCAGAAGGAGGCGGACGGCGATCTGTATCACGGGCTGACAAAGAAGCTGACCTTCGACCGCATGGTTCCCCCGCACGGATTGGAAGTGACCTACGACAAGACCGTCCACGTCATTTTCCCCTCGGAGGTGCGCTACGTCGATTTAGGCTCGCCCGACCTGATTGCGGGTAAAGCCGACGGAGCGGAGAACGTCATCCGCGTGAAAGCTACCGTGCGTAACTTCCCGAACGAAACCAATATGTCGGTAATCACGGAGGACGGGAGTTTCTATACTTTTAACGTGAAGTACGCCTCCGAACCGCTGCTTCTCAACGTGGAGATGTGCGACTTCATCCATGACGGCGAGAAGGTGAACCGCCCGAACAACGCGCAGGAAATCTACCTGAAGGAACTGGGCAGCGAAAGCCCGATGCTGGTGCGCCTTATCATGAAGTCCATCCACAAGCAGAACAAGCGTGAGGTGAAGCACATCGGCTGCAAGCGATTCGGCATCCAGTACCTGCTGAAAGGTATCTACACGCATAATGGGTTACTCTATTTCCACACGGAGATAAAGAACCAGAGCAACGTGCCTTTCGATGTGGACTACATCACATGGAAAATCGTGGACAAGAAGGTGGCGAAGCGTACCGCCGTGCAGGAGCAGATCATCCTGCCGCTCCGTGCGCAGAATTACGCCACACTCGTGCCGGGCAAGAAGAGCGAGCGCACGGTGTTCACGATGGCGAAGTTCACTATCCCCGACGATAAATGCCTCGTGGTGGAACTCAACGAGAAGAACGGGGGGCGTCACCAGTCTTTCGTGATTGAGAACGAGGACTTGGTACGTGCCAATACCATCAACGAACTTCAAGTGCGCTGACCATGAGAAAGTACATCGCAATAATCATCGCGTCGCTTGCCCTGGTTACGGGGCAGGCGCACGCCCAGCGATGCCTGCCGAAGATGCAGGGCATCGAGGTCAGGGCGAACATGGCGGACCGCTTCAATCCCGGCGGCAACGACGGCGGGTACAGTTTCGGGGCGGCTCTCTCCACCTACACGAAAAAGGGGAACAAATGGGTGTTCGGCGGCGAATATCTGTTGAAGAACAACCCTTACAAGGACGGAAAGATACCCGTGGCGCAGTTCACGGTGGAGGGCGGATACGACTTCAAGATACTTTCCGATGCCCGTAAAATCGTGTTCGTCTATGCAGGTGCTTCGGCTCTTGCCGGATATGAATCGGTGAACTGGGGCGAAAAGGTACTGCATGACGGCTCCACGCTCCATGACCGGGACGCCTTCATCTACGGCGGTGCGCTGACGCTCGATGTGGAGTTTTACGTGGCAGACCGTATCGCCCTGCTCGCCAACCTCCGGGAGCGTTGCCTGTGGGGTGGCGACACGAGGAAGTTTCATACGCAGTTCGGGGTCGGAATCAAGTTCATCATCAACTGACACGGACATGGAACGGACGGAAATAGACATCATCAGACAAATGCCCATTGCGGTTTTTCTCGCACGGCTGGGGCATGAGCCTGTCAGAAGGAGCGGTAACGAGCTGTGGTATATCGCCCCGTATAGGGGCGAGCGCACGCCCTCTTTCCGTGTGAACGTGGCGAAACAGCTCTGGTACGACTTCGGTCTGGGCAAAGGTGGTGACATCTTCACGCTTGCCGGGGAGTTTATCGGAAGTGGCGACTTCATGGAACAAGTGAAGTTTATAGCGGGAACCTCTAATATGCAGATTGCAGAGTTTGACAAACCGACCTACATTCCGAAGCAGACAGAACCTGCCTTTGAGGGAGTGGAAGCCGTCCCTCTGCTTCGTTCTCCACTGACAGACTATCTGGCGGAACGGAGCATTCCTTACGTTGTCGCATCACGCTACTGCTGCCGACTGAATTACTGTGTGCGTGGCAAACGATATTTTGCCGTCGGTTTCCCGAACGTGGCGGGTGGATATGAGATCCGCAGCCGCTTCTTCAAAGGATGCGTGCCTCCGAAAGATGTGTCGCTGGTCAAGGCGGAAGGCTCTCCGGCTGACGTGTGCAGCGTTTTTGAAGGCTTCATGGACTTTCTTTCTGCTGCCACGTTCGGATTGGAAAAGGGTGAGTGCCTCGTATTGAACTCTGTTGCCAACGTGGAAAAGGCAATGAGGTATCTGGACGGCTGCGGGTGCATAGACTGTTATCTCGACCATGACGCAGCCGGACGGCGCACGTTGAAAACGCTGAAAGGACATTATGGAGAACGTGTCTATGACCGTTCCGCTCTCTATGACGGTTGCAAGGACTTGAACGAGTATCTGCAACTGACAACCAAAAAAGAACAATAACTTAAAAATCAAATGACAATGAACATACTGAACAACAAAAACAAGAGAATATCAATCTTCAAGACGTTGGCACTCTGCCTGTTCGCTGCCGTGTCGCTCACGCTCGTATCGTGTGACGACGACATGGACATACAGCAATCCTATCCCTTCACGGTGGAAACCATGCCCGTGCCGAACAAGGTGACGAAGGGGCAGACGGTTGAAATCCGCTGTGAGCTGAAAAAGACGGGCGACTTCGCCAACACCCTCTACACCATCCGGTATTTCCAGTTCGAGGGGGAAGGCACGCTGAAAATGGACAACGGAATCACGTTCCTGCCCAATGACCGCTACCTGCTTGAAAACGAGAAGTTCCGGCTGTACTACACGGCGGCGGGTGAGGAAGCGCACAACTTCATCGTGGTAGTGGAGGACAATTTCAGCAACTCCTACGAGTTGGAATTTGACTTCAACAACCGAAACGTGAAGGATGACGGGGTTATCACTGTTGTCCCCATCGGGAACTTCAAGCCCCTTACACGATGATGCGTGTATTCATGGCTATCCTCTGTTCGCTTCTGGCGGTCTGTTCCGTGTCCGCACGGAACAGACGCCATGAGGGAACGGACGGGCAGGCGGCTATCTACCGGCTGCCACCATTTGAGAGGGCGGTGCGATGCACGAAGTATTTTGAGGGCTGGCATTCGGAAAAACATCACCCGTATGTAGGATATGGACATCGGTTGCAGCCGGGGGAAAGGTATTCGGCACGCACCATGACGAAGCGGCAGGCGGACGCGCTTCTGCGAAAAGACCTGCGGAAGTTCTGCGCGATGTTCCAGCAGTTCGGGAAGGATTCGCTTCTGCTTGCCACGCTCGCCTACAATGTCGGTCCATATCGACTTTTGGGTAGCGGAAAGATTCCCAAAAGCACGCTGATCCGAAAGTTGGAGGCGGGCGACAGGAACATCTATCGGGAGTATATCGCTTTCTGCAACTACAAGGGGAAACGGCACGCCATGCTGCTCAAACGGAGAAAGGCGGAGTTTGCACTGTTGTATGTACCATAAATAATAAGTACCTGACAAAAGAAAATCCGATGAAGCCGCAACTTCATCGGATTTTCTAATATATTGCTGCTATCAGATAGTTTGAGATGGCAGTTCTTTTATATGAACTACATTATATTCTTTGCCTTTCTTTATGTCAGTTATCTCAAATTTTGTTCCTCTTTCAAATTCCACTTGATATTCAGGATACGGACAATCCTCTCCATGATTATATATTTTATATATTTCATAAGCTTTTGTTTGACCTTCCGGTAAAGGCTCAATTATCCATTTTATAGAATGAGCATTATCAAAATCATCTATTGATGTCGTAAAAAAGCCATTTACGGTAAAAATATCTCCAATCCTATTATTACCACGCATAAAACCATCATTGGCATATAACACAGGGTGAGTATTTTTAGGAGCTTTTCTTAATGCACTATCTAAGTTTTGGATTAAAACTTCTGTTAAGGCATTCAATTTACGCCTATTATACAGAGGTTCTTGTATGAACCGAGAACTACCAAAGCCTTCAAGGATGACGATACTTAATGCTTCTAAATCAGTCAAATTATATTCTTTATAATGTATTTTATTGACCTCTTTCAGATGTTGTATCGCTTTTATATGAGAATTCAACAACTCAACATCTCCTCCTCGTTTATATGCAGATGGATTGTGCTGATATATTGTTTCTACAATTAGTTGTAAATCTTCTATATTCATATTAATATACAAAAAAATAACAATGCAAAATTAGCCTTTTATGGCTAATTTTACATATTCAAATAAGAATTTTATCGAAGATTGGAACAAAGGTTTCTTTGCTACTTTCTTTGTCCGCCATCATGCTCACTGAAAGAAAGTAGGCGGCTTTCGCCGCCCATCGTTCAAAAACGGGTGTAAAGCCCCGTCACCATCGTGAACATTTCCTCCAGCATATCGCAATATATCCCCTCGTGCGTTTCTATGTCTTTCGTCTTGCACTCGAATGTCTTTTTGCTGAACGTCCTGCGGTAGAAGCGCATATTGTAGAGGTCTGCCCCTGCATCATAGATGATGTCAAGGCGGTTGGCACTCGTCTTGTTCCTCGCAAGGCTCATGCGTAAGCCGTTGCCCATGTCTATGAAGTCTTTGCTTCCCGTCATGGTGGCAAAGCGTCTGCCACCTATCTGCTCCAAAATTGTCTTCGCTATCATATTCGTTGTATTTTAGGCGTTATGTTGTGGCGGTGCGGACACCGCCACAACGTTCAAAATTCAGTTTTCTCGGCTATGGGTGTGCATCTTTCCAGCCACTCTTTCAGCCACTCCATGTTATACTCGCTCGTTATGACTGCCGTATGGCTGTCAATGGCAGTAAACCTGCTACTTTCATAGTTGTCTATCCACCCCTTCAGGGTATCAACTCCCCATGCTTCGGCATCATCAAACATTCCGTCCAATGCCTTGATTGGCTCGCTGAACTTGACTATCAGCGTTTGGTAGGCAACTTCGTTCATCGCTTGTCCTCCTTTCTTTCCTTTGCCGTCAGCCACTTGTCCCGTGCGGCTCGGCACTCGTCTAACGTGGGTTTCACACAAGAGAACAATTCCCCGTCCGTGTGGCGGTAGTCGTATTGCATAAGTGTCCGCTTACGTCTGCCGATACCCGTTTGGGACTTCTCGTATTTCTCTGTCCCTGCTTGCGTGCAGGTGCTTACTCCGTTGATGGTCATCCGTGTACTCATAATCGTTATTTTTAGATGGTTAGAAATGTACTGACAACACTCTGTTCTGCATCACTATTTCGGGGTTACTCGTATAGCGTTGGTGCAGGTAGAAATGATGTGAGCCGAAGCCGTAATAAAAGAACTTGTCAAGTTCGTGTTTCTCGGCAAAGTCCTTGACGCTCGCCCTTAATTGCTCCTCACTCTGACAAAGAGTGAGGAGGTTCATAAATTCAAGGAACATCGTGGGGATTTTATCATCCCATAGGAAAACCATGCTTTCAAATCTTACTTCCATAATGTTAGTTGTTAGATGTCGATATTATGCCGCTTTCATCCGCTGGCGGATAAGGTTGGCGTTCTTGTTCACAAGGGCGATGATGCGGTCGTGGTATTCGGAGTTCTCGTTGCATACGCCACGACACTGCACCACCTCAAAAGTTTTTAGTGACACCTCTATCGTTTCAATTCGTTTTCCGTCAATGGTGGCGGATAGGATAAGGGAGTCTTTTCGTTTGTGGTAACCGCCCACACAATGGTGCATCGTCCTTCCTTCCTCTGCCATTTCTTCCACGCTCTCTATGACTTTGACGCAAATAAGGCTGTCGGTAAAGGCAAGTCCGAAGAATATGCCCTTAGCTTTCAGATATTGTTTCTCGTCCTCAATCGCTTTCCTGCGTTGCTGTTCAGTCCGCTCATGTTTCCTTTGCAGGTTGCGCTTTGCCACCAACTTGTCGTGTTCAACTTTGAGGTCGGCAGGGCAAACGTATTTCGGGCTGTTTGTGTCCTTGCCGAAATGACGCAGGAGGTCTATGGTGTCACGCCACATTGAGCCGTCCTCAATAGTATAGCCGTTGCGGATACATATCTTGATTGAAGCCCAATACTCTCCAATATTGAAAGAGTGGTACAGATAGTAGCGCAACATGGGATATTGCCCTGCCTTCAACAGCGTTTCCGCACGGCTGTCCGACAATAATGCCGGTATTAGTTTGGTGGGTACAATGTCGTGGAAATTGCCGTTAAAGCCGTTTCTGCGGAGCGTCGGCAACACCTTATATCTTGGATATATCGGGGAATATGAGATATGGCGGTACGCTTCATTGTCATTGCGGATAGCAAAAGGAGAAGCGAATGAGAACGTGTCGATGTAGCATCCCAATGTGCGTGGAATGGCAACAACAGCCTTACGCCCTTGTTCATTCCACCAATACTGCCCGATTTCAAGGGCATAGGACTTGGCATTAACCCCTTTCTCCATACCCACGACAAGCAAGAACATTCGTAGCACTTGGTATTCTCCGCTTGTGGTAAGGGTTGTGAAATACTGCTTTTGTCTTACCTTGCGCTGATAGGTGAGGCAGACTTTCAAACTTGCTCCACATTCGGGACACGTACAATGCTCGGTCTGCTCCGTCATTACCCAACTATGACCGCAATCCATACAAGTGGTACGACCTTTCGGCAAGCGGTGTGCATAATGCTCCACGCAATTACGGAATGCCCAATTTATCTGTATCGGGGTTATCGGGCGTAGTTTCTTGCTTTGGGCAAGAACTGCTTTTTCAAATTTGTTTCTCGGTTTCATAAGCCAAAATCAAATAATGAGGGTTGAACTTGGGTTTCTGTTTTCGCCTTTGTCGGCTTGGTGCGGTTCTGCAACTTGCGGAGTTCCTCGTCTTGGTATCTGCGGACTGCCTGCTGACGTGCTTCTGCTTTTTCCTCTGCCGTGAGTTCCACAATGTGGTTCACCGCCACTTGGCATTGGATAGGCTTGCCCACCTCAATCTCGTTCTCGTCATAGTAGTGTACTGCTTGTCCGTATATCTCTCCGTCCGTGAAGCCGTTACAACCGCTTTTCTGCACATAGTTCAGAATGTAGGTTACGCAATCGTCAATGTTCTTGGCTGGATTGCGGTAGTTCTTCGCAAAGAGCGTGTCTTCCTCCGCACGTTGTTCCAAATACATCTGTATCGTTCTCTTGAAATGGTCTGTTCCTTTCATATCGCTGTCGTTTTTATGAGTTGTCAAATAGTATGTTTCAAAATCTCCCTCCAATAAATCGGCTCAACCTCGCTCAATAGGAAGTCTATAAAGTCCTTCCGTGCGTCCTTGTTCAGTTCGTGGTAGAGTCCACGGAACACGGACATATTGCCGTTGAGGTATGTTTCCACCATGTACTCGAAGATGTTGCCCACCTCGTAGTATCTGCATTGTTGCTCCACTGTCTTGCTTCTTCTCTTTGCCATGTCGGTAGGGATTAAAGGGTGAATAACCAAAGAATGAAGCCGAAGAACAGGATAACGGAAAGAATAGCCACGATTACCCCTATTGCCACTCGGAACACTCCGTTTATTATCTCTCTGACGATGTACCAAAGGATGCCGGACACCCAAAAGGCGGTGCGCATGATTAGGGTGCATATCGCAAGCCCTATGTATTGCGCCATTTGTCTGAAATTTACCGTTGCTGTCATAGCCGTATCATTTGTTAAGTTCCACGATGCTGTCTATCCTGCCGTATAGGAAACTGCGGAGTGCGGTCTTGTCGGTAGCCTTGTATTCCGCCCAATGTCCATACTGCTTTACAATGTAGGTTCGGAGAATGTCGGAAAAGTCAAACATCCAACCTTGCAAGGGTACTGCGCTCTTGAAATAGGTGTTGCTGTTCACGTTGCGTGTAAGCCAATCCTTTTCCTCTCGGCTCAATTTCTCACCATTGTTCAGTTTGGTGCGAAGTCCGTACACCTTGCTGCCTTGCAGGTTCTCCAAACTTGGTACTTCCCATGCCACGAATTTTGTTGCTATTGCCGTTCTCATATCCGTTTTGTTTTTGATTTTTTGTTTTTTAATGCGGATTCAAGAGCTGAGGGAGTTGAGTTTCAAACTATCTTATCTGCCTCTCGTTTATCCGACATTTTT
>ENA-USTZ01001049-USTZ01001049.1-human-gut-metagenome-genome-assembly--contig:-NODE-1049-length-11202-cov-3.713258_pt1 | contig 11202 bp, 10 predicted proteins | sample MGYA00250049_ERZ773375 | MGnify/ENA primary metagenome ERZ773375 (study PRJEB29103, sample SAMN06111956) | human gut metagenome | biome: human gut; feature: ankylosing spondylitis patient; material...
ATGCCCCGGTCAGGAGGTTGGCCGCCAGAAAGGCACTGGCCCGGATGGTGGCCCGCTGTTCCAGCCGAAGCATCCAGAGCCCGGCCAGCACAAAATTCACCGCAGGGCCTGCCGCGGCAAGGAGAGCGGTCTGCCACAGGGTCATTTCCCTGCCCCGGGTGCGCATACAAAAGCCGGTCATGTTCACTTCCAGCGTTGGCATCTCATGGAGCATGGCAAGATACGCCGCCACATGCCCGCATTCGTGGAGGAACGCCGCCCACATCCCGATGCGCAGAAAACCACTAGCGTCGAACCAGAGCAGCCCATACAAGACGCCGCAGAGCAGTACCGGGTCCCGGAACACAAACGGCCCAGCGCGGAGCGTCCGCTTCATGGCAGAGGAAGGGCGGCGGCGGGGTCCTGCCGGACGCCCTGCGCCAAAAATTCAAAGTGCAGGTGCGGCCCCGTCGCCCGGCCCGTCTGCCCGGCGGTGCCGAGGCACTCCCCCGCCCGGACGACTTCCCCGGCCCGGACGTAGAGATACTGCATATGGGCATAAATGGTTTCCTGCCCGTCGGCGTGGGAAAGGCAGAGGTAGTTGCCGTAGGTCGCGCTGCGGCGGGCGGCGGTCACGGTGCCCGCCAGCGCCGCCAACACCGGGGTCCCCTCTGCACAGGCAAGGTCCACGCCCCGGTGGAAGGTCTCGTCTCCGGTGAAGGGGTCTTCCCGCCAGCCGTAGGCATCCGAAAGCCAGCAGCTTCCCGCCAGCGGGAAAGTCAGCGCCTGCGTGGGCTTGGCCGCCTTGAGCGACGTTCCCGCCGGGGCCCGCTGTGCCGCTTTCGCACAGGCCGGAAGCATGACCCCCGCCAGCAGCCCAAAGAGCAGCGCCGCTAATATCCCCACCGCTGCGCCCCTTCGAATGATCTTCAACACCCCGGCTCGTCCTGTTTTTCTCTGCATCGTCCCGCTCCTCCATTAGGGAAATCTTATGCGACCGCGTGGGTTCTGAGAACACAGAAGGCAAGCAAAAAGGGCTGCTGCACAGGTTTTCCTCTTGTGCAGCAGTCCCTTTCATTTCCTTATCTTCTTCTGAGGCGGAACCAGTTGTGGATCCGCTCAAAAAAGCTCTGATAGCCGTGCAGTTCCGTGTGCGGTGCCGGGCTTTGGGCCACAGGGTGCGGCTTTTCCGGGGCGGGCGGCACAGGCTGCGGCGCTTCGGGGGCCGGAGCCGGCTTCGGTTTTGCTTCCGGCTTGGGCGGTATCTGGGGCGTCTCCGGGGCCTTGGGGGCGGCAGGAGCTTCCGGCTGCTTCGGCTGGGGTTGTGTCACGGCCTTGGAAGCCTCGGTATCGTGGCGGATCCAATCGTCCTTCAGCAGGTCGTACATATCCATCTGGCCGTTGACCAGTTCTTCGCCGGGGGCGGATTTCACCTTCTGGTAACTGCCGTCGGCCCGCATCTCGCGGGCGTTGACATTATCCCGCAGCTGGAGCTGCAAAATATCGCTGAGCTTCTGGATGAGAATGGGGTCTTCCACCCGGACACCCACCTCCACGCGGCACTCCGTGTTGCGGGTGAGGAAGTCGCCGGAGGCGATATAGATGCGGGTCTCGGTGCCGTCGTAGAAGCTGTAAATGCGGCCATGCTCCAGATAGCGGCCCACGAGGCTGCGGATGTGAAGATTCTCGGTCTTGCCCGGCACCTCGGCACGGACGCAGCAGATGCCGCGGACGATCATATCGATGCGGACCCCGGCGCAGCTTGCTTCCTGCAATTTCAGGATGATGTCACGATCCGAGATGGAGTTGTTCTTCAGGATCATGGACGCCGGGCGGCCCAGACGGGCAGCGGTGATGACCCGGTCCATCTCGTCCAGCAGGACGCTCTTGAACCGCAGCGGGGCCACCAGCATTTTTTCGCTGGTCTCCGTCAGTTTCTGCACAGCGAGATTTTGGAAGACGTTGGACGCCTCCTCGCCGATGCCGTGGTCAGAGGTGATGAAGGAGTAATCGGTGTAGAGTTCGCTGGTTTTTTCGTTGTAGTTGCCGGTGCCGATCTGGGTGATATAGCTGTAGCCCTGCGCGCTCTTTTTGGTGATGAGGGTCAGCTTGGAGTGGACCTTGTAATCCTCGAAGCCATACAACACGGTACAGCCCGCTTCCTCCAGCTGCTTCGACCAGTCGATGTTGTTCTGTTCGTCAAAGCGGGCGCGCAGCTCCACCAGCGCCACAACTTCCTTGCCATTTTCGGCTGCTTCTATCAGGGCCTGTACGATCTGGGACTCCCGCGCCATCCGGTACAGGGTCATTTTGATGGAGATGACGTCCGGGTCCTGCGCGGCCTTTTTCAGCATCGCGATGAAAGGCCGGATGGACTGGTACGGATAGCTGAGCAGCACATCGTGCTTCTGCACCTCGGCGGCGAGGTCGTACTCCGGCGGCGGCAGCATGGGCCGGGCCGAGGGGTAGAACAGCTCCGGGTGGCCGTCGGCCTCCATCTTGGCGGTGAGCTTATAGAAGAAGCTCAGATCCAGCGGACTCTTCTGGGCAAACACACGCTTGTGGGTCAGTTCCAGCTTTCCGCAGAGGATGCGGACGATCTCCTGCGGGGCCGTCGGCGTGACCTGCAGACGGACAGCCGCCAGCTTGCGGCGGCGCTTGAGCAGGTCGGCCATGATCTCGCGGTAGTCGATGTCATGGTCCATCATCCCCTCTTTCACGTCGATGTCGGCGTTGCGGGTGACGCGGAAAAGGCATTTTTCCTGCACGGCGTCCTTGCCGAAGATGAGGGCCGCATAGTGCAGCACCAGCTCCTCGGTGAGGGCGAACTCCGTGTGGCCATCCCGGCGGACGAGCTGCAGCCGCTCCATCTGGCTGGAAATGGGGATCATGCCAAGGCTCTGGCCCTCTTTTTCCTTGAGCAGGACGCCGAGGTAGATCTCCTCATTGCGCAAAAACGGGAACGGGTGGCGGCTGTCCACGATCTGCGGGCTAAGGATGGGAAACAATTCGCTCTGGAAATACTTCTTCCAGAAATGCTCCTCCTCCTTGGAAAGAGCATCGAAGTCCACCTTTTTGTAGCCGCACGCCGCCAGATTTTCCAGCGCCTTCTCATAGTATTTGTCGCAGTCCTCCTGCAGATGAGCCGTTTTGGGCATAATGGCGGCCAACTGCTCCTCGGCGGTCATGTTGGTCTTGTTCTCGCGCTTGTCCCGCTCCTTTTTGGCGCGCATCAGGCTGGCCCGCTCTTGAAGCGAACCCACGCGCACCATGAAGAACTCGTCGAGATTGGAGCCATAGATCGCAAGGAACTTGAGCTGCTCCGCCAGCGGGACATTCTTATCCTTGCCCAGCACCAGCACTCGGCGGTTGAAATCCAGCCAGCTCAATTCGCGGTTGATGAAAATCGAATCCTCTTTCATAGTTACTCCCCTTTTTCTGGGTTTGTTCAGCTCACATAGGCCAGCTCTGCCCACGACGCCACAAGGTCTTCGGTCAGGCCCGGCACCGCGGCGGCATCCTCGACCCGCCGGAAGCGGCCATGCGCCTCACGGTAGTGGAGGATCGCCTGTGCCCGCTTTTCGCCTACGCCCGGCAGGATGCAGAGCGTTTCAAAGTCGGCGGTGTTCAGATCCACCCGGAGCGATTGGAGCAGCGGCGTCTGGGGCGCGGGGTCTGGCTTTGCCTTGGGCGGCGCATACCAGAAGGCCAGCGCCACACACAGGGCCGCCGCCAACACGGCGCAGAGCAGAAATACCCGCTCGTGCCGCTTTCCGGTTTTCTGAGAACTGGTTTCTCCCATTGTACCCGACTTTCCTCCAAAAAGAAAGCCCCCTGCACAAAGTATACAAGGAGCTCACAAAATCTTTACGTTACGCGAACTTTTCGGCCGCACGCACCATGCCGTACAGCAGTTCCGCCGCCGCACCGGCATCGTGGTCGGTGAGGGTCGTCTGCTTGGCGGCAAGGCGCAGCTCTGCCGGGGCGTCGGCGGGGACGACGCTGTTCCCCGCCAGTTGGACCAGCTCGGTCATCTGGGTGCAGTCTGCCAGAACGGTCAGCTGCTCGGCAGAGTAGCCAGCGGGCGGGCAGACAGCGTTCAGCATAGCCGTGCCGGACACACCGCCCGGCAGCAGGGCCACCACATCCGGGGCCATCCGCTCGGCGCGGAGGGTCACGGTCGCTTCACCCAGCGTTTTTTCCAGCAGAGCGGTCAGGGGCACCTGCTTTTTGTCCTGATAGAACAGGATGCGCAGGACCTCCTCGCCCTTGACATCCGCCGCGTTGCTCAGCACGAAGCTGGTCCACTCCTGCCGCAGGTGGGCTTCCAGTGCTTCGCTCATCCGCACCACGCGGGTGGTGCCGTCCCGCATCTGGAACGCGATGCCGATGCCGGGCGCAGCGGGCAGAACCTTCAGGACGGAATCTTCCATCCCGGCAAAGCTGCACAGCGCCGTGCCACTGCCCTCCGCAAAATTATAGGCCAGAATGCCGCCGCAGACCAGCGCAGGTGCACTGAGCCGCACTCCGCCCAGCAGAGAACGCACGACCTTCGGCGACCGCTGGGAGTAGACGGTCAGCTTGCCGCCGCGGCTGGCAAACAATTGCAGCACATCCCGGTGGAGCTGGGGCAGATTGCCCTCGGCGTTCAGCAGCAGATTGTCCAGATCGCAGAGGACCAATGTATTTTCGATGGAATTGCTCATTCGTTGTTTCCTCCTGTGCGCTGACGGAGCGTGGTCAGAAAGCGGGTGAAGTAATCCGGCAGTTCGGAATCGAATCGCAGATGCTCCCCCGTGATGGGGTGGATGAAGCCCAGCGTTTTGGCGTGCAGACACTGGCCGTGGAGGCTTGTGATGCAGTTGTGGGGGCCGTAGACGGGGTCACCCGCCACCGGGTGATGGATGGACGCCATGTGGACGCGGATCTGGTGGGTGCGGCCTGTTTTCAGGCGGCACTCCAGCATCGTGAACTCGCCCAGCCGCTCCAGCACCTTGTAGCCGGTGTAGGCGTACTTGGTGTGGGGTTCGGCGGACGGGTAGACGGCCATCTTCTTCCGGTCGGTCTTGGAGCGGCCGAGGTTCGATTCCACGAAGCCCTCGTCCTGCGCAAAGCCGCCGTAGACGACGGTGTTGTAGGCCCGCTCGACGCTGTGGACCGCCATCTGCTGCGACAGGCCGATGTGAGTGGCGTCGTCCTTCGCCACCACGAGAAGGCCGCTGGTGTCCTTGTCGATGCGGTGGACGATGCCGGGGCGGATCTCGCCGCCGATGCCGGAAAGGCTCCCCTTGCAGTGCCACAGCAGCGCATTGACAAGGGTGCCGTCCGGGTTGCCGGGGGCCGGGTGGACCACCATGCCCTTGGGCTTGTTCACCACCAGAAGATGCGCATCCTCGTAAACAATGTCCAGCGGGATCTCCTGCGGCACAGCCTCGATGGGCCTTGCGTCCGGGATCTCCATCAAGATGACGTCCCCCGCCTTGAGCTTCAGGCTCTTGGCCGGGGCCTTGCCGTTGCACAGCACATGACCTTCGGCCACAAGGGCTTGCAGCGCACTGCGGGAGAGGCCGGTGTCCTCGCCGCTCAGAAAGCGGTCGATGCGCTGGCCCGCACCCTCGGCTTCGACGATAAATTCACGCTGTTCCATGGGTCACTGCTCCTTTGCGCTGTCCTCATGCAGCTCTTCCAGAAAGATGACCAGCACCCAGAGCGCCACGCCCACACAGACGCAGATATCCGCGAAGTTGAAGACGGCGAAGCGCATGAACAGCACGTTGATGTAATCCACGACCTCGCCGTTCAGCACCCGGTCGATCAGGTTGCCAATGCCGCCGCCCAGCACGAGGATCAACGCCGCCTGCTGCAAGCGGTTGTTCCGGCTGCGGAAGAAGAGCCAGTAGGCCACGAGGAGCAGCGCTGCGCTGGTGGCGATGATCAGAAACAGCTGCTTGCCGCTGAGCAGACTGAACGCCATGCCCTGATTGAGCACGAACCGCAGTTCCACCACATGCGGGATCAGCGGCATAGCCCCTGCGGGCTGCAAAACGCTCACTGCCCACGCCTTGATGGCCTGATCTGCGCCGATCAGCGCCGCCACACACAGCAGATTGAAAATAACAAATGCCATAACGAATCCTCCCAACGGCGGAAGGGCCCGCCGGTTTTCTGATACCAAAAAGCGGCGCTCCCCTGCTCGAAAGGAGCGCCGCAGCGTTCAAAAGTTTTTGCTTAGCCTTCGACCACGCTTGCGCAGCGCGCGCAGAGGGTGGGGTGAGCCGCGTGGGTGCCGATGTCTGCGGAGTACTTCCAGCAGCGCTCACACTTGTCGCCGGTGGCGTGTGCAGCAGCAATGCCCAGACCCTCAATTGCGGAGGCAGCGCCGCCCTCGCCCTTGACCAGCTCCACGTGGGAGACGATCATCAGGTCGGCCAGCTCGTCCATGGGGATGCTGTTCAGCAGGTCATAGACGGCATCACCGCAGTACAGGGTGACGGAAGCTTCCAGCGAAGCACCGATGATCTTCTCGGCACGGGCCTGTTCCAGCACCTTCTTGACCTCGTCGCGGACAGCGATGAGCTGATTCCACTTAGCCTTGAAGGCGTCGTCGGCTGCGTACTCGCCTGCCTTGGGCATATCCTCGAAGACGACGTACTTGTTCATGCCCTCGGTCTTGGGCAGGAAGTCCCAGATCTCCTGACTGGTGAAGCAGAGGATGGGGGCGATGATCTTGTCCAGAGCGACGAGGATCTTGTACATGGTGGTCTGTGCTGCGCGGCGGGCTGCGCCGTTGGTGCAGTACAGGCGATCCTTGGTGACGTCCAGATAGAAGTTGGACATGGCCACGACGCAGAAGTTGTAAACGGCGTGGTAGACCTTATTGAAGTCATAGACCGCATAACCGTTATGCGCATTGACGATCAGATCGTCCAGCGCGGCCAGTGCCCAGCGGTCGATCTCCTGCAGCTGATCGTCGGCAGCACAGTCGGTATTGGGATCGAAACCGTCGAGGTTGCCCAGAATGAAGCGGGCGGTGTTGCGGATCTTGCGGTATGCCTCGCTCAACTGCTTGAAGATGTTCTTGCCGGCACGCACATCGACGGTGTAATCGGAAGAAGCGACCCACAGGCGGATGATATCGGCGCCGTAGTCCTTGATGATCTCGCTGGGCTCCACGCCGTTGCCGGCGCTCTTGTGCATCTGCTTGCCCTGCTCGTCCACGACCCAGCCGTGGCACAGAACGGACTTGTACGGTGCGCAGCCCTTGGAGGCAACGCTGGTCAGCAGACTGGACTGGAACCAGCCGCGGAACTGGTCGCCGCCCTCCATATACATATCGGCCGGGAACTTCAGCTCCGGGCGCTCCTCCAGAACGGCGGCGTGGGTGGAACCGGAATCGAACCAGACGTCCATGATGTCGGTGTCCTTGGTCCACTCGGAAGCGCCGCACTTCTCGCAGACTTCCCCTGCGGGGATGATCTGCTCGGCTTCGTACTTATACCAAGCGTCGGAGCCCTCCTTGCGGAACAGCTCGCTGACAGCCTTGATGGTGGCGTCGGTGATGTGGTAAGCGCCGCACTTCTTGCAGTAGAAGGCCGGGATGGGCACGCCCCAAGTGCGCTGGCGGCTGATGCACCAGTCGTTGCGGTCGCGGACCATGCCCTTCATGCGGTCGTGGCCCCAATCGGGCATCCACTGCACGGTGTCGATGGCCTTGTAAACGTCCTCACGGAACTTGGCCACGGAGCAGAACCACTGCTCGGTGGCGCGGAAGATGATGGGGTGGTGGCAACGCCAGCAGTGCGGATACTGGTGCTTGATGTGCACCTGACCCATGACGGCACCGGACTCCGTCAGGTCGGCCAGAATGGTCTTGTTGGCCGCCCAAACGCGCTGACCGGCGTACTTGCCAGCGAGGTCGGTCAGGTAACCGCCATCGTCCACGGGGACGGTGATGGGCACCTGCGGATACTTCTGGCAAACATTGAAGTCATCGACGCCGTGGCCGCCAGCGGTGTGGACGCAGCCGGAGCCGCTTTCCAGCGTGACGTGGTCGCCAAGGATGACCCAGCCTTCCTTGGGCAGGTAGACGTGCTGATAACGCATCAGCTCGAACTCTGCGCCGCTGACCGGCTCGCCCACCACCTCATACTCGGTGATATGGCAAGCGTCCATGACGCTCTTGACCAGCTCGGTGGCCATGATGTGATACTCCCCGCCGATCTTGACGAAGGAATACTCGAACTGACCGTTCAGGCAGATGGCCTCGTTGGCGGGCAGAGTCCAAGTGGTCGTGGTCCAGATCACGAAGTAGGTCTTATCCATCGGGATGCCGTGCTTTGCCAGCACGCCGTTGGGGTCCTGCGTGACGTGGAAGCGGACGAAGATGGAATCGCAGTCGTCCTCGCCGTACTCGATCTCAGCCTCAGCCAGAGCGGTGCGGCAGTCCGGGCACCAGTACACAGGCTTCAGGCCCTTGTAGATATAGCCCTTCTTGGCCATCTCGCCGAAGATCTCGATCTGGCGTGCCTCGAACTCCGGCTTCAGGGTCAGGTAGGGATGCTCGAAGTCGCCGATGACGCCCAGACGCTTGAACTGGTCGCTCATGATGTCGATGTGCTCAGTGGCGAACTTTTCGCAGATCTGGCGCAGCTCCAGCTTGGAGATGTCCTTCTTCTTCTCGCCGACGGAGGACAGAGCCTTCAGCTCGATGGGCAGACCGTGGGTATCAAAGCCGGGCACATAGGGAGCCTGATAGCCCTCCATGTTCTTGTCGCGGATGATGATATCCTTGATGATCTTGTTCAGGGCGGTGCCCATGTGGATGTTGCCGTTTGCATACGGAGGGCCGTCGTGCAGAACAAACTTGGGCTTGCCGTCGTTGTGCTTGATGAGGTTGTTGTACAGGTCGTTGTCCTCCCAGTCCTTGAGCATCACAGGCTCCTTCTTGGGCAGACCTGCACGCATCTCAAACAGAGTTTTGGGCAGATTCAACGTACTGTCGTACTGAGACTTATTCTTAGCCAATGGTTACACACTCCTCTAATTTACTAAAACGCTTGGGATCACTCGCTGAACTTGACGCCCTTGAACGCGGCATAGTCCGGCTCTGCGGGTTCCTCTTCCTCGTCCGCGCCGACAGGGGCCTGAGACGGGTCGAGCTTGATTTTGAGCTGGCTCTCGTCCTTCTCCCAGAAGTCCTCGCTCTTGTCGTCCTCGGCGGCTTCCTCCTCGGCGGGGGCAGCTTCGGCCTCCGGCTGGGCCTGTTCGATCTCCTCGGTCAGGGCAGCGGCAGCGGTCTCCTCAGCCTTTTCTTCCACGGCGGGCTCGGCCTCGGCCGGCTCTTCCTTCTGGAATTCGGGCAGACGGCTCAGGGACTCCACATGGGTGCGGTAAAGGTTCAGCACGTCGGACTTGAAGCGGGTGACCTCGAGACGAACGCGGTCATACTCGCGCTCTTCGGCCAGCTTTTTGTCGTTGGCGTCACTGATGATCTCGTCGGCGCGGTCGCTGGCCTTCTGCAGCAGCTCGTTGGCATCCCGGATGATGTCGTCGCCGCGCAGATTTGCACGGTGCAGGATCTCTTCCGACTTCTGGTTTGCTTCCCGGATGACATTCTCACCCATCCGCTGGGCATTGATGAGGGCGCTCTTGAGCATAGCGCCGTCGGCCTCATAGCTCTGCATATTGCGGCGCAGGGTCTCGTTCTCGGCAGTCAGGTCGGCCACCTGCTTGCGCAGGGCCTCCATCTGCTCCGCATCCTGCCCGAGCTGCTGTTCTACCTTATCCAGAAAGTGGTCAACATCCTCGGTACGGTAGCCGCGGAGATTCTTTTCGAATTGGACAGAGCGCACGTCCTGCGGTGTCAGCATAATGATCTCCTCCATTTTATCCAGTTGTCCTTCTCAATATTGGAAGAACTCAATGATTTGTCGGTCTTTTTTGCTCTTGCCCGGCAGGGCTGTGAGGCGGAAGCGCCCTTTTCCCCGCACTGTGAACACATCAGATTCGTATACCGGCGCATGGGCGCTGGAAACAGGCAGATGGTTGATTTCTACCCTTCCCGCTGCCACAAGCTCTGCGGCCATGCCCCGGCTGCACCGCAGCATGGCGGCAAGTACGGCATCCAGACGCAGCGACGATACGGTCGCGGTCTGTAACCGGCGCTCTGCCTGTGCAAACTCCGGTACTTCGTCCAGCGCCAGCTGCTGAGCCGTCACCTCGGTGCGGCCCACACTGCGCAGCTCCTGACAGATAAGGGCTGCAGCAGGCTCCAACGCGAACAGATAAGCGGTACCCGGCTCCTCCGGCGGCAGGACGATGTCGCCCAGCGCCTCGCGGCGAAGCTCGAGCCCCATCAGGCTGCCCAGATAATCCTTATGGACGGGCAGCTGCGCCCCGGCCAGCGCACGGCACCTGAGCCGGACGCAGCAGACAGGGCTTGCAGGATAGCAGTCTTCCGGCTCGAGGCAGAGCACCCGGCGCTCGGCCTCGGGCCAGCCGCCGTCAAAACGCCAGCCGTCCCGCACACCGGCACGCCCCAGTGCCGCCCGGACAAGATCCTGTTCCCGGTCGCTGAGGAATGCAGAGTACCGGGCTATGCCGCGGGAAATAGCCGCATCGGCAATATCATCGATATGCCGCATAAGGTAGCGTTCCTCATCATTGCGGGCGGGCACAAAGCCCCGCACCGCGCCGGCTGCCGGATCAATAGAATGCGCCATTGTTCTCCAGCTCGTCCAGCAGGTCGCCCATGATATCCACGTTGTACGGGGTAATGATAAAGGTACTGTTGGCTACGCGCTTGATCTGGCCGTTGTTGGCATAGGCCACGCCGGACAAAAAGTCCACCAGACGGCGGGAGACCTCCTTGTTGGTGGACTCCAGGTTCAGTACCACGGTCCGCTTGTCCTTGAGCTGGTCGGCGATCTCCGAGGCGTTTTCAAAGCGGTCGGGCTTTACCAGCACCACCTTCAGCTGGGTGGTGGCGTGGATATTCACCACCTTGTTCCGGCGATCCTCCGCCTTGTTGCGGCGATCTTCAAAAGAGCGCTCCCGCGGCTCTTCAAAATCCTCATATTCCTCATCCTCGTCGTCATAGGGATGGGTCAGCTTCTTCAGCTCGTCCAAAATACCCATAAGCCAAAACCTCCTGCAATCAAGTGGGATAATACCGGGCGCCGAAAATCGCGGTGCCCACACGGACCATGGTGGCGCCATTTCGGA
>ENA-USTZ01001050-USTZ01001050.1-human-gut-metagenome-genome-assembly--contig:-NODE-1050-length-11182-cov-3.977668_pt1 | contig 11182 bp, 7 predicted proteins | sample MGYA00250049_ERZ773375 | MGnify/ENA primary metagenome ERZ773375 (study PRJEB29103, sample SAMN06111956) | human gut metagenome | biome: human gut; feature: ankylosing spondylitis patient; material...
TCAAGGCCGGTGTAGAACATGCAGGTGCTCACGGTGCCGGGGGTGGGGTAAAAATCCTGCACCTGCTCCGGGCGCATGTGGTTTTTGTAAAGATATTCCGCCAGATAGACCGCATCCTTGAGGGTGCTGCCCGGGTGGCTGGACATCAGATAGGGAACAAGATACTGCTTTTTGCCCGCCTTTTTGCTGAGCTCATAGAACTTATCCTTGAACTTGTTGAAGGTCTCGATGGGCGGCTTGCCCATGTAGGCCAGCGTATTGGGGGCACAGTGCTCCGGAGCCACCTTCAGCTGGCCGGATACATGGTACTCCACCAGTTCCTTGAAGAAAGTGTCGTCCGGGTCGGCCATCAGGTAGTCGAACCGGATGCCACTGCGGATGAACACCTTTTTCACGCCCGGCAGCTCCCGCACCCGGCGCAGGATCTTCAGATAATCGCTGTGGTCCACGATCATGTGGGAGCAGGTGGTGGGGGCAAGACAGTGCTTGCCGCCGGTGCACATGCCCCGCAGCATCTGCTCCCGGCAGGAGGGGAAGCGGAAGTTTGCGGTGGGGCCGCCCACATCGTGGATGTAGCCCTTGAAATCCGGCTCGTGGGTCATGCGCTCGGCTTCTGCCACGATGCTGTCCGCGCTGCGGCTGGTGACACGGCGGCCCTGATGCAGCTGGATGGCGCAGAAGTTGCAGCCGCCAAAGCAGCCGCGGTTCTGGATGATGGAAAACTGCACCTCCCGGATGGCGGGCACGCCGCCCATGCTCTCGTAGATGGGGTGATACCGGCGGGTGTAGGGCAGGGCATAGACCTTGTCCAGCTCCCCGCGCACCAGCGGCTTTGCGGGGATGTTCTGCACCAGATACTTCTCGCTCTGCTTCTGCACGATGATCTGGCCGCTGACCACGTCCTGATTGTCCATCTGGATGCGACAGGCCTTGGCGTAGGCGGTCTTATCCGACGCCACCTTTTTAAAGCCTGCGCACTCCACGTAGCGTTCGGGCAGATGGTCGAAGTCGGTCATGTAACAGGTGCCGTCCACATCCGTGATGATCTCCACCGGTTCCCCGGCGGCAAGGCGGCGGGCGATCTCCACGGTCTGGTGCTCGCCCATGCCAAAGCTGATGATGTCCGCGCCGGAATCCTCGGCGATGCTGGGCAGCACGGTGTCCAGCCAGTAATCGTAGTGGGCAAAGCGGCGCAGGGACGCTTCCAGACCGCCCAGGATCACCGGTAGGTCGGGATAGGCCTGCTTGGCAAGGCGGGTGTACACGGTGGCGCTGCGGTCCGGGCGTGCGCCGCCCTTGCCACCGGGGGAATATTCGTCCTCGGCGCGGGGGATCTTTGCCACGGAATAGTGGCTGACCATGCTGTCCACGTTGCCGCCGCCGATGAAAAAGCCATACTTGGGCTTGCCGAACCGCTTGAAGTCCTCGCAGTCGGTGTAGCGGGGCTGGGCCAGCACGCCGATCTTATAGCCCTCGGCTTCCAGCAGACGGCTGATGATGGCGGTGCCAAAGCTGGGGTGGTCCACATAGGCGTCGCCGCCCACCACCACAAAGTCCAGCTGCTCCCACCCGCGGGCCTCCATATCGGCCCGGCTGATGGGAAGAAATTCGGTGTAGATCTTTGGGGAAGAGTTGTCCATAATACTCCTTATCTTTATGTTTCATCCGGTTGGTTCATCTGCATTTCCAGCCACTGCTGGCGGCTGATAAGCACAGCGCGGGGCTTAGCACCCTCGTAGGGTCCGATGATGCCTTTTTGTTCCATCTCGTCCATGATACGGGCCGCGCGGGCGTAGCCCAGCTTGCAGCGGCGTTGCAGCAGGCTGGTGGAGGCCTGACCGGCATCGATGACCACCTCCACGGCCTGCTTGAACATCGGGTCGGTATCGGGATCCTCGTCGGAGTCCGCGCCGCCGCTGCCTTTCTTGCCGTCCTGAATGGCGTGCTTTTCCATGGCTTCGATCATGGCTTCGTCATACTGCACGATGCCGCTCTGCTTGATGAAGTCCAGCACACGGCTGATCTCCTCATCCCGCACAAAGGTGCCCTGAATACGGGTAGGCTTGGGTGCACCCACCGGCATGAACAGCATATCGCCCATGCCCAGCAGTTTTTCGGCACCGGAGCCGTCCAGAATGGTGCGGCTGTCCACCTGACTGGACACCGCAAATGCGATGCGGCTGGGGATGTTGGCCTTGATCAGGCCGGTGATGACGTCCACGCTGGGGCGCTGAGTGGCCACGATCAGGTGCATGCCGGCCGCGCGGGCCTTCTGGGCGATGCGGCAGATGGAGTCCTCCACATCCTTGCCCACCACCATCATCAGATCGGCCAGCTCGTCGATGATAATGGCGATGTAGGGCATCTTTTCCAGATCAGGCCGTTCTGCGGCCAGCTTGTTGAAAGACTTGATGTCGCGCACATTGTTCTCTGCAAACAGATGATAGCGGCGCTCCATCTCCTGCACCGCGCTGCCAAGGGCACCTGCGGCCTTTTTCGGCTCGGTGACCACCGGCATCAGCAGGTGGGGAATGCCGTTGTACTCGGCCAGCTCCACCACCTTGGGGTCGATCAGCAGCAGCTTCACGTCCTCCGGGCTGGAGCGGAACAGCAGGCTCATGATGATGCTGTTCACGCACACCGATTTGCCGCTGCCGGTGCTGCCCGCGATCAGCAGATGGGGCATCTTGCACAGGTCTGCCACCTGAGCCACACCGGCAATGTCCTTGCCCAGTGCAATGCCCAACGGTGAGGTCATGCGCAGAAAGCTCTGGCTCTCGAACACGCTGCGGATATACACGGGGGTCTTTTTATGGTTAGGCACCTCGATGCCGACGGCGGGCTTGCCGGGAATGGGCGCTTCCATGCGCACGTCCGCCACCGCAAGGTTCAGTGCGATATCGTCCGCCAGCGAGGTGATGCGGCTGATCTTGACGCCCGCCATGGGCTGCACCTCGTACCGGGTGACGGAGGGGCCCCGGGAGATGTCCAGCACACGGGTGCGCACGCCAAAGCTTTCCAGCGTGTCCACCAGCTTCTGGGCGTTGGCTTTCAGCTCTTCCTGCGCGCCGGGGTCGGTCTCGTCCTGCGATTTTTCAAACAGCTCAATGGGCGGATACTGGTACTGATAAGTATCCACCGGTTCGGTCTCGTCCACAGGGGCCGCTGCCGCGGCCTGCTCGGAAGCGGCAGGCTTTTCCATTGCCGCTGCCACCAGCGTGCTGATATCCTTTTCCTCCACCGGTTCGCTGGTAATGCTGATCCAGCCGTCCTCGTCGGGTGTGCCGCGCATGGCAACGGCGTTTTCGGCGCTCACCCGGGCGGGTGCCGCCGGGACTGCGGGCTGGATGGGCACGGCGGGCATCTCCGGCGTGACTGCCGCTGCCGGGCTTTCCGGCTGGGCCGTCGGCATTGCCGGGGTCATGACCGGAGTATCAAAGCTTTCCGCTGCCGCAGGCTGCACCGGCTGTGCAGCCTTTGCAAAGAAATCGGATGCATCGGTCTCCACTGCGTCCTGTACGATGGGCTGCGGGGCAGGTCTGGGGGCCGGGCGCAGCGGGTTCTGCCCAAAGGTGCCGCCCGGGCCCACGATGAGCGGCTCGATGGGTTCGCTGCCGCCCTCCTTCACCTCAGTGTGGTCGGGGCCAAGGTCTACGTCAAAGGAAGCCCGGGGCCGGGATACCCGTACCTGCACCGGCGTGATGGCCGGGGCGGCAGGTTCCGGCTGGGCAAGCGGCTGGCCGGAAGTATCTGCGGGCGGCTCCGGCTGCGGGGCGGCCTCCGGCTCCTCCGCCTCCATCTCTTCGGTCACCTTGTGGCCCCAGTGGCGGATGCCGTTCAGCCAGTCCGGCACACCGATGCGGAAAGCCGGAGTTTCCATCTCCTCTTCGGCATCTTCCTCATCCCGGTATTCATCTTCTGCTTCGTCGTAGTCTTCCTCGGCCTCGGCTTCTGCCGCGCGGGCAGCGGCACGTTCAGCGCGGCGGGCTGCGCTCTGCTGCGCCATGGCCGCACCCTTTGCGTGCACGCCGCCAAACGCAGCGCACAGCCATTGCCACACCTCTGCCGGGGTCAGATCAAAAATGTACAGGCTGACACACAGTGCCAGCACGATCATGATAAGGGTTGCCGCAGGCCGTCCGCACAGCAGCAGCAGGCTGCCGCCCAGCAGTGCGCCCAGCGCACCGCCGCCGATCCATGCATTCACGCCGTTTGCGTAGCAGGCAGCCGTCATCTGAAATGCCGACATGCCCTGCGGCTGGATATCAGAAAAAACGATCACCGTGCCGCAGGCAAACACCAGCCCAAGAACCAGCTTGAAGATCTTGGGCAGAAGGTCTTCGCCCCGGGTATACTGCACAGCAAGGCAGCACACTGCCGCGCCCAGCACAAAGCTGCCGCAGCCAAAAAGTCCGAACAGCACATCGTGCAGGGCCTTCCATGCCGAATCTCCCTCCACAAAGGCCAGCACCACCAGCAAAAGGCCTGCGAACAGGGTGCCAAGCCCTGCCGGGAGCCGCTGTTCGGCGCGCTTTTTGCGCGATGATGTGCGCCGTGTTGTCGTTTTACGTTTTCTTGTCGCCATTCTTCTCTGTTCCCCACATTTGTAGTAGACACACTATTTAATTTTATTATTGTACCACGCAGGGAAGAAAATGGCAAACCTATTGTTGTACAAATTTCTTCAGCCCGGCAGGCCAGCAGATAGCTTTCTCCGCGAACAGCCCGGGACTCCAGTCCCGCCCTACTGCCTGCGGCAGCAGGGTCCCACCCCCAGGACATTCGCTGGAGAAACTATCTGCCGTCCTGTCTTCTTACTCTTTTTCGATTTCTTTATACAGCCACGCCAGTGCATCCGAAAGCCCGCCCAGCTCATCAATGAGCTTTTCCTTCACGGCCCGGCGTCCATCCAGCACGGTGCCCATGTCCATCACCAGCTCGCCGGTGTGGAGCATCAGGTCGGTGTAGCGTTTTTCGGTCATGCCGCTGTGGGCCGCTACGAAGCCGGTGATGCGCTGCTGCATCTGCTCAAAGCTGCGCATGGTCTGCGGCACCCCCAGAATGACGCCGGAATGCCGCACCGGGTGCACGGTCATGGTGGCTGTGGGCACGATGAAGCTGCGCCGGGCGCTGACGGCAAGCGGGATGCCGATGGAGTGCCCGCCGCCCAGCACCAGCGTCGCGCTGGGCTTGGATACGCTGGCAATCAGCTCTGCCAGCGCAAGGCCCGCTTCCACATCTCCGCCCACCGTGTTCAGCAGCACCAGCAGGCCCTCGATGCGGGGGTCCTCCTGCGCGGCCACCAGCTGCGGGATGACATGCTCATACTTCGTGGTCTTCTGGCCCTGCGGCGCTTCCGAATGGCCTTCGATCTGGCCGATGACGGTCAGGCAGTGGATGACATGCTCACCGCGGGCCAGCGTGACCGTGCCCAGATCCTCGATCTCTTCTTTTTCCAGCCGACCTGCGTCGGTCTGCTGCGTTTCATCGTTCATATGCTTTCCTCCTGCGTTTTTTGTCAGCATTCCCCAGCCTGTGCCGGGCTATGCAGACCCGCTGCAGCAAAAAAGCGGTAACATTTCATAAAATTTTTTTGAGAATGATTTGACATTCTCCATCGGTGCAGTATACTTTAAATAATTGACTGTAATATCTGCAATATGAACCCGTAAACGGATCGGGGTTTCTCTGCGCCGCATCTGTAAAGCAGGCAGCTGCGGCAAGTACTGCGATAGAGCGAAAGGAGAAAGTATTCTATGAACACTCCTGCAAGGGCTTCGCTTCCCGTTATCAAGCGTCTTCCCAAATATTACCGCTATCTGTGCTCTCTGCAGGCAGACGGCATCAACAGCATTTCCTCCCGCGAGCTGGCTGCTCAGATGGGCACCACCGCTTCGCAGGTACGGCAGGACTTCAACTGCATCGGCGATGTGAATGGCCGGCAGGGCATCGGCTACTCGGTGGAAAACCTGCTCTCCATTCTGGAAGGCCTGCTGTTCGGCAACGGCGACCGCCTGCCCACCATCCTGATCGGCTGCGGCCGTCTGGGCAAGGCAGTGAGCCGCTTTATCACCACCGATACCAACGGCTACCGCCTGATCGCCGCCTTTGATGTGGCACAGAGCGAGGTGGGCAAGGAGATCAGCGGCATCCAGATCCGCCATATCGACGAGCTGGAGTCTTTCTGTGCCGAGCATCACCCCAAGGTCGCAGTGCTCTGTGTGCCCCGCGACGGTGCGGAACAGGTCAGCGGCCGTCTGGTGGATCTGGGCATCGAGGGCTTCTGGAACTTCTCCCACTATGACCTTTCTGTGCCGTATCCCGATGTGGTGGTGGAGAACGTCCATCTGGGCGACAGCCTGATGAGCCTGGGCTACCGCCTGCGCAATCAGGACTGAACGTACCTATTGTAAGTAATAAGAGAACCCTCTCAGTCAAAGCCTGAGATGCCGCTGAACCCTCTCAGTCTCGCATACGCTCGACAGCTCCCCCGAAAGGGGAGCTTTATGAGTGGGGACGGGAAAGTTTCTGCTTCTCCGGCGAAGGACAGCCTGCCCGGAAGATGCAGAAAAGCTCCCCCATCGGGGGAGCTGGCAAAGCCGTCAGGCTTTGGCTGAGAGGGTTCTTTCTGTAAGGAGAGTTTTTCAAATGGCAAAACTGTATTTCCGTTACGGCGCGATGAACAGCGGCAAGAGCACCGCCCTGATGCAGGTGGCCCACAACTACGAGGAGCAGGGGATGCGGGTGCTGATCCTCAAGCCGCAGGTGGATACCAAGGGCGGCGGTGAGCTGGTCAGCCGTCTGGGCGTCCGCCGCAAGGCCGATCTGCTGATCCCGCCGGAAACGGATGTGTTCGAGGCGGTGCGTCAGGCCAACAGCACCGCTGCCCTTGCCTGCGTGCTGTGCGACGAGAGCCAGTTCTTCACCCCGGAGCAGGCCGAGCAGCTGTTCATGGTCACGGTGGACCTGAACATCCCGGTGATCTGCTACGGCCTGCGGGCAGATTTCTCCCTCAAGGGCTTCCCCGGCTCCACCCGGCTGCTGGAGCTGGCCCACACCATCGAGGAGATGAAGACCATCTGCACCTGCGGCCGCAAGGCCACCTGCAATTGCCGCAAGGTCAACGGCCAGTTCGTGTTTGAGGGCGAACAGGTGGCCATTGATCTGGAAAACGACGTCCAGTACGTCAGCATGTGCCCCCAGTGCTACTTCCGGGAGCGGCGCGCCTTCTACGCCCGCCGCGCCGCAAAGTGAGCGGTCTGGCGTTCTTGTTTGGCCTTTTCATGAAAATTTTATTCGTTTTGGAGCGTTTCCCTTTTGCATGGGAAACGCTCTTTTTCATGTCCTTTCCGTAAGGTGATATATCAGTTGTATCCAACTTCGCGCGTTTTTTGCACTATTGATATATCAGTTTGCATTTCGCGCGTGTCGTCAACTTTTCCGCATGTTGTACACAACACAACCACGCATTTTTCTGAAAAGATTACAAAAATATTGCAATTTTAGGGGGTTTTTCCGACTCTCTTCCCCGTTTTCTATGCAATCTGTCGAAGTATACATGTTGCACAGTTTTTTCGCTCAAGTTTATTCATTTCGGCAATGACGTCAAATCCGCGAATTTTATGAGAGCAATATTTGTTCGTTTTTTGAGAGCTTCTCTTCAATTTACATCTTTCTTTTTCCGGTTTCTTTTGTTATCATAATTGTATACAACGAGCCTTCTGCCGATAAGGCCGTGAACAATGTTTTCTGTATTAGGAGGAGAACAAAAATGAGCAAGGCAATTTCTCGTCGTGATTTCCTGAAGGTCACCGGCGCTGTGGGCGCTGCCGGTCTGCTGGCCGCATGCGGCGGCAGCTCCACCGCAGCTTCCTCTACTGCTTCTTCCGCAGCAGCTGCTGAGTCCGTTGCCGGTCTGAGCACTGATCCTGTCACCCTGACGATGAGCTGGTGGGGCGGTGAGTCCCGTCACAACGCTTATCAGGACGCCATCAAGGCTTTCTCTGCTGAGCACAGCAACGTCACCGTCAACCCCACCTTCGCTGCATGGTCCGGCTGGGAGGACACCATGTCCACCAAGTTTGCCGGCGGTGTGGCTGAGGATGTCTGCCAGATCAACTGGAACTGGCTGTACAACTACTCCGCAAACGGCCAGACCTTCATGGATCTGAACAGCGTCACCGATTATCTGGATCTGACCCAGTGGGATGACGCCAAGCTGGCTGCCTGCAACGTGGCAAACGCTCAGCAGTGCGTGCCCGTCTCCATGACCGGCCGTATCTTCTACTGGAACATGACCACCTTTAATAAGGCTGGCATCACCGAGGTTCCCAAGACTCTGGACGACTTGATGAATGCCGGTAAGACCTTCAAAGAGAAGCTGGGCGATGACTACTATCCCCTGCACCTCGGCGCATACGACCGTATGATCCTGATGGTCTTCTACCTTGAGTCCAAGTACGGCAAGGACTGGGCAGACCCCACCACCTCTACCCTGAACTACACCGCTGACGAGATCGCCGAGGGCATCGACTTCATCAAGAGCCTCGTCGATGGCCACGTCATCATGAGCCTGCCCACCTACTACGGCTCCAACGGCGACAACGCTGCTCACCAGTCCAACGAGTGGATCACCGGTAAGATGGCTGGTATCTTCGAGTGGGATTCCTCCGCTACCAAGTATCAGGATGCTCTGGACGAAGACAACAAGGCTGGCTTCACCGTCGGCGAGGAGATCAAGTTCGGCGATTACAACGGCGGCTTCTCCAAGGTCTCCATGGGTCTGGCCATCACCAAGACCTGCGAGCACCCCGCTGAGGCAGCTACCCTCATCAACTTCCTGCTGAACGAGGAGGCCGGTGCTTCCATCATGGGTTCCGAGTGCGGCATCCCCGCTTCCAAGGCTGGTCTGGCTGCTGCTCAGGCTGCCGGCGCTGTCAAGGAGCTGGTCGCTGAGGCAAACGGCAAGGTTCTGGCTTTCGTCGGTTTCCATCTGGATCCTCTGTTCGAGTCCAACGATCTGAAGGCAAACGGCACCGGCGTGTATCAGGAAGTCTTCGATACCGTCGATTACGACAACGCTTCCGGCGCAGATGTGGTTGACACCCTGCTGGATGGCATGTCCGCTGTGGGTTACACCGTGTGATCTCTGCACTCCTGACCTGATTTTTTAGGTACATACAAGGGGCATCGACCGCCCGTAGGCTCGATGCCCCTTTTTTGTCAGGAGCTGGTAACAATTCTCTGACAAATCTGTTTCCAATGTGTGACGCGCGGAATTTGTCACACATGAATTCCCACAAAAAGGAGGATTCCCGGATGAAAGAAAGCAAAGCCCCCTCTCTGGGGCGCACCCCGGCCCAGAAGTTCTTCGATAAGTGGCAGGGCCTGTTCTACCTGATCCCTTGGATCATCGGCTTCGTCGTGTTCAAGGCCATCCCCTTCGGTCAGTCGCTGTACTACAGTTTCACCGACATGAACTTCTTCAACGGCATCCATGAGTACGGCGTGATGAACTACATCAACGCCTTCACCGATGCCAAGATCACCAAGGCGCTGATCACCACCTTCAAGTACGCCTTCGTCACCGTGCCCCTGAAGCTGATCTTCGCTCTGTTCATCGCCTACATCCTGAACTTCAAGATCGCATGCGTGAACCTGTTCCGTACCGTCTACTACATCCCGTCCATCCTGGGCGGCTCTGTGGCCATTGCCGTTCTGTGGCGTGCCCTGTTCAAGGATACCGGCGTCGTCAACACGATCCTCGGCTTCTTCGGCATTGCCGGTCCCGACTGGCTGGCTGACAAGACCTGGGCGCTGTTCGTCATCTGCCTGCTGCGTGTGTGGCAGTTCGGTTCTGCCATGGTTCTGTTCCTGGCTGCCCTGAAGGGTGTGCCTGCTGACCTGTACGAGGCCGCCACCATTGACGGTGCTACCAAGACCCGCCAGTTCTTCTCGATCACCATTCCGATGATCACCCCCGTTATCTTCTACAACCTCGTTACCCAGATCGCACAGGCGTTCCAGGAATTCAACGGCCCCTACATCATCACCCAGGGCGGCCCGCGCAATGCTACGACGCTTGTCTCCCTGCTGGTCTACAACTACGCCTTCAAGTCCAACGAGATGGGCATGGCGTGTGCGCTGGCTTGGGTCATGTTCATTGCCGTTGCCCTGCTGACTGTGATTGCTTTCACCAGCCAGAAGCACTGGGTCTACTACGCTGATTAAGGAGGAATGAAAAATGAAACTTTCTACCGCCCATAAAATCGGCCGTTTCTTCCAGTACTTTGTGCTGATCCTTGTCGGCGTCATCATGATCTACCCGCTGGTCTGGATGGTGGGTGCCACCTTCAAGTCCAACGCCGAGATCTTCGCCGGCATCGGCTTCCTGACCGCGAACCCCACGCTGCAGGGCTATATTGACGCCGTCACCCAGAACTACGGCGGCGACATCAGCATCTGGCGCGCCTTCATCAACACCTACAGCTTCGTTATCCCCAAGGTCATCTTCACCGTTATCAGCTCGGTCATTGCCGCTTACGGCTTCAGCCGCTTTAAGTTCAAGGGCCGCGATATGCTGTTCGGCATCATGATCTCCACCCTGTTCCTGCCGCAGGTCGTTCTGAACGTTCCCCAGTACCTGATGTACAACTCCTTCGGCTGGATCAACAGCCCGTTCTACCTGCCCCTGTGGGTGCCCACCCTGTTTGCGACGGAGACCTACTTCGTCTACCAGCTGGTCCAGTTCATGCGCAGCATCCCCCACGATCTGGACGAGGCTGCCGCCATCGACGGCTGCGGCCCGGTCAAGATCCTGTACAAGATCATCGCCCCGATGCTGAGCCCCTCTCTGGTGGCCTGCGGTCTGTTCCAGTTCATGTGGAGCTGCAACGACTTCATGGGTCCCCTGCTTTACGTCCAGACCCCTGCAAAGTACCCCATGTCCCTGTTCGTCAAGCTGTCCATGGACGGTGATACGGGCTTTGCCTGGAACCGTATTCTGGCCCTGTCCCTGATCTCTATCCTGCCGCAGCTCATCGTGTTCTTCTGCGCACAGGATCAGTTCGTCGAAGGTATCTCCGCCGGTGCTGTCAAGGGCTAAGCTGAAGTCCCCGCCGTTCGGATAATCCCGACAAACATGAATGCCCCCTGTGCCTCTTCCCGTAGAGAGGACGCAGGG
>ENA-USTZ01001058-USTZ01001058.1-human-gut-metagenome-genome-assembly--contig:-NODE-1058-length-11137-cov-173.840325_pt1 | contig 11137 bp, 9 predicted proteins | sample MGYA00250049_ERZ773375 | MGnify/ENA primary metagenome ERZ773375 (study PRJEB29103, sample SAMN06111956) | human gut metagenome | biome: human gut; feature: ankylosing spondylitis patient; material...
TTGCAGCCCGGTGGCAACTGGTGGTGAACCAGCTGGGGGAGCATCTCCCTGAGTTGCATAAAGAGGCTTTCGCCCGGTACATCCTGATCGGGAAACATATGGAATTCCACCTGATACAGTCTTCCGATATCCGTCAGCAACTGCTTATCCTCGGGCTTGAGAAGCGTGGCAGAAGGGATGGCTATCGCCTTATGTCCGGCAGAAAGCATCGCCCAGCAATCGCTACATCCCTCCGTAATAAACAGCCTCTCGCCCGGTTTCAGTCTCTTCACAACCGGCAGATTATAGATGCTGCATCTTGCGCCGTATGGGAACCGGAAGCGGGGAGCATCCTGCTCCTTCTTGTAATCCAGGTTCCTGTTCTGGATTCCTATAAGCCGTCCATCGGTATCGAAGTAAGGAATCTGCAGCCAATTGATGCCCTTCTTATCCGTCCAGGAAGTCAGTCGGCACCAGTTCACCACTCTCCAGTCAATCTTCCTCTCCTCGAAGAGAAATCTCCGAGCTGCCTGATTGAGCCAGGGATGTTCGAAGAACCTAGCATACCTGCTTGCATCGAAGGAAGATTTCTCCGAATTATTACCCGAAGAAGAATCACCGGATGAAGAGCCCTCAAAGGAAGAGTTTTTCTCCGAAGAAGAATCCTCCTCCATCTGAATCTGATGTTCCCCAGCGAGCCATCGGCAAGCCGCCGGAAAATCCTTCCCCAGGTATCGCATCACCAGGTCGATGGTGCCGATGGAACTCCTCATGCAGACATAACATCTGCAGCTGTTCTTGGTCTTGTTGAATGTGAGGCTGGCGTGGTGGTCGTCATGGAAGGGGCAGAGCGCCTTATGGTGCTCCACCTTTATCCCCATCTCTTTCGCAACCTTCTCTATCGGAAGTTCGCGCAGTTTCTGAATCTCATATTTCTCCATTCATTTTTCTTTTTATAGAATTATGTTTATTTCTTCTCCTTCGCCTCCGGCGTGCCCGTAAGATACTCCTGCGTCTTCGTGTAAAGCCCCGTCTGGCTGCAATAGGTGATGAACTTGCGATGCACCCACTTGTAAAGTTGGTTTTTCGTGCCCTCCTTTGTCTTTCCCTGCGAAATGCGGAGTGCTTCAAGCTGCGCCTCGTTAAATGGATTAGGCAGATTATCGAGCAGATTCTTCGGCCCTCTTCTCTGAGCCTCGCTCACCGAGTCGGCATCCTGGTTCAGCAAATCTGAGAAAAGCTGCGCCTTGCTCCAGATATCGTGATACACCAGCCACTCCACCAGCTCGCCCATCGCCTTCGTCCAAGTCTGGTTATTCAGCACCCAGAGCAGGCAACCCGCCTTCCACGCAGATACGATGGAACGCTTCGAAATGTCCCAAAATACATCGTCGTCAGTTAAATCGGCAAGCGTAGCCATATCTTGAGCCAGTTGGTCAGTAAGTTTATTCAGCGGCTTGATGATGAACCTGCCCTTGCAGATGCTTAGCTTCACAATATACTCATCCAGCTTCTTATAGAATGCCTCATCATATTTTCCCTGTCTCGGAATTCTGCCGTCACGTCCCATTCTCGCCTTATACGAGAACACCATTCGCCCGAATGTACCATTGAAGAGCTCGTTCTTATAGAACTTGCGGGTTGCATACGGAGTGGAGGAGATGGTGAGGTTGGCACGGAGCACCGGATTACCGGTCACGCCATCGGCTGTAGCTCTTAATGCTCCCGAGCGCTGGCGGTCGTAGATGTTGCGCAGCATCTGCGAAATCTGCTTATGCCCACCGCACATCCTGTCGGCCATCTCCACCTCGGGCAGATTGAGGTATTGCGTTCTTTCGCCCAGGTTCTCGCATCCCATGGCGTTCAGGATAAAGGCGGCATTGGTTACATCGGCAGGTGGAAACCAGAAACTCACGTCGGGTCTTACAGGCTTTTCCTTGTTGGCCGACTTGGATTTTATCTGTTTCTGCCACTCCACGAGCTTCTCCAATTCCTTTTCATCGTGTTCTCGGAAGTTTCGGCAGATGGCTTCCACTAAGTTTCCCAATTGACCTTTATTGCAGCCCGAATCGGCAACGAGATTGGCCATCATGCCACATGATTCCTTCCAACTGAGGTCGGGATACTGAAATTCCGTGCCGCTGACCTGCGCTCCAAGAATAGGGAAGAGCATCGGAACAAGGGGTTCGTGCATGTCTTTTGATACCTGAGAGAGCAAAAGTTGCACACATTCGGTGCCTTTTCCCAGTTTGGGCATCTTCGGAGCGGCGTTTTTTGTAATGTCGTACTTCAATTTTGTTTTCTTCATTTTTCGATAATAGTTTGATAATGAGCTTTTTAGAGGAAGTGGGGATTTGGGGAATCTTCCAATTCCAGTTCTTCCAATTAATTTTTTGAGGGTTTCCTTTCTCTTCTTTTTATATATAACTATCTATATATTAATTAGTTATAGAATCTATAAAAAGAGGTTTTGTCTTGAAATACCCTTTTTGGAATATTGGAAGAACTGGAATATTGGAAGATTTTGTTCTTCTTGTTTCTCTTATTCCTCTTCTTCTAGAAAGCCCTAATCCTTTAGTTTATCTCTTCAGCTGATACTCAACGATGGCATCTCGTGCTATCTCAGCCTCGGCAGCAATAGCCTCGCTGATGTTCACACCCTCATCGCAGTAAACCTTCAGGGTGAGCTGGATGGCACCATCCTTGGTCTTCGACACCCTGCCGTGCGCCAGCTTCCTGATCAGCAGCGACTGCGTCTTGAGCTGCGGTTTCGGAACGAATTCGAAGGAGCCGTCATTCAACTGCTGTGCAACGCCGAGACGGTGGAAGCGTGGCATGCTGCCCACCACAGGCTCATCGGGGGCAAACAGAAAATAATGAGTATCATCGTAGTAAGCCATGCCGCTCTTCTGAGTGTGCTGGCAGTTCATCAACTTGTGGATGTCATTAAAATCCTTTTTCATAATCGAATGAATTTTAAGAGTAAAGAAAGCGAGAAACGTAGCGCTACTTTATCTTCGGAGATTCCTTCACTCACTTCACCCGGTTAATAATTAAATGATTGCAACTCGATAAAACTGATAGAGTTTTCAATTCAATTTATACATATCAGTGAGGAGAATATCCTGGAACACCTGTCCATTATATTCACGTGTAGAAAATCTGAGCGTCACCGCCACCACATCGCCCGGTGCCAGTTTAAACATAGCCATGTTTCCGAGCATAGTAGCTACGTATTGGTTCTCAAACTTTCCGCCCATTTCCTGTAGCACGATATTGCATTTCATGAGCTGTCCGTTCTCACTCTTCTGACTCTGTACAGCGAAGGCCTCGCCCTGCTGCACCACACGCATTAATTTTGCGTTCATAATCTTAATAAAGCAAGACCTAACCTTCCTTTAAGGCTCTTTAGTTTGTGGCTCCGATCTTGCTGAAAGCTGATGCAAAGTTAAGGAGAAATATTCGTGTAAGTGCAAATTTCTTCGTTTTAAATCGTTGAAATTCAGTGTTTTCGGAGTCATTCGGAATCATTCGGAATCAATCGGAATAAAATCAAGGAATCAATCGGAACCATAAAAACACAAAAAGCGGCAACCACTATCCTTTGGTAGGATAATCGTTGCCGCTTTCTATAGCGTATTTAGTTTTCAGGAAACAACAGATTATACATCTTTTGTAGTCATTGCTTTGTAGATAGCATCTCCGATATTTCTATCAGTTCCCGTCCATTGTAAATGCTTTGGTGGGAGTGAAGGTACTTTTTTGTCCTTCTTCTGGCTTCCGTGCAATTTTCTGTTCATTCCATCTGCCATATTTTTTATGGCTTTTTCATCGCTATACTTTAGCACTCCAATTCCAATCAAGGCACGGATAAAATCAATACACTTTGTTCCTGGACGAATAGCTTTTACTTCCATGACAACAGCCATCATCATAGCTACCTGTACATTGGTTGTCAAGTCAATCACAGAAACTGCTTTTATAATTTGATTTCTTGAATTCATCACAACTCCATTGGGTAAAGTAAATGTAGGCTTCATTATTTTAATAATAGCTTCTCTACAGTCGTGTGGGATGATTACTTCATCAGGAACTACGTTTTGTTGGTCTGTATTGGATTCCTGATTAGACATTGACTCGTTTTGATAGAGTTGCTCTTTGAGTCTTAAAACCACAAGTTCGGTACCCATGATATCATACATTTCTCTTCTTGAAAGGTGCAGATAACGCATTTGTGGTACGATATCTTTCTTTTGCAAGTTGTGGGAGTGGAATATACCTCTTGGCACTTTGTCTAGCCAATCTATCAGTCTGTTGAGTTCAGATTTTAGAATATCCGTTTTAGCCAGATCCAGTGGTGCTTTTAGATAGTTGTCGTCGTATCTTTTAAAAAATCCATCCTTTTCATTTGAGAAAAACTCTTTCATTCTTGCCAGATGGTTCTCGTAAATCTTGTTTCTATCCTCTTCTCTATGTATATTTGCCACAAGGTTCTGGATTTTATGGCAGAGATCTTCTAATTTCTTTTTAGTTGAACTTGATATTGCAGGGTGATTGTTTGTGAAATCTTTCAACTTGTTGAGAATGCGACTTGTGTTTTTGCAATCAACATCGCAGAGTGTTAGGGGAATTTGGGTGTAGTAGTACTCACTTAGATTAATGAGTTCTTCGGCATCCTTATCATTAAAATCTCTTGGTAGCAGTAAGTTAGTAACCAATTCAATCTTATTCTCTTCCTCCATGAATGGCATGGAAATATCAAATGGGGATGGAGCGATTCGTCTTTTGTATGGTTCGGGGGCCAATAGGCATTCCTTGGGGGTGTCAACATCTGCCGTTAAAGTGATGTTGCCAATCTTGCCTATCACCTTAGCCTTTACTATTGTTGTAGAGGACAGCTCTGGGGGAAATACACGTTGTATTTCTTTTGTATAGTTTTCTGATATATAACCAATCTTGTTGTAGTTCTGATAGTACACGGCGATAGCGTTTGAACTATAAACATTATCTGGTTCTCTTTTCAAATAGACCATAGATGGAATAGGTAGCTGTGCTACAAAATCTTTGGCATTTTTGGTCTTTTCCTCGAAATTCTTTCCAGGCATTTGGTATCTGATTGCTGTAATCTCAAAATTCATTTTTATCTATATTATTAAGTTTTCTATATAATGTTTTTATACTCTCCATACAACTCGGTCTAATCCTCCTTATCTAGATAAATACTTCCAAGGAATGGTAAATGAAGTCGCTCGCTTTCAGCATCTGTAACAGGAAGTGCTTCTTGCGGCTGTGATTATCCAGAAGAAAAGGAATGTACCCATTTCCATATTCTTGTTTTCCGGCTTGTCGAGCATGGTGCGGCGGAAGAATGACAGGGCATCGAGCAGGGTGGTTTTGCCGCTGGCGTTGCTACCATACACGATACCAATCTTGAGGAGTTCAACACCTTCTGCCACTTCGTATAGGTATTGGCTTCTCATCTTGTCATCATTAGTAGGAAGGAAACTTAGCGTTTGCCTTTCCCTGATGCTGAAGAAGTTTTGTATTTGAAATTCCTGTATCATAGCTGTTCTTTTTTATAGTGGTGCAAATATACGATAAAAAAGCAGAAGTGCAAAATTAAAATTCTGTTTTCGTGAAAAAATCACGTTATTTAATATTAAAAGCCGTGTCTTCCGTAGTTTTTCCTATTTTAAAGAGGTTTTTCATACAACAGTATCTTGATAACATGTTTGAAGCGTGATGCGGCTGATCTGTATGTTAATGTTTATCAAAATATGATAAAGTTTCGTCTTTTTTTGTTATCTTTGCAACCAAAAGTTTATTCATAGCATGGCAGAGTATTCAATAAATCGAATAAGAGTTGTCTTAGCCGAACAGAACAAAACAAACCGTTGGCTGGCAGAACAAATGGGCAAATCTGAGATAACAATAAGTAGATGGGTACAAAATAAAATACAACCATCATTGGAACAGTTTTTGCAAGTTGCCAAATTATTATCAATAAGCCCTAAAGATTTAATCAACGACATTAACAATAGTAGCACAGAAAATGTTTAGATATATAGAGAATAAAGATAGAACATTCCTTTTTGGCGCATACCGAGGAGAAAAGTCGCAGTTGGACTGGATATTGGGAGAAAAAACTCAACGATATGAGAAACTTTACAATATCCGTTTCAACCAAGACTTGTTTTCTCAAAGAAATGGTGGAACTCTTTCAAAAGTTCTGCCCGATTACATATTGATATACAACACCCAAAATCCCCAGGAGGGTTACCATCTGTTCCCTTGTGTAAATTCGTCAATCAAAGAACAAGCGGAGATGGAGCAATTAAAATACCCTAATCCAAATGGGGCGTATGTGGTTTTTTCATTGGGGGAAGAATTAGCTGCGGAGCCGTTGAATATAAATGAATTAATAAAAGAGGCTTTTCCTAAAGGTGATGAAGAAATACCATTTACACCAAAAATACTCAAAGGAAAAGATATAGCAAATGTAGTAGATGCCTCTTTCAGCCAGCCCAAAGTTGCTGTTTGCAAGAATCACAAAGTGTTGCGCTTTATAGATCTGTTTGCTGGCATTGGCGGTATTCGTTGTGGACTTGAACTGGCAGCTAAGGAAAAGGGGTTAAAGCCTGTTTGTGTCTTTACTTCAGAAATTAAGCCATATGCTGTTAAGGTCTTGCAAGAGAACCATCCTGGCGAAACTATAACTGGTGACATCACAAAGGTTGAAACAAAGAACATCCCAGACTTTGACATCCTTTGCGCTGGTTTTCCCTGCCAAGCATTTAGCTCTGCTGGCAAGAGACAAGGCTTTGCCGATACACGAGGAACCATGTTCTTTGAAGTTGAGCGTATATTAAAGGATAAACGCCCGAAAGGTTTTATCCTCGAGAATGTGGAAGGACTCGTAAATCATGATGGAGGCAAAACGCTACAAGTAATTGTAGATAGGCTTGCAGCATTGAATTACAAGTTTGATTTCCGTGTTCTCAATTCAAAATTCTTTGGAGTTCCACAGGAGCGTAAAAGAATATATATTGTTGGTAGCGTCAATGAAACGCCAAATCTTAATAATTTCCCAATGAAGGAAAGCAAGTTAGGGGATATTCTTGAAACTGGATTGCCAACAACAGACACTCCTTTCACAAGGACATTGCTCAAACACTTTACAATAGAGCAACTATATGGAAAATCAATAAAGGATAAGAGAGGAGGCAACACCAATATTCATAGCTGGGATTTGGAAATCAAAGGCTCAGTTTCATCAGGACAAAAGCGGCTTCTTGATACAATTTTGACAGAACGCCGTAAAAAGAAATGGGCTGAAATCATCGGCATTGATTGGATGGATGGCATGCCGTTGACTTTGGAACAAATCCGCACATTCTTTGACTCGAAAAATCTCGAAGAAATGTTGGAAGATTTGACGCAAAAAGGCTATTTGAAGTTTGAGCATCCAAAGAAACTCATTCGTGAAACAAATGAGAATGGAGTTGTAACCACACACCGAGAATATGACACGACCAAGCCAAAAGGCTACAATATTGTTGCTGGAAAATTGAGCTTTGAAATAAACAAGGTAATGTCGCCAAACGAAATAGCTCCAACGCTTGTCGCTATGGATATGCAGAAGCTCTATGTTGGAGATAATGGTGGATTGAGAAGATTGTCACTTCGAGAGGGGTTGCGACTTTGCGGCTATCCTGACAACATTAAGTTCAATGTGAGTGAGAAAGATGGTTTTGACCTATTAGGCAATACCGTTGTTGTACCTGTTATCAAGGCAGTTGCAGAACGATTATTAGACAGTACAAATATAAAATAAATGTTTATGAAAATGACAGCGACAGAGGTTTACAATAAACTTCTTAATGACGATAAAATATTAACCCAACAAGGTCGTATCACGTTTAAATTTAGTGATGTTGACATCATTGTAAAGCAGAGGGATGTTGTTGGTAATATTATGCAAGAATGGCTCGAGGGTTGGCTTTGTCACAATGGTGTAGAATATGCCCCGAACGAGAATACCCAAATGCCACCTGATGTATTTCTTGACCCACAAGACAAGAAGCACAACCTTATGGAAGTAAAAGCATTCAACTATGCAGCAAGTCCTGGGTTTGACATTGCGGATTTTCGTATGTATGAGCGAGAAATCAAAGAGAAACCGTGGATGCTTGATGTGGACTACCTTGTTTTCGGCTATGACATGAGCGAAGATGGTGTGGTGACGGTTAAAAACCTTTGGCTGAAGAAAGTATGGGAAATATGCCGTCCTATGTCGTCTGGTTCTGGCAAGAATAAAGTGATTTGGCCATTAAACTTGCAAATCAAACAAGGAGTGGTTCACAAGATTCGTCCTGCAAAGTGGTATGGGGTATCAAAGAGTTTCAAAACATTCGAATGTGTTGAGGATTTCCTTTCGGCTGTAGAAGAGACTGTTTACAAAAACAAAGATACCCGTGATGATGGCCCAGGTTGGCTTGATGGCACTTTAAGAAACTATGAGACATTCTATGGAAAACAACTTCGTGTTCCACGGTGGTATGAAATAGAAAGTAAGTACTACTTGAAAAATAAGAAAAAGTAATCGTTTGTGAATATTCAATGCTGTTTTCTCTAAACGAAAGCAGCATTGGATGTTTGTCAAAAAGAAGGATGGTACTATCGGCATCTTTGACACCAAAGGAGGTCAGACTGCTCATCTTTTATCTATTGTGTAACCGATGATGGCAAGCATTTCATCGTTGAGATGCAGAACAGATGGGTACCCTTCTTTGTGAACCGTTCCATCTATTATGCTAGCAAGGCTTTTGTCGCCCAGCGCAAGAGGTTAGATGAAGCAGGTGAGCGCACTCCTGTTTTATACAAGTTTGTGCCGGTTTATGTGGTTTGCATCATGAATTTCATGCCAAAGGAGCATGAGGTGACAAAGTTTAGGACAGACGTTGCTTTGAGGGAGAAGTCTAGCGACTCCGTTTTTTCTGACAAGCTTCGTTTTATCTATCTTTCTCTTCCCTTCTTTGATAAGAGTGAGGAAGAATGTGAGACTGGTTTTGAAAAATGGATTTATGTGTTGAAATATATGGAAGTATTGGAGAGATTGCCTTTTACGGCACAGAAGAAGATATTTGATCATCTTGCAAAACTGGCAGATGTTCGTTGCTTGAGTAGTGAGGAGCAGGAAAAATACGATGAGAGTATTAAGGCTGTTGACGATTACTACTCTGGCCTTTATGGCTCTTATGTTGAAGGCGAGGAAAAGGGAATAGCTAAAGGAATAGCTAAAGGTAGAGCTGAAGGTAGAGCAGAAGGCCGTGCGGAAGGTGAGCTGTCTAAAAGTTTGCCAATAGCCCGTAGCCTATTGGCAATGGGTATGACTTTGCCTCAGATTGTGAAGGCTACAGGATTGAATGAAGAGCAGTTGAAGCAGCTTTTGGAGTAGTTCCAGAAGATAATGAAGCCAAGATTGCTACCATCGGCGTTTTTTAATACATTATCAGCTAAAGATAAAAGGGCAAAAGCATTACCTAGTCAATATATGGTATGATGCTTTTGTCCTTTCTCTGTTATTTCTCTGTTGTTTCCCTTCTTATTCCACTTCCTCGCACATCGCCATCTCTGCTCCCCGGTAAATCACAACGAGCTGATGAAGCTTCGTAGTCTTCACGGATTCGCGCACGATGTCGCTATTGGCGTAGCGCCTTATCTGGGCTGAGGCTTCCTCGAAGAGATGGTTCAACTGCACATCGCTGGTGCCCGGCTTACAATATTTCAGCTCCACGATGTAGGAATCTTCCATGTCCTTATAAATGTAGCAGAGGGGTAGGAGGAATATGTCGGCATAACCGCCATCGTTGTCCAGTTCCGAGATTGGACGGTAGAACTTGCATTGGCTCGTCATCGCCAGAGTGAAACCATGAACGTAGGCTTCGCCCTTCTGCTTGTCGCGCTGGTGGGAGAAGCGTTTCAGACAATCGGCTATGTAGGCAAAGTAGGGCTTGAATGCGCCTTCGTAGGCAAGCTTGCTCTCCAGTTGGGTTTTGTCGTATTGCTCAAAGGTGAGGTCGTTCTCCTTGTAGGTATCCAGCAGATAGGTGTACATCTGGTCGCGTACCACCTCGTTGGAAACCACAAAACGGGTGTTGCCCTGGTAGGTTCCGCCTATCGTTACCATGCCGAAATAAAAGAGCAGACTCAGGAAATTGTCAGGATCGTTGATGCGCTCGGCAGGGAAATTCTCCATCAGGGTTCCCGTGGTGTATCCCTTGGTTACAATATCCTGTATGATGCTGGCATCGTGGGCAAACTCCTTGTCATGGCGGATGAGCATGCGAATCTTGTCGTAGTCGATGCGGATGTTGGTTTCCACCAGTTTCTTCGGAATATCATAGTTGTTGCGGATGTAATTATCTACAAAGTAGAGCACCATCACGGAGTTGTACATGGTTGTGTTGCCGTACTTTTCTTCTGAGAAGCAATAATTGTCGTACCATGGCTTCATCACTTCTATCAGCTCATCCACGCTATGGTGGAATGGCAGCACGCTGGCGTAATAAGCCAGCATTTCACGCACTTCCTCCTCGGTGAATCCCACCATTTCGTTGAACTCTGGGGATAGGGAATAGTTGGTGCCGATGTTGAAACCGCTGGTCAGATCGTCCATTGTTACTGGACTTACTCCTGTAACGAAAACTCTGCCCAATGAATCTCCTGCGGCTCCCTTGATTGTGTCGAAGAAATGTCGTAGATATCCCTCGCCGTGAGTCTGCTCGCGGTATCGGGTTTCATGCTCCTTGTGGGCAAGAATCTGATTGGTAAAATGGTCGTACTCATCGATGAAGAGGTAAATCTTCAGGCCTGCCTTGCTGCACTGGGCGCAGAGGTAGTTCAACTGGTAGATGGCATCTTCCTGTTCGTTAAGCCCTTGTTTGGTGTCTGACGGAAGGAGGTGGGAATAAATATCTGCGAAATAATTGAATTGTGTATCGCAATAATCGTTGAGGCCTTTCTTGTAATCATCAAGTCCACCCACAACTATAGCAAAATTCAGATGCAGGATGAGGTAGCTGTTGCGTTCGGGGGTAGGATTTTCTCCGATGTAAAGTTTCCCGAAGAGGCTTTCGAACTGATCTTTCTTATTGAT
>ENA-USTZ01001060-USTZ01001060.1-human-gut-metagenome-genome-assembly--contig:-NODE-1060-length-11120-cov-2.580096_pt1 | contig 11120 bp, 9 predicted proteins | sample MGYA00250049_ERZ773375 | MGnify/ENA primary metagenome ERZ773375 (study PRJEB29103, sample SAMN06111956) | human gut metagenome | biome: human gut; feature: ankylosing spondylitis patient; material...
GTCACTGAATATGCGGTCTGCATCACCGACAAGGCTGTTCGCCAGCACCACCGGGTGGGTGTTGGCGGCTGCGATGGCATCATTCAGCTTTGCCGTGGCCGCATCGGCAAGCATGGCCGAATTGTTGGCCGTGAGTGCCGCGCCGGAAGCCACATCTGCCGCGGCTTTGGCCTGCTGTGCCGCAGTTCCGGCCGCTTTCGATGATGCGTCCGCCGTGGCAGCCGCCGTGTTCGCGGTCTTGGCCGCTTCCTCCGCAGGTTTCGCAAGCAGGGACACAGGCACGCGGACCACTTTCTCCCCTTGCATGGCCGGCAGTGAGTTCACGCTGTCAAGCGAGGTGACGGTTTCCAGCTCGTCCACGCTCTGACTGTCGGTCTTTATCTGGTTCAGGACTTCCTGAACGACTGTTTTCTTCTCCTCGTCTGTCATATCATTCGTTGTTAGGGTTATTATCCAACTGCTCGTTCAGTCCGTCTATGAAGCCGGGCACGCAAAGACGCTCGGCGACAATGCGCACAAGTTTCACCTCGTCATCAGTGTAGTCCGCCTCGCCCTCACTCCCGTATATCTTCATGGCGAGGGAGTGCGCCTTGATGCCGTTCACGTTGTTGTATATCATGTCCGCGAAAGACTCGCGTACATCCATTGTCCGTGCAGATTTGTGATTCACTGCCATGTAAACATTGAAATGCTGAAAATCTATCTTCATATTATGATACATTAGTTATTATTCCGTTCTCTACCGTCACAGTTTTACCCTTGAATCTTCCAGACCAGCCGTTCTGTGGCCACATTCTGTCCGCCTGGATAATACCGCCCGTTACAATTATATCGCCTGCGTTGACAAGTATGTCACCGTCAAAATACCCCGCGCACATGGTATTGCTGTTCGGGAATGTGGGGGTGCTCCTGCAACTTCCGTAAATTCCACTGCCGCCCATCGGGGCAAGCCCGGCGATGGCGTTGCTGAACATGTCCGCCTTGATATACACGCAGGTTTTCCTGCTCCAGGTATCGTCATAGCCAAGCCTTATCTCAGCCAGGCTGTCGCTCCATTTCATGCAGGCGTTCTGAATATCAAAGCCGCCCACTCTTCCGCCGTCCTCGACGAACACCTTGCCGTATATCGTCGCATTCTGCGTGACGATGCTGCCGTCCTCCAATATCTGGAAGTTGCCGTTGGCCGTGACGATTCCCTCCAATTGTATGTTGGCGGCCTTTATCTTCACACCGTCCTGACCCGCTCCGACAAATGATTTCAGATTACCGTCCCCGTCGCTGGCGTACAGACCCGACACCTTGGAAGTGGTGATAAGCCCTGTCTCCTCCAGCATGTTCTCGTCCTTGTCGAACACGGCAGCGGAGATTTTCACAAGACGCTCGCTCTGCTCGAACAATGTGCGGTAGCGGTGCGTCAGCGCCTCGTACTTGTCGGTGCTGAGCACCAGCATATACATGTAGATGTCACCGTCAAACTCCAGACGGAAGTCGCCCGTTCCGTTCCACAGGCCGTTTCCGGTATATTGCACATAGCCTTCGGTCTCCGCAATCTCCTCGCTTATCTCCATGCTGTTGAAGTTGGCGAAGCCTGTCTTGTCCACATTCTCGAAGCGGACCTTCAGCGTGCCGACCTTGGCACAGCGGTAGAAGAATGTCAGATACACAGGCAGGGCCTCTTTCTGCCCCTCGTCATTGGTCGGGAACGTGGGCACATAGCGCAGGTTCCCGTGTTTCTGCAGTATGTACTTGTTGCGTATGCGCACCACCGTGCGCCCCATGTCCGTGACCACGCTTGCGCCGTCGCCTTTTTTGGAGAGCACGTTGCCGTTGGCCCATATCCACTTGTTGCCGACAAGGAAGAACACGGTCTCGTTCTCGGAGTTCCATTTCTCCAGCCCCGATGTGAACGTGGGGTTGTTCAGGTAGCCTTTCTCGCTCAGGAAGTCGTTCCGCACGCTGTCTATCGCGCTCTGCACCTTCCCCTCCGTTATCTCCAGCTTGGTCTTGATGTCCTCGCCGGTGGAAAGCAGGAACGTGCCGCGCAGATACACGTTGTCGGCATACAGGCCGTTGCCCTTCGGCTGGTTATCCAGTGGAAAGCGGTCGTCCTTGATGTCGTTAAGGTTGCCGAGCCTTGCACGCAGGGCGTGGTCAAAGTTCTTGGCGTTCACTCCGTCCAGCACGTCCACTCTCGGGTGGCCGTCCTCCGAGGCGGAGATGAGGACGAGGTTCTGGCGGTTCGCCGTCTCGGTGTTGCCCATAAGCACACACTCGTCGCCCTCTTCGGGCTGTGCGGTCTCAAACTCGGATTTCTCCACAAGTATGCCACCATTCGCGATGCCGGCCACTTCCACCCAGTAGGCTTTCTGCGACGTGCCGGTGAACACCTGGCAGCGCATCAGGTCGTGCGCCACGAAGGTGTTCTCCTGCTCGAAGGTGATGTGCCAGTAGTCGCCCTGCTCCCGCACCGTCTTTATCTTGCCGTTGGCCGCGCTGACGCAAATCTGTCCGCCCACGCTGCGCACCTTGTTTATCAGCAGTTCAAAGACATTCATCACGCGCCTCACGGTTATCTTGTCAACTATCAGGTGCGACAGCAGGTCCTCGTCAAGGCCGATTTGCCAGCCGTTGTCTGTCATGCCACTGCCGTCATAGTTGGCGCTGCGCAACAGTTCGCGCACCACAAGGGTGAGCAATTCGGCATTGCCCTTGCCATCGATGCGCCCATTCTCTTCCAGTCCGATACCGATGCCTTCCTCGAAAGTGATTTTCTTCTTCGCACGGTCGTTGCGTTTCTTGCTGATGAACTCCTGCTGGCTCCGTCTTGCGGAGAAAATGTTGTTGTCGGTCGGCTGCGTGTCGTCCCACGAGCGTATGATGTCGGGCAGGGCCACGCCCTCTGTCCTGGACTTAGTATAGTTCTTCAGCTCTCCGATGCTGTCGTTCACCTTGTCAAGCGCGCCTGTCTGCAGGGCGTCGCTGATTTCAAGGTCCATCTGGCTTGGCAGGTTCGCCTTGCGCGTTATCTTGGTGATACGGCTCTGCCGGTAGCCGTTCTCCGGGAAATACTTGTCGCTCACAAGCCGGACACGCCTGCCGACATGGATCACGGCATTGTTCTCCTCCACCCACACATGGTCGGTCGGAGCCTTATAGACGCTGATGTCCTTCCAGTGCTCGGCATTGTACTTCTCCACCGCATTCAGGAACTCCTCCTCCGCTATCGGGTAGTACTCGTCGGGCATACGCACGTTCCACAGGATATAGTGGTCGCCCACTTTGGGCACGAGCTTTCCTCCGGGCAGCTGGGTGTCGTCGTCATACGGCCAGATGGTGATTATCTCGAACTCGCGTGTCTTGCTGTCGAAGTTCACCTCGAAATAGTGGTCGTCATCGGTACCGAGCCCGGCAAGCTCACCGTCCTGGAACGAGACGCGCTTGGTCTCGCCTGCCAGTTCATAGTCGTTGGGATCGAAGTTCAGCGTGTCGTCCCTGAAGTAGTAGATAGTGAACGCGTTGCCGTCATCGTCCTTGACATTCTCGCTGCGCACACTGCTCACCTCACCGGTGCGTCTTGGATAGATGCCGCTGAACGCGTCTTTCTCGTAGTGGTCATAGATGCCGTACTCGTCGGTGTGCAGTTCCACATACTGGCGGCCGCCGGGCAGCATCAGACGGCTGTGGCCGTATTTCTCCGCATCGATGTTGCGGGTGCTGCCTATCGGGAACAGGCGCGTGTAGAACTTGTTGGTGTTGTCAGTGTCACGCTCCAGGCTCGTCAGTCCGTTGCCGTACCCCAATATTATTTCCTCGCCGTGCTCGCATCTGCAGATGTTCACGGTCTGCCCTTCCTCCCACCACTCGGCACTGCCGCCCACTTTCTCGGCTATCTCCTTCAGTGCCTCGTCGCAGTACTTGCCCTCGTAGTCGATGACAATGAGGTCGGTGCCGTCCACCTGCCCCACCTTCCAGTCGGTGGTGTGCCCCATGCCGTTGTTGATGCACTTCACCACCATCGCCACATGCTCTCTCGGAGTGGCGGTGAGGGTGAACACGGGCTCGGCATTGTTGTCTGTGGTCTCCAGCACGAGGAAACGCTTTATCAGGCTCTCGATGCCGTAAAATTTCACGTCATACGACCACTCGCCATCGCTCTTCTGGGCTGGGGCGTATTTCTCGGTGAGCCAGTAGCGCTCGCCCTCAAAGTCCACATAGTCGTTCACATCGAGGGGTATGTGCTCGTAATGGGTGAAGGAGAGCGTCAGCACGTTGTCGCCCTGAACCTCCTTCTGCTGGGTGCTGCCGTCACCGGGCGAGATGTCCGTCCGGGCGGTGCCGTATTTGTCGTATATCGTCAGAACCATATAGGAATGCTGTTTGAATGTCATTAGATGATGGGGACAGGCTCGCGGAACTTCACCTTGAACTTGCCGGCGTTCACACCCTCCTTCCACAGGTAGGTGAGCGGTGTGAACTTGGGGCTCTCGCTGTATTTCACATGCAGGGTAAGGTCAAGCTGCGTGAATACGATGTCCAGCCAGCCGCCCTTGCCCTGTTTCAGGAAATTGATGAACGAGAAGTATTTCCGCAGCCAACCCGCCTGTGTCTTGTCATACAGGGCGAAGTTGAGCGTGATGTCCCTCGGCTCGTTTCTCGGTGTAAGCGTGGCGGAGTATTTCTCGCCCTGCTCCTCGCGTATGTTCACGGCGGTGTCCTTCTTCGTCTTGCTCGGTGTGAGTATGGCGGTGAGGTTATCCATGCCGCCACGCTTGTCCTCGACGAGGAACACGCCGTATTCTTTCCAGATGTCGGTGCCGTTCACCAGCACCAGCCCTCCAAGTATCTTGTCCATGTCATTTTACTTTTAGTCCGTCCCTTACTATTTTTCTGATGTCCTCCTTTATCTCGCCAAGATGCCCCGCGCTCGTGCCGGTGTTCTCGGCAATCCGGGCAAGGTGGCTCTCGGCGAGGTTCATGCGGTCGGCCACGGTCTCCAGACGCTCGTCCATGCTTGACCAGTGCTGCAGTCCGCTGGTGAACATGCCCTCCAGCTTCGTGCCCTGGTCCTGCGTCATGGCGGTAAAGCCTCCGGACTTCGCGCTCTGGCTGGTACCGCCCGTGTCCTCGTAGCCGGTGACCTTCGCCCACTCGTCCCTGCGTTTCAGCCCTTCCGCCACTATCTCGTCATAGCGGCGGTTGAAGTCATCGATGTCCTTTTCCGTCAGCTCGCCGTTCTTGTCGGAGATAAGCTGTGCCCAGTCATCGTACAACTGCTTCAGCTCACCGTTGATGAGGTCTTCCATGGAATAGCTCAGCAGGGCTTTCTGCATGTCCGTGGCGAAGTCCTCGGCAAAGTCCTTGGAGGTTTTCTTCATGTCCATCAGATTGGAGATGAAACTGTCCTTCATGCTGTCGAAACTTATCTGGGTGATGGTCTCGCGCCAGCTGTCGGTCAGTTCCTCTATCTTTCCTGCCTGGTCCGCGTAGTCCTGCAGCTTGTCCAGCACATCATTTCCATAACCGCCCTTGCCGGTGTTCTTGATGTACTCGGCTATATCCACATTGGAGAGGAGTTTCTTCATCTCCTCCGGTGTAAGGCTCCAGATGCTGCCGTCGAAGTTCTCCTTCACGTTCTGCCTTATCCATGCCGTCTGGTCATCTGAAAAGCCGTTCCAGTAGTAGTTCCAGCTGTGGTGGTGCTTCCAGTAGCCTGCCTGTGCCTGCACGATGCCCAGGTAGTTGGCGTTGGTCTCCTCCTGGTTGCGCTTGGCCTGCTCGTAGGCATCGGTGGCTTTCTGACCGTAGCTTTTCTCCATCACATCGGTCAGGTCCTCGATGGCGTTCTGCAGGAGTTCCGTGCGCTCGGTCAGATTCTCTATGGTCTTCTTCACCTCTTTCTCGTTGCCGTTCAGACCGAAGAGGTCGTCTATGCCGAACCACCCGGCAATGCCGCTGAGCAGTCCCTGCACGATGTTGCCCACGTCCTTGATGACATCGATGATGATTTCGGGAAGTTCCTCCACCACCTTGTTTATCGTGTCGGCCACCTTGTCAAGCAGGTCGTTGATAAAGCCTTTCGGGTCATCGCCCAACGCGTCGAGTATCTGGAGTATGGCACCGACGATGCCGCCCACCTTTCCGCCCAGCTCGCCCAACGACTTACCGATGCCGTCAGAGCCTTTGGAAAGCGAGGTGATAAGTTTGGTGATGCCGTTGGCAAAGCCGTACAGTGAGCCGTCCGACATCTCGTTCAGGTAGCCGGTGAAGTTCTTGATGCCCTGCGCCGCCGCGTTGGTGTTGTCGGTGAGGGTTTTCCGTGCCTTGTCGCTGGCCTCCTGCGCCTCGTTCTGTGATGCTGCCGTCGCATCAACCTTGCCCTGCGCTATGTCCACCGCTTTCTGTGCGATTTCCTTTGAGGCATCGTCGGTGGCATCGGCAAGGTCTTGCTGCGCCTGTTCCAAATCGGTCACGGCCTGCGTGTGGGCGTCGGTTTTCTCGCGGAGCGTGCGCACGCTGTCCTGATAGGCTTTCACGTTCTTGGCAATCGTGTCCCATATCTTGAAGTTGAAGGCGCTGGTGCTGTTGCCACCGGTCTCGTCCTTCAGTTTCGCCTGCAGGTCGGTATATACCTTCTTGTTTTCCGCCGAGAGTTTCTTGAACTCGGAGGTCTGCATGTACTCCTCTATCTTGGCGAGTGTCTCTTTCGCAACGTCTTTGAGCACGTTGCCGACACCCTCGAAAGTGGTGCTCCAGTCTATGTTCAAGGCGAGGTTCTGGGCATTGGTCTGACTGACGGCAGCATCACGCTCCTTTTCGAGCTTGCGGACTTGCCACCGCTTTTCCTCCGCCGTGCCGTCGCCCTCGTTCACCTCGCGTATCTTCTCGGCGTATTCCTTGGCGATGGCGTATTTCTGCTCCTGGAGCGTACCATACTCGCGCAGGTAGTCCACCATGGCCTGGAGCTCGTTCTTCAGGGATTCCTTGTCGATTTCCTCCAGACCCTTGCGCTGTTCCTCCTGTGCCAGACGAAGCCGTTCCGCAAGGGCTTCACCCTGCTCCTCCGTGAGATTTCCACCCTGCGCATCGCGCCACTTGGCCTCCTGCGCCTTTATCTCGGATTCCTCTTTCTGGTAGTTGAACTTTATCTGCCGGATTCGCTTGGCACTGCCCTCAGCCATCTGGTCGATGCTTTCCTGCTCGTTCTCCTGACGGAGCCGCGCAAGTTCCTCGGCCCGCTTTTGCTCGGCCGCCTTCTCGCGCTCCAGTTCTTTCTGCCGGTCCTTGTCTCCGTTGCCACCAATCGGCTTGTGTTCGGGCTTGGAATGGCCGCCGATATTGCTGTTCTTGCCTATCTCGCCCATTTCCTTTGTCAGGTCCTCCGCCTGTTTGAGCAGGTCGTCACGGAGTTTCTCGGCATCGGCGATGGCCTGCTCCTTGTTCTTCTCATTCTCTTCCTTGATGATGGCCGACGCGTCTATCTGGCCGTTGGTCTCTCCTTGCGCAAAATAGAGGAGAGACTTCTTGAACCACCCCATGGAGCCATCGACATCATCTGCATCGGTCGCCTTCAGCTTGTTCACCTTGTCGTCGGCTTCCACGGCCTTGTTGACCAGTGCCTGTGCCTTGGCCTGCAGGAAGAGCATCTGGATATAGTCGGCCGCTTTCTGCGTGAGGACATCGTACCACTCGGCAACGGTGTCATAGTAGCCGAAAGCCTCGCCGTACTTGCGGTTCAGTTCCTCGGTCTTCTTCTTTTCCTCCTCCTTGCTGCCGGTGAACTCCTTCAGCTCGCGAATGGTGTTGTCTATCCCGCAACGGGTCTTTATCATCTGCGCCCTGCCCTCGCTCTCCACCTCGATGAGCTCCTGCGCCTTCTGCCGTGCCTCCTCCTGCGCATCGCTGTATTTGTTGAACAGGACTATCAGGCCGGTGATAACGGCGGACAGACCCAACGTGAGGGTCGCCATGAGCGCAGACGCCGCTGCGGTGGAGATGCCGAGGGCTGCCGCCAGCCTTGAGTTGGCCGCCGTCAGCAGGTTCTTCATCTTCACCACCGTCACCAGTCGGAATGCGGAGTCTTTGTTCAGGGTGTTGAACACCTGCTGCAGACCCATCGTGACGGCCATGACGGACTGCACCCTCGCCTGTATCTTGGCAAGGTTCTCGTTTTCGGAGGCGAACAGGGACACGGCACCGGTGGCGGCGGTGAACATGCCGGACAGACCGCTGATGCCAGACATGAAGCCCTGCAGGTTGGCATCATCGTTGGAGAGTATCTTGGTCTGGGTATGGAGGTCGGCGATGGTATCGGACAGCAGGGCTGCCTTCTCCGCCATCTCGCGGTACTCTTCCGTGTCCTGCTTCCCTTCCAGACGCATCTTGGCCATCGCGTTCTGCAACTCGCGCAACTGCATGGCCAGACGCTTGTTGCTCTCCCGGTTTTCCTCCTGCTCGCGTGTGAGGCTGGCGAGTATCAGCTTCTCTTCCTCCAACGCTTTCTTGGCGGCGTTGAGTTCGGCAAGGGCTGCGGACTGGGCGTTACCGGGGGCTGCGTTCTTGTAGGCTCTCTCCAGCTCCTTGATACAGGACGTGGTGTACTTCACCAAGTCCTTGCTCTCGGCGATACGCTCGGCAAGGGTCTTCTGCGCCACAGCCGCCGTGGTGCTGGACTCGGAGAGCTTGCCATGCTCCTTCTCTAAGTCGGACACAGCCTTTTCCGCCTGGCGGTGTTGTTTCTCCAGATAGACGAGGGTGTTCCGCTCCTCGTCCAGCACCTTACGGCAAGCCATGACATCGGCGGCGAGTTCCTTCTGGGCGGTACCTGGTTTCATGCCTGCAAGCTGCCTCTCCATACGGCTGAGGTCTGCGGCCACGCCGTCAATGACCTTGTGCTGCTCGGCTATCTTGGCGTTCACCAGCTCGGCCGCTTTCTTGGCATTATAGATGAGGGTGTCGATATGCGCGTTGGCATTGTCGATACCGTCACTCAGTTTGTCCTTCATCAGGAACTCTATCTCTACGGGCTTGCTCATGCTTTCAATTCAGTTTACTTTGGAAAAATCCTGCTATGTCTTCGGCTTCCTCCTCGGCGGTCTTGCCGCTGTCGGGTCTGCCTGCTTTCTTCTTGATGTAACGTGGGGCATCGCACAGCATCATGATGAGGGTCTGGTAGTTCACGCCGTGGAGTATGTAGTCCACGCTCCAGCCTGTGGCGCTGGCTATCTGCCACACGAATCCGAAAGGGCTATGGGAACCTTCATACTCGGTCCTTAACTCCCCTTCTTTCCTTGGCTCAGTCTCAGCTTCATCGGGTTCGTCCGTTCCGCGGATCTGATAATACTCATAAAAGGGTCTGTGCCCATCAGCCGCTCGAACTGCTCGGTGGCGGCCACCTGGTACCGGTACGCCACAAAGTTGCGCACGAGCCATGCGGTCAGCCCCACAAGCAGATGGCGGGATATATATCCCCTGCACACGGTGTAGGCGATAATGCGCGACAGGCATTTGCCGTGTTTGGCAATGAAACGCATCTGCCCCAGCTTAGGCATAGTCCGCACCTCTTCTGCCGTTATGTCCATCTCCAGGTACTGCCGGCCGATTTCTATCTGCCCTGCCAACGTGGGGCGTTTCATGGTGACGCGCACCTTCAGCGGTTTCTTGCGGAACGGCAGTCGTATGTCCTTAAACGGCACGGAGACACCCCTGTCAAGGAGTGCCTCCGCCGCTTCTTTTTCGAGTGCTCGGTTCATACGCTACTCCCCTGGTTTAGTGTCGGCCACATCATAGGGAGCACTGCCGTCGTCTGGCGCGTTCACCGTCAACTGACACTCTATCTTGGAGACTTCGGTCAGGGTGAGCTTGCCACCAAGGTTGGCCATAAGGGTGGCACTCGGTATCGTCACGGTCTGACCGCTCTTCAGCTGAATCTCACACTTGTCACGGAGTTCCACAAGGTCGGTCGGGGCTTTCCAACCGGTATAGGCTCCTTGAGTGCCGACAAGCGTTCCACCAAGGGCGAGTTGGAGGTTCTCGTAGTCCAGCTGTATGAGGTTGAACGTGGGGGCTATAGTGCCGTTCTTCGTGACAAGAGTCAGCACGGGGGCACCGGGCACCTGCTCGGCTTCCACATCCACTTTATCGGGCTTGGCTCCACCCCAGTCCCAGCTGCCCTTCTCTATATAGCCGACTGTCTTGTCACCAAACTTTACGACACCGATGCCGTACATGAATTTCTTACTTTCTGCCATATCTTTCTTGTTATGATTGTTAATACTGTGCCGGTCGCCACTCCGACAATAAAGGCGATGAGAAGCATCTTCCACGGATTTGAACTGCGTTCCTTTTCCGTTCTGGCTTCATTCTTCTGCTGCTCCAATGCTTTCTTGTAGCTCGCCATCTGGCGCTCATAGTACTCGCACTGGCGTTGCAGACTGTCGCAAGTGGCATACACCACGATGATGCCACCTTTGTTCTGCACGGTTGCGCTGGCTCGTCCGTTCTTGGCTCGGTACTCTGCCTTTTCGGGCAGGTTAGTCAGTTCCGCCAGAGGTATCTCCAGCTTGGCTTCCTCCTGTGGTACTGCCTCCGTCCATGTCTGACGCACCTCGCTCTGGAGGGTGTCCGCGGATACTTGTTTCACGCTTTCCTCCGTTGCCACGCTCGCTTTTCGGCTTGTCGCGCAGCCCGACAAGAACAGGGCAATCATCATGATGCTTGCAACTGTTCGCAGTGTCGATAGCCTTCCGAAGACGCGCCATCTCGCGTTTCGAGGCTTCGAGGTATCTTCTTGTCTCATTGAGTTCTTCCTTCAATGGTTTCACGATGTTCTCTACCAAGATACGGGTGGCATGCTCGGCGTTGTCCATACGCACCGTCTCGGCATCGGCTTCCGCCTTCATCGATTCCGCTTTCGCTTTCCTTATGGTAGCCCGCAGCGTGCATATTGCAACAATGGTAGCCACCAGACCTCCGCCAAGGAGGACGTTCAGGACTTCGCTGATATTCATGCCATCCATATTTTTACTGTTGGTATATTCCTATTGACTTGAGCCACTTGGCTACATCGAAGGCTGGGCAGGCTTTATTTACGCCCGGAAGGTCGCAATGACCTACAATCTTGA
>ENA-USTZ01001064-USTZ01001064.1-human-gut-metagenome-genome-assembly--contig:-NODE-1064-length-11079-cov-3.259589_pt1 | contig 11079 bp, 6 predicted proteins | sample MGYA00250049_ERZ773375 | MGnify/ENA primary metagenome ERZ773375 (study PRJEB29103, sample SAMN06111956) | human gut metagenome | biome: human gut; feature: ankylosing spondylitis patient; material...
AGAAAAAAACGGAAGGCAAACTTGCAAACTTGCAAAACTTGCAGCACTTCCACACCCACACACGTGCGCGTACATTATAATATGAAAAAATAATAAAGCATAAAAAAGAGAGCGGAAGACAGACGGACGATACCGGAGAGAACTACAACGGAGGACAGGATAACAGAATGCAAAAGGCGGAAAGGGGAGATACGTGACAAGACTTCCGGTGGAAAAGAGCAGGAAAGCCTGACAAGGAGAAAATAAGAAAGCGGAAGACAAGGACTAGAACAAAACAGACACTGACCGTAAAGGACCGACTCCCTGAATCTGCGGCAACCACACACTTTAACCTTACCAATACAATTCACATAATTCTGCGGAAGACACGTATCCTGCATGCGAAAAACCTCCTACCTACTTTAAACAAGGTACGTTACTAACATACAGGCCTCTATGTTAGTAACGTACAAGGTCACACATTACTAACCTTACGGAACACACGTTACTAACCCTTCGGAACACACAAACTATACAAAAGCACATAGCATCCCGTCCAATGCCCAGACACTCCGTCAGAAAAGCTGCCGGCTGCTGTTCACCTACCGCTCATTGGTTACCATAACCTCCAGAAAGATTTTCTTCATCCCCCCATTACAAAAAACAGGATAGAACCATACCATTCACTACCTAGAACTAGGAAAAAAGATGGAAGCCAACACACCACTTCATCTCTTCCTCCACTCTACCCTTCGCACTCTCATCGGATTGTCCGTCATTACTTTACCAGGATATAATAATCCATCGCTATTATGATGTACGCATACGCGTAATCGCGCGCGCTCGTGTGTGTGTGTGGAAAGACTGCAAGTTGTGCAAGTTTGCAAGTTTCCCCCTTGCATCATCTCATAAAAGGAGCTGAAAAAGCAAAAGAAACAACAAGAGAATAATCACCAAGAATTAAAATATCAACAACCTTCAGGCTCCTCGCTCCAGTTCCAAACAGATCTTATAAAAAATAAAGAATCAGCAAAACGAATTACATAAAAAACAATCACACATAAAATTATTGTCTTTCACACTTTGCTTTCTTTATATTGTAGCGATAGGCTCGACAAGCCAAAACAAAGTATATCGCACATTGTATCCATAGGATAATATATTGCTGACTGATTTCAGACATACTAGCTCCCATAGAATTTATCTTAACAAAGGCCAAAGTTCCGGGAGCCGCAGGAACCATATAATGAATCCATTGCCAATACCAAGGCATTAACTCCAGCGGATAAGAAACTCCGGACAGGAAAATCAATCCTACAGAGAAGAAAGCTACCAACAACAATGGAGCATCACTATCACTGAAAAATAACGAACAGGCCAATCCAAAGAAACTGGTAGCAAGAATATAAGGTATCATAAGTGCCACAATTTTCCACGGATATGCTAAATGAGGCAATTGGAAAACTAAAGGAAGAAGCCCCAACAAAAAGATAGAGAATAAAGCATAAAAGGCTAAATAAGTAAATGATTTTCCTATCACTACGGATGCCATACGTAAAAAAGAAAGATACCTTCCTTTAGGGCCTGCAAACATCAGTATATCTCCAGTTTCACGCTCTTTCCCACTCAACATACTGATAACAAATATCAACGTCTGAAAAATAACAACCATCAAAACGGCAGGTATCAAATAAGTACCATAACCATCGGTATAATTATACAGGGCGGTACCCACCACATCGACAGACTTTGTTTGAACCACAGACTGTATATCATCCTGAGGTAGAAAAACCACTTGCTCGGGTCGAACATCATCATTCACAGCAAGCATGGCTCCAGCAGACGCCTCCTGCATGGAAGCAAAATAAAGAAAAGCCGTAGTGGTGCTGTACATAATATATATCGCTTCTTCACCACGCCCCACACGAGCGTCAAAATCCGAGGGAATGTAAACAATGCCCACCACTTCATCACATTTCATCAATTCCTTAGCAGCAGGCAAATCAGCATTGTTTGTCAATACCCGTGCCTGCGGAGTGGCATCCAGCAAACGGATGTAACTGCGGCTTAACGGAGTGCGACTCATATCCACTACTGCCACCGGAGCATTGCGTACCACATTGGGAGCATACATATAGTTATAAAGTAATCCATACACAAAGATGCCACCGCTGAGTACCAATAAAATGGAATAGCGGGTACATATTACACGAAACTCGTGCCAAGATACAGCTAATATATTATTCAATATCGTCATATTTCCGACTGATTAAAGAGCGTTTCAAATGAGGTAACAACAATAAAGGGGGAATAAGAAACAACAGCAGACAGGCTGCATTGCCCCACATATACGCATAACCATAGTTGCCATAAAGAAGATTCTGTCCAATCTCGACAAAATGACGGACAGGAAAAAGATAAGAGGCATAGTACACCGGTGCAAACATGTGAGGCACCGGAAATGTAACCCCGCCAAGGGTAGCGCCTAACGACCCTACCATGGAAACTATACTGATAATAATACTCAACGCAGGAAAAAGAGAGAACAGAAAAACCGCCAGTGCCTGCGTAGCAATGACCAATAGTGCCGAAGTAAAATTCAACGCCCAAAAACCACAATCCATCGGTATATGCATAACACCAAAAAAGACATAGTTTGCCAGAATACTCATAACGATAAAGATAAAACTATATGGAAGCAACTTGGCAGTAACCGCCACCCAAATATTCCCATCTGCCACCGCAAGCCAGTTGGCTGAAGTATGGAATTTCCCTTCACTGCCAATGGAATATGTGGTGACCAACAACAAGATAACTTGCAGAAAAACGAAAAAGAATGGCTGTGTAAGATAAACCGAATAATCCATATCAGGATTAAATAACGGATGATTCTGTGTGGTGACCGGTAACAGAAAAGATTCTATCTCTTCCTGATTTATACCCAGTGCCACAGCATGAGTGACAATGGGAACTACCGAAATGCTTTTCAACAAACTTTGAAATGCTCCGTGAATCTCACTTCCCACACTCATCAATGCATAATGGTAATAATAAGTCAGAGCTGTTTCCTTACCATCCATCACCTTTGCTTCAAAACCAGACGGAATACTGAGGTATCCATAAATACTTTTCCGCTGCACATCTGCCCTGGCCTCCACTTCATCAGCATAATGCCGAGTGATGCGGAAAGTAGGAACAGCCTCGGTCATACGAATTATCTCACGAGAAGTGGCTGTATTATCACCATCCACAATACCCACAGGCAGATTCTCCATCTGTCCGTTACCAAAAATTGTAGCCATAAAGAAGATAGAGAACAAAGGCAAGACGATACACGACGCAAAATAAATGCGCCGGGAAACCATACGGTCCAGTTCACGTTTCAATACCGCTATAAAAGGAGATTCTTTCATTCAAGTAGTTCATTTATATTTACCATTCACTGCAATCAGAATAACACAGCTATCCTTCTATCATTTCAATTCATCCAAATTTACCAAGACGGACATACCCGGTCTTAACCCCTCCATCGGCTCTACAGGCAGCGCATGAATTTCAAAAGTTTTCATATCGTACGTCCCCGTCTGCTTGGTAGATCGCCAAGTAGCAAAACTCCCCAACGGGCTGATGTAATTGATTTTAAATACCTTGTTTTTTACATCAAGAGCCGGAATATCTCCCATGAAATTCTTGTTCATACGGAAATAAGGCATATAGTCCTCACGGACATTAAGCACTACATGGCAATCATCTAATACTACCAAGCTCATAATGGGAGTCCCCGCTCCTACCAGTTCTCCACGCTTGGGGTAGATGGTTGATATCTGTCCGTTTTCGGGAGCTGTGAGGCGGGCATCCATCAACAAGGCCTGAACCTCATTCACAGTGCCCCGAGCCGCATCCACCAAGGAGCGGGCACTCTCTTTATCCTCTTTCTGCGCTCCGTCCTTCACTAATAAAAATTGTTGATGCGCTGCCCGTTCGGCGGCAACAGCAGCTTTATACATGGCTTCCACTTCATCTTTCCGCTGACTGGTGACCACGCTATCTTTGTAAAGCGCCTGAATACGGCCATACGTCACCTTGGCCAGTTGCAAGTCACTCTTTGACTTGTTCCACAATTCTTCTACCGAACGGACTATTTGCCGACGTGTACCGTCGTCAATTTTCTTATTCTGAAATTTCGCAATATCTTCCAAGGCATTTACCTGCTGGAACTTCGCCCAAGCCTCAGGACTGTTAATCACAACCAAGGTGTCGCCCATCTTTACATACTGTCCCTCCCGGACCAAAAAGGTATCAATTCGACCGGGAAGTTTTCCAGAAATCCGTATTTCAGTAGCTTCTATCTGCCCTTGCAATACAACCGGTTTATCGCTCATAGCTATAATCCCAATGGCAGACACCATACCTATGGCCACAAGAACAACGATAAATGCGACTCCTAACTGTTTCTTCTCTTTTTCCATATTGTTTTCTTTTTTTATTATTTTCCGAATATAAAGTTCTCAGTTTGTCCGGTACGGCTATACTGCCAAAAGCTTTCGGGCATTCCGCAAGTAGAGAGCAGAGATGCCAGTGCCACATCATATTTATAATAAGCCAGCAAAAAAGCAATCTGCACCTTGGACAACATGGTTTCTGCATCAATCACATCAGTAGAGGTAGCCATTCCTTCCTGAAAGGACTTTTTACGGATACGTACCAGTTCACGACTCATCTCAATCGTGGTATTGAGTGCGGCGACATCATCCTTTGCATTCTGAATTTCGCTATATAACTTGTCTACCAGAACTCCCAATTCATTCTGAACCTTTTCCCGTCCCAGTTGCAAAGTTTGTTTAGTAAGACGCGCCTGACGGATATTGGCTTCACGGTTCAGCCCGTCGAATATATTCCAAGTAAAGCCCACCCCTATCAAAGTACGGGGCATCAAGTTTTTCGGAAGATTGTCTGCATAAAGTGTCTGCTTTCCAAACAATGCAATGGTAGGGATGTATGCACTTTTACTGATTTTCAATTGATTATCTGCCATCACCTCCTGTATTCGCAATTTACTTACTATATAGTTGCCGGTACTTACCAGATTCTTGAAATAAAGTTCATCGGGCAGATCATGGTTCATAAACAAAGGAGAACTGGGATTAATGGATGTAGCGTCTTCCACATTCAACAAAACTTTCAAGGCATTTTGCGCTACATTTAAATCTTTCCGAGCAGATTCCAACTTACGTCTGGCTTCATCCATGGTGGCCTGGGCATAGAGGCGTTCGGCCTTATTTATCATACCGTTCTTCTCCAGTTTCATAGCATTACGGTAATGTTTCTGTAAGCCTAGAAAGGTTTGCTCGCGTACATCCACCACTCTTTGCGCCAGACGCAAAGCATAATAAGTTTCCACCAGCTCCGATTGCAAAGTAGCTCCCGCCTCTTCCCTACCTGCTTTGGCCAAATCTACCATACGGTTACCAATACGGGTCGCAAAGATTCGTTTTCCGCCTGTAAAAAGCGGCCACATCACATTAGCATCTATGGTTGTCAGGTTACGTTCTAACAAAGGAAAAGTAAGGGTATGCGCACCTATATTATCAAGAATAGAAGAAATAAATTTATCATCGGGCACAATGGAATGTACAAAGTCTTTTGCCGGATCGGTAAATTGCTTTAAAGGTTCCTTGACCTCAATATTGTTGGACAAATGGACGTATGCCCCCGATGCATTCAAAGACGGATACCAAAAAGCATTCATCTTTTGTCGCTCACTGCGTGCTATCTCTATAGCCTTATCCGCCATTTGCAACGTGTGGCTGCCCTTGTTCATCAGGCTGGCAGATTGTTCCAATGTTAAAGATAATTCCCCGTTTTGAGCTGATAATGAAACCGGGAACAAAAGGACACATAAAAATATTTTATAATGCATACACTGTTTAGTTTCTGTTATGTTGTAATAAACAGAAAACCAAACAGATTGTTTGAACAGGATTATTTATTAAATAACTCGAAAGTGAATTTAAAACCAAAGGTATCAAATTGCCCGTTGATAGTGCTTACAAAAGCCCCCACATCAAATATATGTGTACCGATGCCATAACCCAACTCGATATATGGATTAAGATGTGGCATGAACAGGATACCACCATACAAGCGCTCCTGCTGGACTAACCCCAGCCAACGGTTTAAGGGTTTCAAGAGAATAAAGGGAGACTCATAAGTGAAATTCCCCCGCCAGTACTGACGTGAGGAGTTATACCAACGTCCGTCCAACAATTGGAAAGTGCCACCAATATCATCATTCCATCCTTCGGGAAGATTACGACGGGCAAAGTTGGCAAAATCCACGAAATACATATCTTCCTGCTTGGTAAACATCCCCCCCCCAATGCGATAACCGATACTTCGGATTCCGCTTAGCTTCAAGTTTTGCTGTATATCAAACTCCCAACGTTCATGAGCACCCGTACTCTTGAATACACCTTTAATACCCCGTTCATAATCCAGCATAAAAGTAGGCATACTGGAACCTACATTCATCTTCCGGCGACCGTTCATGTAATAATACATACCAGGAGTCCATTCAATACGTATACGAGGTGCAAAACTATTGTATTCTGATCTGATACCTCGCAATGCCGCCCAATCCTTATCAGGCAACGGCTTTTCAAGAATGACTTTCGAATTATTTATCAGATACCTCCAATGTACGGAAACACCTGCTTTAACAAACAAGCCATTCACTATTTCTATATTATGGAACAGATTGAGATACACATCCTTAAAATAATCCAACTCCAATTGGTCAAAATTAAAGGTACTATCGGGCAATTGCTTTAGCTGATCCAATACGACACTACTATATATGCGGTTACCGTTACCTACACTAACCTCAAAACTAGCCTGCTTTTCCGGCCAATATTGCCAATCGGCATCCGCTTTCACATAAAGTTCCTTATGTGTAAAATTATAACCTATCTGCGGACTGATTCTAAGTACACGCCCATCATGAAAAAGCCGACTGTATTTAAACTTCTGCTTATATGAAAAACCCCTGCTGTGACTATAATCCAACAACACCGGATTAATAAGTGGAGAACAACGCACACTCCCCATGCTGGACAAATTCACATTGTAACTACTGATAAGCATATCACCCAACTCTCCCCAAAACTCCAAATGTTCATTCTTCTTCTTTTTCGGTACGCGTAAAAGCGTATCTTGACGTAAAGCATAACTTCTGTACAAAGAATCTTCCAAAGCGGACAACGGAATGGGACGCAGTTCATTGAACTTTTCCTTATCTGTTATCAGCTGTTCCGAATCACAAGTCAGCTTGTAGGATTCCGTCAGATCATGGTGATGCTTCTTTTGAGATTTACGCCGGGCGGCTCCTTCATAAAATTTAATCTCATTGTACTTCAACCAGGCTCCTATATCCATTTCCAGATGGTTACCTAGAAACTTAAAAACAAGATTCAAATCAAACTGCACCGGCAGAAACTCCACATCGCCCTCCTCCCCCATCTTGACACGAACTTTGAAGCGGATCACATCATAAACGCCCTCAATATAAAGTTCACGAATAGTCCATATCTGATCACTAACCCACATATATCCACTGACCAATTGCGTACCACGGAATTTGGGAATAATGAGTATTTTATACCGCTGGCAGTCGGAAGAACCAGCTATAGAATCCAATAAATAATGATAATATCTGCTAGATTTCTTATCCAACGGAGAAAGAAGTTTATCGGACATCAATGAAGAAGAATAGATATTCATGTTCAAATAATCCATCACATCCGTTATCTGTCCCCTGTTACGTGGAAATGTAGTAGATACCGCCTTTATCTTACGGTCGTATATATCAGGGGCCGTATAATGCAACTCACTAAGAGACTCCATAAGATAATCATTGATGTGTTTTTCGAAACGGAACATGGACGGTACATAGCGGATAAGGTGATTGCGCTTATGTACCTTCACTTTTCCTTTTATATATAAATCAGCCTTATACTCATCAATGATACGGGAATAGAACGGCGAAAACTGGAAAATACACTGAAGAATGGAATCAGACACCACCGGCTTGTCGGGCATATCAACCTTTTCCCTCTTAGCCTGAACAGCTAAAGGTAACAAAAGACAAAATATAATCAGTCTGACAATCCGTATATAGTGCATCAATGTACTTTCTTTTCATCATTTGAAGAGCAAATATAAACAAAAACCAACAGGCTGATGCATGATAATACTTAATTAACATCCTTAACAGAAATGAAAAATGATTAGCGATATAGCGAATTATTAATCAAAAAGCAGTATTTTTGCAGCCAACAACCAGTAAAAGAAAGACAACATGTCCAAAATGAGATTTTTTGCTCTACAGGAGTTAGCCAACAGACGCCCCGTTAAAGTTGACTACCCCTCTGAAAAGTTAGCTGATTATTACGGTAACCACGTATTCGACCGTAAAAAAATGCAGGAATATCTGCCTAGTGAGGCTTATAAAGCAGTAATAAACGCAATTGAGAAAGGTACCCCTATCAATCGTGAAATGGCCGACATGATAGCCAATGGCATGAAGAATTGGGCAAAGACCTTTAATGTTACCCACTACACTCATTGGTTCCAGCCTCTGACTGACGGAACTGCCGAAAAGCACGACGGCTTTATTGAATTCGGTGATGACGGTAATGTTATAGAACGCTTCTCGGGCAAACTGCTTATCCAACAAGAACCGGATGCGTCCAGTTTTCCCAACGGCGGTATCCGGAACACATTTGAAGCCCGAGGCTATACGGCATGGGATGTTTCTTCTCCGGCTTTCATTGTAGACAGCACACTTTGTATTCCTACTATCTTCATCTCTTATACAGGCGAAGCACTCGACTATAAAACTCCTTTATTGAAGGCATTAGGTGCTGTAGACAAAGCAGCAACTGAAGTTTGCAGAATGTTCGATCCAAACGTAAAACGCGTATTCGCCAATCTAGGTTGGGAACAAGAATACTTTTTAGTGGATACCGCACTATATAATGCACGTCCGGATCTTTGTCTGACCGGACGCACCTTAATGGGACACTCGTCTGCCAAGGACCAGCAGCTAGATGACCACTACTTCGGTTCCATCCCTCCACGTGTAACCAGCTTTATGAAAGAGTTGGAACTAGAATGTCACAAACTAGGAATTCCGGTAAAAACACGGCATAACGAAGTGGCTCCCAACCAATTTGAGCTAGCCCCTATTTTTGAAGATGTAAATCTAGCCAACGACCACAACCAGCTGGTAATGGACCTGATGAAGCGTATCGCTTCCAAACATAATTTTACTGTACTGCTCCACGAAAAACCATTCAAGGGAGTAAACGGATCGGGCAAACACAACAACTGGTCACTTTGTACAGACACAGGTATCAATTTGTTCTCTCCTGCCAAGACTGCGGAAGGAAATATGCTTTTCCTTACTTTCATAGTCAACGTACTGATGATGGTCTATAAAAACCAGGATTTACTACGTGCCTCTATTGTCAGTGCCGGAAACAGCCATCGCCTGGGAGCAAATGAAGCACCTCCCGCCATTCTGTCTATTTTCCTAGGACGTCATCTTTCCCATATGTTAGACGAAGTAGTGGCACGTCTGAATGACGCTGAACTGACCCCTGATGAAAAGAAAGCATTGCAATTGGGTATCGGGCGCATACCTGCCATATTGCAAGACAATACAGACCGTAACCGTACCTCTCCTTTTGCCTTCACCGGAAACCGTTTTGAATTCCGTGCCGCAGGTTCATCTGCTAACTGTGCCGCATCAATGATTGTTATCAATGCCGCTATGGCACACCAGTTGAATGAGTTCAAGACCCAGATAGATAAATTAGTAAACGGAGGGATGGAACAGGAAGAAGCTCTATACAAGGTATTAAAAGAAACCATTATCGCTTCACAAAACATCCGTTTTGAAGGTGACGGCTACTCGGAAGAATGGAAAGCAGAAGCCGCGCGACGCGGATTGACTAATATCTGCCATGTACCCGAAGCCATCCTGAAGTTCAACGATAAACAATCTCGTGCAGTACTGATAGGCGAAAAAATATTCAATGAAAATGAATTGTTTTGCCGTATAGAAGTGGAACTGGAAAAGTTTACTAAAAAGGTCCAGATTGAAAGCCGTGTACTAGGCGACCTGGCCATCAATCATATTGTTCCCACAGCTGTAATTTATCAGAACAGACTATTAGAAAATCTTCGTGGTCTAAAAGAGATATTCTCCACCGAAGAATATGAAAAACTGACCGAGGACCGGAAGAATTTGGTACGTGAAATTCAAAACCGCATACTTGCTATTAAAAAAGCCGTGCACAACATGACAGAAGCCCGAAAAGTAGCAAATCATTTGGGAAGCCAAGTAGAGAAAGCCTTCAGTTACGAGGAACAAGTGCGTCCATATTTGGAAGAAATCCGCGACCATATTGACCATTTGGAACTAGAAATAGACGATGAGATTTGGCCATTACCTAAATATCGTGAATTACTGTTCACCAAATAAAATTTCACAAAAAAAGAAAGGATAGGAGATAAAAACCTATCCTTTTGTTATTTTTTGAAGATAAATTAATAATATATCTTTCTTTTTTCTTCTGATTACTTCGTCCTTTTATTTTTTCTTCTTATATTTGTGCTCTATAACACGGTTTTATAGCACGTTTATGGTTAGAAAAGAATTATCAGAAACTGAGATTGCTGAAAGTATACCAGACTTATGGCAACCTTTAACACAGGAACAAAGAGAGTTCTTGGCTCAGAACTTTACGATACAAAAGTATAAAAAGAATGAGACGATATACTGCGAAGGAGAAACTCCGATGCACCTTATGTGTCTTCTTAGTGGAAAAGTAAAAATCTACAAAGAAGGTGTGGGAGGACGTAGCCAGATTATCCGCGTATTAAAGACGAAAGAATATTTCGCATACCGAGCCTTTTTTGCCGAAGGGAACTTTGTGACAGCTGCTTCTGCTTTCGAACCCAATCTTCATGCCGACAAGGATATGGCTAAGAATCTGCTTGATGGAGTGGAAGCATACACGAAAGACCCTAAGAAGA
>ENA-USTZ01001066-USTZ01001066.1-human-gut-metagenome-genome-assembly--contig:-NODE-1066-length-11067-cov-2.709190_pt1 | contig 11067 bp, 9 predicted proteins | sample MGYA00250049_ERZ773375 | MGnify/ENA primary metagenome ERZ773375 (study PRJEB29103, sample SAMN06111956) | human gut metagenome | biome: human gut; feature: ankylosing spondylitis patient; material...
ATTCATCCAATTCAGAAAATAAGAAGAATTGAGCATAACGCATAACGCAATGTATGGCAACAAGTATTTTTTGTCTTTTAATGCGTAATATATGAATGAAATTTGGAGTATCGCCCAAAGCGCAAAATAGAAAAAATAATGGAAATCAGACTTAGCCATAAAATTCGTAATCACGACAAAAGCCGGTTCAAATGTATCCCGGTCAATTGGATAACCACTCTGAATACGAATATAGGTTTGATAGTATGAAGGATAATCCACTCCTACATCAAATCTTGCACCAGCGATTATTCCGAACAAACAAATTGACGCAACAATCTCAGGACTCCAAAAAGGGACTTTTGTTTTATACAGCACCTCCTTGTTGGCAACAGACTTTGCCAACAAATACAACATCAACGCTGTTAGAGAATATACAAGTATGCTTTCTAACATTGATAATCGTGTTTTATAATCTCTGAATAAAATTTTTCCAATTCAGAAACGACATTGGATGCAACAAATTTTTGTTTGACAGTGTTGAATCCATTTTCAGCAAGTCTATTTCTCAATGACTTGTCTGTTATCAATAATTCCATTTTATCTTTTATCTGAGCTACATCTTCTGGATTTACAAGAAGTCCGTTTTCTCCATCTTGGATTATTTCTTTTCCAGATGTACGCTCGGTATATATCAATGCTTTTCCTCGCCCTAATATTTCAAGAGCCACCATACTGAAATTCTCGAAATAGGTGGGAATGCAAGCGAACCCACATCTGTCAATTTCTTGTTGAATCCGCTGCCGTGAACAAAATCCCAAGAATTTAACCCTTTCTTGATATTCTGGAGCCACAAAACTCAGAGCCGTTGCCTTGTCGCCGTTGCCTGCCAGCCGCACCTCCAAATCGGGATATTTACCAGCCAATAGATTAAATGCTTTCAATAAAGAGTAGCACCCCTTGGTTTCTGTCAATTTTCCAACAAATAGAATCACATTTTTATCCACTTCTGTGGATGCCGATAAAAAAGAATCCTCGATAGGATTATAGATGACAATCTTCTTCTTGAAATGGTTGGTGGCAAAATTTTGATATATGTAGTCCAATGAATATTGGCTTACTGCTGAAATGTAGTCGCAACGATTAAAATGATGTTGGTCATTTATTTTTGCAGCTGTATTGTCAAAACCCTTGCCTTCCAGAATAAACGAGCAACAACCATGGATTCTAAGCACTGTTGGAACAGGGAATCGCCTATATTTTAATGATTTTGCCTGCCAATTAAAAGAATAATAATCCGTCAATTCAACAATGTCTATCCCTTGTTCCTTTATCAACTGCCATATAAACAATTCTGTATATGTCAATTCAGATTGAACTATAGGTTTTGAGAAACCTAATTTCGACAAAACCTGAATAGCCCTTGTCGCCAAGCCGATGTCTCTAAATCGTTTATGCAACCGAAACACCCTCACTCCATTAACTACGGAGTCCTCGGGTAAATTCTGCACGTCGGGATAATAACCTACAACAAATACTTTATGTCCTCGCTCGACAAGCAATTCAGCAACAATTTTCGTCACGCTGCCTATTCCGCCTGTTGTAAATGGAGGATATTCACTGCAATAGAACAATATATTCATCTGCGGATTCTATTTCGGATAAAAGTTTTGACAAAAAGTTTCTCTGACTTGCTCAAGCCAACAAAATAAACAAACGCTACAACAAGCACTACGCTTGAGGTCGTGGTTAGAATCAACTTGCTAAAAGTCTCAAAAAATCCGCCAACTGCCATCGGTATCGGAACTGCCAATATTGAGACCAGCAAAATAGGCAATACAACAGACTTTAGATAATCCCATATATTGATTTTCAGACACACTTTCTGGAAACACAATCGCACAAAAAGAGTGATGGCATTCACAAATATTTGGATTATCAACAATGATTCAGGCGCATATCCCATCCACAAAAACAGATATGTCAGTGGAAGATTTAAAAGCAAGCACATACTTGTAACAATCATGTATTGTTTAATCTTTCCAGTCGCCTGCATTGCCGTCCACAGAGGTCCAGTTAAAGAATCTATTAAACAAAATATCAGTATCAATTGTGAAAACGATGTGCTGTGATCCGGCGGATTTTTCAGCCAAAGTCGAAGTATGTAGTCCATATTCAAAATCAGCGGAATTGCCATCAACAACATCAAAAAATATGACTATTTCGATATAGAGAACCCCAATGTTCTGAAATGAGCGGAATCCCCCTGTGAATACGTTTTTATTATCTGTGGATTCGCTGCCGTTTGTAGATTTGACACGAAATTATATATCGCAGCCCTAACTTGGTTTGTTATACCCATCGCAGCGTTCAACGACACTCCACAGAAAATATTCAATATAATATTTGTTCCTTGCTTATATCCAACATCAGCCACACCTCCAAACACATTCCACCCCGAAAATGCTGTCATTTCTTTCAGCAAACTAAGTTCGGTTTTCAAAGAAAGTTTTTGTTTGAATTTTATTTGACAGTAAATCAGATATACAACATCGACCACTATTGTCACAATAAGCAACAGCACAGAATATATAATAAAACTATCTCCATGGAACACCTGTATCATCCACACAATTATCAGTTTAAGCACTGTCTCAAAAATACTTGAATATGCATAAAACGACATTCGTTCATGAGCGACAATCGCCGCGTTGAATGGCACACGTATTATGCTGACGCACGTTGTTATAAGCGCTATGTGATATATCACGACTGATACGCTATGCCGTGCATCTGGTATATCAAGCTGGGTGTCAACAAACCACAATCCAATAGTTTCTCCTAACAAAAGTACGATTCCTATCAAAACGATATGCGACAATAAGCTCGCGGAAAAGACCTTTTGTGCAAATTCAGCATCGTTCTTACCAATTGCGACACTCAAATATCTTTGGCACGCATTTGTCATTGCTGAATTGAGAAATGAGAACAAGACAACTACACCTGCGACTATATTATATATGCCAAAATCTTCTACTCCAAGCACATCCAATATCACTCTATTCGTATAGAGCGACACGACTATAACCAATATCATCCTAAAGTATAAGGCTATTGTGTTCTTCGCTATGCGCTTGTTGTTTGATGTGTTATCTGTCATTGTGTAAAAAATGTGTTGTGGTATTAGACCTAAGGCGCTTATGTTGAAGCATGTCTACTTATAAATTCCGCAGAAGTCGAGGATGATTTTGTCGTCGCGGCGGGGGAGCGTCTTGAATGGGTCGTGGGCGGTGAGGAAGACTACGATGTCGGCGCGGTCGTATGCCTCGCGGTAGTCCGTCAACTTAAACACGTTATGCTCCGTCACGTTAGGCTCAACGACGAGGATGTCGGCGTTGTTGCAGCTTTGCATCACTTTGGTTGTGATGTATTTCGCCGGCGATTCGCGGAGGTCGTCGATGTTCGGCTTGAAAGCGAGTCCCATCATTGCGACTGTCGGCTTGCGGTGGTTTTCGAGTTCGAAGCGGAGCATCGCGTTCTCCACTTTTTCGGCACACCAGAATGCCTTGTAGTTGTTGATTTCGCGCGCTTTTGCAATCAGCTGGCTCTCAACGGGGAAGTCGGCTGTGATGAAGTATGGGTCGACGGCGATGCAGTGTCCGCCCACTCCGCATCCCGGCTGCAGGATGTTGACGCGCGGATGCTTGTTGGCGAGAGCGATGAGCTCCCACACGTTGATGCCCGCCTTGTCGCAGATGAGCGACAGCTCGTTGGCGAAGGCAATCTGCACGTCGCGCGAGGAGTTTTCTGTGAGTTTGCACATCTCTGCCGTCTTGCAGTTTGTGCGGTGGAGCGTACCTTGCACGAATTGGCTGTAGAATGCGATTGCCTTGTCGGTCGAGGCTTCGTCCATACCGCCGATCACGCGGTCGTTGTGCACAAGTTCGTAGATTACGTTGCCCGGCAGCACGCGCTCGGGGCAGTATGCTATATGGATTTTTCCGCTAAGCTCGGGGCGGAGTTCGAAAATGAGTTTCGCCATCTTGTCGGTTGTTCCGACTGGCGATGTCGACTCGATGACGTAGAGGTCGCCTTCCTTAAGGAATGGGATGACGGCGCGTGTGGCAGCCTCGACGTATGAGATGTCGGGCTCGTGGTTGCCCTTGAACGGCGTAGGCACCACCATGAAGTATGCGTCGCTCACCTCGGGGGTGGTGCTTGCGTGGAGGGCACCGGAGCGCACCACGTCCTGCAGCATTTCTTCCATACCCGGCTCCACGATGTGGAGGTGTCCCTGGTTTGTCATTTCCACTACTTTGGGGTTGATGTCAACACCCGTTACCTGCACGCCATGCTTGGCGGCAATAATCGCTGTGGGCAGGCCGATATAGCCCAACCCCATAAAACATGCTTTCATTGAATTGTGTAATTAAAAGTAGAAGTCATTTTTGAATGTCCGCGCGACATGGCGGACGCTGCCGTCATCGCAGACAGACGGCATAGAGGAGTGTGCGCCAACGGCGTGCGCGCACGGAGGCGAGAATCTCGCTGATGATTGCCGCTCCTTCCGCGGCAAGTGCCTCGGGATCGAGGGTGGCGGATGTGAGCATCGCGCCTTCGAAGCGTGTATGTCCGCTGCCCTCAACGGCTGAGGCGAATGCCGTCAGTCCGTAGCGTTGCAACTTGTCGATGAGGGCTGTGCGCTGCGATGGAGCAAGGGCACAACATATCGCCGTGGCAAACTCACCCCAGCAGGCGGCTGTGCTGTGGTCGGGATGTTCCGCCACATGGGCTGTGAAGCGGTCGTCGCCGAGCGCGACTGGCAACCGATGTTCAACGAAGGTGGAATGACGCAGTGTGCCTGTCTCGGCGGTGGGCGTAAGGAAGCGGCGCAGCGGAGCGTTGCCCACGATGCTGTCGATGCGTTTGCGGTCGGAGGCGCAGAATTGTGCCAGCGAACGGGCTTCGGCACGGTCGGCGTCGGTAAACGCCGCGGGCATCCCGGCAGCACCGGTCATTATGTCACGCAGACGGTCGCAGGCGTCGTCGACGTGTCCTGCCTCCTCCAGACGCGCGCGCAGACTGTCGGCAATGCGCAGCTGCAGGCTCGTCTCGGTCGAGGCGTGATGGTTTTCAACCACCGCCACGTCGTAGCGCATCACGTTAGACAACGCGATGGCCATCGATCCCACCTTGAAAATCAGCTTGTTGTCGCCGCCGATTTCGCGGATATAGCCTTCGTAGCCGGCAAACGGACCGCTCATGATGCGTATGCGGTCGGCAGATGTGAAGTTGCAGAATGGGGAGCGGAGCATCATCAGTTGCCCGGCGGTGTTGTCGTTAAACAGGCGGAAGGCTGTCATCTCGCTGTCTGCCACCACCATAGCGTCTTTCTCCTTGCGCGACGAGTCGACCATCAGACGCGACGCGCCGCTCTTTTCGCGCAGCAGCGCCACGAGCTGGTTCTTGTTGCCGCGCACGAATACGAGTCCTGGCATGGTCAGCGCCATACGGCTCACGCGCTGTCCGCCGACGATGGCAAACTGCTGGCGCATCGGCAGATAGGTGTCGGCAACCGCCGGCTCTCTGTCGAGCAAAGCCTTCAGCATCTTCTCGCCTCGTGGCTGAGTGTGGACCACATACCAGTTCTCGCTCATTCTGTCTTGTTTAAACACGTATTCCCCGGCAAGGCGTATGCCTCCCGAGGTAATCAAAAAAACTGCAGAGTCTCCGATGGCGTTACAATACGCGCGGCATCGAAGGCAGTGCCACTATGTCCTTGTTAAGCCCGGCAACGACAGCCGGTAAAGACACTTGCTTCATCATCTAATCTTTCGTGGCGCAACGTGATGCACCCAATCTTCCGCAAAGATATATAATTATTCTATATTTTGCAAAATAAATCTTATCTCACCTCGGCGCGGAGATGGTATTCGTTGCGCAGACGCTCGAAAGCGTCGGGATTGGCGCGCAGACGCCGGGTGTCGGCGAGAGGGTCGTAGGAGCGCATAATCGTGTCGACGCTGTCTACGTCGGCGCCGAGCAGCGGAGCGGCTGGATGCGGCTTGTCGTCGACCGCCACGCCATAGTGGCGTTCAAATGCCTCGAGAGCCATCGCCGTGGCGCGCTGCTTGCCTTCTGCCGAATATCCTGCGATGTGGGGGGTCGCCACGAAGGCGCGCTCGAGCAGCACGGGGTTTATGCGCGGCTCGTTCTCCCAGCAGTCGATTGCCACCGCCATCTCTCCGCCGTCGACGGCTTTGAGCAGCGCCTGCTCGTCGACGATGCCTCCGCGCGCACTGTTGACGAGCAGACGGCAGCGGCTGAGACTTTCAAGGAAACGGCTGTCGGCGATGTGCCATGTGGCGTCGGCGCCACTGCGGGTGAGCGGTGTGTGGAACGTTATCACGTCTGCCTCGCGCGCCACGGTGGCGAGGTCGACAAAATCGCCTCCCTCACGGCGCTGACGCGGCGGATCGCACCGCAGCACGCGCATGCCGAGGCGCTCGCCCCAGCGCGCCACGATGCCGCCCACGTGTCCCACACCAACCACGCCGAGCGTCAAGCCACGCACGTCGCCTCCGAAGCGGCTGCCTATGACGGCATGCACATACTGCGCCACGGCTGGGGCGTTGCATCCCGGGGCGTTGGCCACGTCGATGCCCGCGCCGCGACACCACTGAAGGTCGATATGGTCGGTGCCGATAGTGGCTGTGGCTACAAACTTCACGCTGCTGCCGTCGAGCAGCGACGCGTCGCAGCGGGTGCGTGTGCGCACAAAAAGTGCGTCGGCACGCCGTACGGCATCGGCTGTGATTCCAGACGCCGGCAAATATGCCACATCACCGAATTTTTCAAGCAAACCCTTGATATACGGGATGTTTGCCTCAACGATTATTCTCATATCAGTTGCAATAAGTTCAACAGGTTGTAGATGACCGCCGGCGACAGGGCGACGCAGACAGCCATAAGTGCGAAAAACACGATGTAGAGCTTCGGCATCTTGCGGATGGTGAAGAAATGCGCCACCTGCACCGCCGCAAGCATGTTTGCCACCACCGCATACGCTTCAGCATGGCTCACGTCTGCCACCATAAACAGCACCGTGGCTACAGCCATCACGTTGACAAACCCATTGTAGGCACGCAGTTGCTGGCGGTAGGATATCAGCGTCAACGCGTTGGAGAGTCCGAATATCGTGCCCACAGCCACCATAAACATCGGCTGGAGCAGCAGCCCGGCGTCCACTCCGCCGCGGAGCGTGGCTATGCCGCCAAGCAGGTCGGGCAGGCGCACCTGCGCCGGGTCGATCCATCCAAACGCCGTGGCCGTCCACACGGGCACCACGATGCCCACAAGCACGGCGAGCAGCGTGCGCAGCGTGAAGATGCGCATCTGGAAAAATCCCACGATAAACACCGGTATGTAGAGCGCGAACACAAAACTCTGCATGGCGCAGACCGTAAGAATCATCGTGATGAGAAACGCCACGCTCTGACTGTCGCGCTGCTGAAACGTGCCAAACATCACGTAGGTGCACACCACAAGCGCAAGCGCGAGCAGCGTGGGCGTGCCGAGCGACGTCGACACCACGGGGTTTGACAGCGTGGCGCAGAGAAACACGGTGACAAACATCATCGTGTGCTCGCGGATAAACACGTAGGTCTTGTTGAGCCAGTTGAGCATCACGGCCGCCACAAACACCACCACCATATTCACCGCCCACGACAATATGCCCGACGGCAGCAGGTGGTCGAGTCCGCCGCCAAACAAGCCTTCGACCGGCGGCACGGAGGGCGTGCCGAAGAAAAGCAGCATGGCGTATGCCGCCACGATGCCCACAACGGCTGTGAGCCACGTGAGCACACGGCTGTTGATGAATCTGTTGATTGCCGCCTCGCCCATCACTCGTCGCCGAATTTCTGCTGACGCACCCTCAGGATGTTTGACACATCAAACCAAAAGCCCTCGGGTCCGCCGCTTTTAGGATTCTCAAACTTGATATAGTCAATGTCGCCCTCATACTCCAGATGTTCCGCCGCCTTGAAGTTCAAGCCGTTGGTAATCACATACTCATGCACCGGGCTGATCACCACCCACGGCTTCTCCTTAGTGCCTGTGCCGGTCGACATGATTGCCTTGATAAGATTGTTGAGACGCGACTGCATGATTGCCGCACGGGTGTATTTCTGGCGTTCCTTGAGCACATAGATGTAATATTCCATCTGCTTCAAGTCAAACGGATCGTCGGCGAGCGAGAGCTCCGCATATTTGATTATCGTGTCGCACTCCGCCGGAGTGTGGTGCTTCTTATAGTAGAGAGGCTGTATCTTTTTTGAAAATTCCGACTGGCGATAGGGATCATAGTCCTCCGAAAACACATATCCGAGATACAGATGGCGATATTCCTTGAGCGACATGTTGGTGTCGTTGCTCTGATACTTGCGCCACAACCGCTTGTAGTAGTAGTTTGAGCGCGGATTCTGGATATTGACGCGTATCGAGTCCATATTCACGTCGATTGGACGGAACTTGGTGTCTTTCCTGCCCTTTTCGGGCACTGCGCCTGCCCAAACCCACAGCCCGACAAACAGCATTATAACCGCTAATAACTTTCTCATCTTCGTTAAAAATATTTCTTTAATGCGACATATTGTAGGCTGCCACAGCAACCATTATGGCGATGCCCGTAAGCGACACGCTTATCACCGTGGGGAAGCCCTTGGCACAGACATACTGCAAAAAACGTTTCGACGGGAAACGCAGTGCCGCGCCTTTGGGTGTACGAGCGAAAAACACTCCGCCGGCAACCGCACCTACAGCCGCGCCTATCACCATCGAGGCATAATAGCCCATCATCAGCCCGAGAAGCATGCCGGCAACCGACGTTATCAGCATCTGCGGCAGTCCCTGCGTGGCTTTGGTGAGCGCCGGCTGCTGCATGGAGTTGATGGTAACCACAATCACAACCATCACGCCCCAATAAGAAAGCGTGACGGTGGGCACCTCCATCAGTCCGCCCCACTGCAGCAACCACAGTCCGCCATAGGAGGCAAGCACCGACGGCACATAAGGCCTGACACATAGGTAAAGCCCCAGGCCAAGCAGCATCACGCCGAGTATAGTCAACAATACGTCCACAATCTTGCTAATTTTTGCGAAGTTAGCAATTTTCCCCCAATGCCGTGCCCCTTTTAACGTTTTATAGCACGAATCGGCGCCGTGGATAAACTTACCCACGGCGCCGAAATCCTATAGTCAGGTTGTTTTAACTATCTAACGACAACTTTTGTTGCTTTGCCATCGACAACCACTACATACATGCCACGTGCCACTGCAAACGTGCGCTCTGCCGAGTTGATTGCCACTGCCTGACCGGCTGCGTTGTAGACCGACACAGTCGCTGCGTCGCCGACAATGCGGATTTGTCCGTCGGCTGCAATTACGCCTGCTGCCTCTGCACCTACCTGCCCAACGCCCGACGATGTGAGATAGACTGCCTTGACGGTCTTGGTAGTGAGGTCGACTGTCAATTTGTAAGCGCCGTTCTTTATCATGAATGCGCCGTCATAATACTTGCCAAAGTCGGTGAAATCAGTGTTGTCTGTCAATTCACCATCTTTGTTGTTCGGACACCAACGGCTGTTGTTTACCGGACCCCATTCTGCGTCAATACCCGTAACAAAAGCGAAATATGCCAAATCTGCCTCAGCCTCTTCGCCGACAGCCTTGCCTTCCACCTTCAAGTCGATAGGATCGAACGTGAACACGCCCGGAGTTTCCGGATCGCTCTCTGCCATATAGCTGTCGTCGTTTGGTGCCCAGTGGTGACCTTCCGCCTTCTTGGATGTTCCAATCACATAAAGCTTTGTAGGAGCAATGTAAAGAGTATTGTCATCCAAATTCATACGGATAAAGAACGTTCCGACACCCACATTTATAGAGTTGCTGTTTTTGCTTACTGTAAGTTTCTCTGCCAAAGCGCCTTCTTGTTTATCATTTTCCAAGCCCCAACGGTTTCCGTTGACATACGCCCAACCATCGGAATTATTGTCTTCAGCAAGAACTGACACGAAACCCAGATTTTCACGACCAGGAGCTGTTGTCACGGTTGCAGACCAAACATTTCCACTTTCCCAAGTCATCGCAATGCCACTGGTTGGATTCCATGCGTCTCCTACTTCATTTTGTCCAAGGATATACATCTTTGGCTTTGGCAACGAGAATGTGTACTTTGCAGCTATCTGACCAGGAACGTATTGGTAGATATTAATTGTATACTCATCTACTTTCTCCGCTGTCAATGAATTTCCGTTAGGCTTTCTTGCCGCAGTTGCAAATTCTGCTTCATGCGTAGCAACAACCTTGTTTGTGCTACGATCCACAATAACAAAGCCATCAACATAATCCGTTCCACTTGGCTCAATTGTATAAAGCGTTCCATTCAACTTAAAAGCGTCTCCACCGCATGTTGAATTCGCCTTCCACGGAGCAGAATAAGCAACATATTTCTCACCATTCCAATAATAGAAATACTTTTGGCTCCTATTTCTCAACAATATTTCATCCTCATCAAGAGATGATGAAACTGGCTCAACAATAGTTTCCGCTCCAGCTGGCATTCCTGTTGTAATCGCTTTTGATTTAGCAACGTCTTGCACTCCTCCTGCAACAAAGACTTTAACCGCATTTGCTGTCGAACCAATGTAGAACACACCACCTTCAGCGCTCATAACATCACCTTTTGCGCGTCCCATATATTGCATACCCACGGGAGTAACTCCATCCGGAAGTTTAACTGACAAATCCTTAACAGAGGTCTCTCCATACGGCAGAATCTTATATGCCGTACATCCTCCGCCATACATGCTCGTGCTAATTATTATATTCCCAGCATCATCCATTGTTATGGCCGTTCCTCCCGCTCCAACTGAAAGCGAATGTTCTCCAGCCTCATCCCAATAGGTCAATTTTGCAGAACTCTTGTCATTGGTCCAGATTTTTCCTTTTCCTCCAATACCATCTCTAGCTTCGACGGCTGCAGGAGAAACTTTTGTCACTTTCCAATCCTGCGTAAGAGTTTGTGCC
>ENA-USTZ01001071-USTZ01001071.1-human-gut-metagenome-genome-assembly--contig:-NODE-1071-length-11032-cov-228.508444_pt1 | contig 11032 bp, 8 predicted proteins | sample MGYA00250049_ERZ773375 | MGnify/ENA primary metagenome ERZ773375 (study PRJEB29103, sample SAMN06111956) | human gut metagenome | biome: human gut; feature: ankylosing spondylitis patient; material...
GCAAGGGAGTGAGCTATGCTGCTCATGCCCTGCTGAAAGATATCAAAAGTGTGAGTGGAGCCACAGCCACCCTCACCTCGGATGCCGGTTTTCTGAAAAAAGCCGACACAGCCCGACCAGCTATCATCGTAGGCACCATCGGCCATTCAGCAGCCATCGACCAACTGGTGAAACAGAAGCGCATCAACGGAAATCTACTGAAGGGCAAACGGGAAAAGTTTATCATCACGCTCACAGATGGTCAGCTCGTCATTGCTGGCAGCGACCGCCGAGGCACCATCTATGGCATCTACGAACTCTCGCAGCAGATGGGCGTTTCACCTTGGTACGACTGGGCCGACGTGCCTATAGAGCATCACGATTCCATTTTCGTAAACAAGGGAATCTATACAGATGGTGAACCAGCCGTACGCTATCGCGGCATCTTCCTAAACGATGAAGCTCCCTGCCTCACCTCTTGGGTAAAGAACACCTACGGCACCGAGTATGGCGACCACCGTTTCTATCAGCGCGTGTTCGAGCTTGTACTGCGACTCAGAGGCAACATGATGTGGCCAGCCATGTGGGGCTGGGCGTTCTATGCCGACGATGCAGAAAACGAGAAGACGGCAGATGAGATGGGCGTAGTGATGAGCACCTCCCATCATGAGCCGATGGCACGCAACCATCAGGAATACGCCCGCAACCGAAAGGGATGGGGACCTTGGAACTATCAGAAGAACAAGGCAAACCTGCAGAAGTTCTTCCGTGAAGGCATTGAGCGAATGAAGGGTACTGAACAGATTGTAACCATCGGAATGCGCGGCGACGGCGATGAAGCGATGAGCGAAGAGGCTGATACTAAGCTGATGACCAACATCATCAACGATCAGCGTAAGATTATCGCTGACGTAACCGGAAAGAAGGCAAGCGAAACCCCGCAGGTCTGGGCACTATATAAAGAGGTATTGGATTACTACGACAAGGGCATGAAGGTGCCTGATGACGTAACCCTCCTGCTCTGCGATGACAACTGGGGTAACGTGCGCCGTGTGCCGAATGCCAAGGAACGCAAGCACAAAGGCGGTTGGGGCTTATACTATCACGTAGATTACGTAGGTGCTCCAAGAAACTCAAAGATGCTCAATGTAACTCCTGTACAGAACCCTTGTGAGCAGTTGACACTTGCTTACGAGAACGGAATTGACCGCCTCTGGATTCTCAACGTGGGCGACCTCAAGCCGATGGAATATCCTATCAGCCAGTTTATGGACATGGCGTGGAATCCTCATAAATACTCAGCGAACAACATCACCCGCCACACCCGCGACTGGTGCGCACAGCAGTTTGGTGAATCGCAGGCCGATGAAGCAGCCCGTATTCTGAACCTCATCTGCAAGTACAACGGCCGCTGCACCCCAGAGATGCTCGACAAGAACACCTACAGTCTGGAAAACGGTGAATGGCAGGAGGTGGTAAACCAGTATCTCCAGCTCGAAGCCGATGCGCTGCGCCAGTACAACAGTCTACCGGCATCCTATCACGATGCCTATCGCCAGATCATCCTCTTCCCTATCGAGATGATGAGCAATCTGCACCAGATGTACTTTGCCCAGGCACAGAACCATGCCCTCTACAAGCAGGGCAATCCAAAGGCGAATGTATGGGCTGATGAATGCGAGCGCCTCTTCAAGCGCGATTCACTCATCTGCGACTATTACAATCATAAGATGGCTGGCGGCAAGTGGAACGGAATGATGACCCAGAAGCATATCGGCTATAAGAGTTGGAATGATGAATTCGAGAAGGATACCTGTCCGGAGCTCTTCCGGATATCAGCTTCCGAGGCTCCCGTTATCGCCGAACACAACGGTCTGGTGGAAATCGAAGCACCTTTCTTCGCATCGAAAACCGATGCTACTCCTCAAGGCAAGGAGAAGGAGGGCGCCAAGTGGGTCCAGATTCCGTTCATGGGCAAGAGCCTTGCCGGAATGACGCTTATGCCATACACCAAGGGCGTGAAGGGCGCCAGCATCACCTATCAGTTCAAGATGAATGCCCTGGCACGAAATGCCGCTTCATCCAACACCGCAGACAGCAAGAAGGTGCGCATCCACGTCATCATCAAGTCAACCCTGGATTATCAGAACAAGGGCGGCATGACCTATGGAGTAAGCGTAGATGGAGCCGAGCCGGTCATCGTCAACTTCAATCATGATCTGAACGAGAAGCCGGAGAATATCTACGACATCTACTACCCTACGGTAGCCACCCGCATCATCGACAAGGTGATAGAAGTAGAGCTACCAGCCACCGGCGACGGTATCCATACGCTCACCCTGACGCCTAACGACCCAGCCATCATCTTCGAGAAGATCGTGATAGACGGAAGAGGAGGGAAAGGGAGAGTCAAGGTAATATAAAGGTATAATATAATAATAAGGTTATAGGCACGCCCCCGAAAGGATGCGTGCCTATTTTTATAAAAAAAATGGTTAATTCATTTGGTAATTAGAAAGTTTCCTCGTATATTTGCAAAAATTATCAAGAGAAATCGCTTATGTGTAAATTTGAAGAAATAGAAGGTTGGCGTCTTTCCAATGGCAAGACCATCCGAGAGATCAAAAATGCCGTACATGAGAAGATAAATTTGGGGCGAATATATCTCATCATTAGCATTTTGCTTGCTTATATGGGAACTATTAGCATGCAAGCTCAATCATGCGAGGGTCGAGTGTACCTAAAGAATGGTATCCAGCAACTCTATGAAAGTAATGACCGAATAGACTTGCCACGCAAGAAAAAGGATGTTCAAGTTTATAGAAACTTCTTTTCTCGCCAATGCACTAGCGATGTGATTCCTTTCGCCAACATTGATTCTGTAGTGGTGTGGAATGCCACCTCCAAGCAAAACGTACGCACACTTGTTCCTTTGGAAAATGTGGGATGGAGTTGGCTATATATCAACCACCCACGATTGCAAGTCTATATTTATGCCTCCCAAGGTTATTCCGTGACGGACATGGGAGGAATGAAAGCTAGGCAATGTAACACAGCAGCAGCAATGTTTTTCATCCCAAGCAAGACGGCTTGCGACTTCTATGTCAGACAGACTGATGGCAAGCTTATATGTCTGGGAGATACCTATAAGAAATGCGACAAATCCTTTATCCGAGAACTTTGCCACTGTGTAGGACTTTCGCAGGAATGGGAAAAGAAACTCATTGGACTAGGTGAACACAACCGAAGTTCTATGATACAACGAGTGATAGAAGTATTAGATGACAAACAATAAATAACAACTAAAAGGAAACAATATGAAAGCAATGAAGTTTTGGCTGCTCATGGCAGTAATGGTGGTAGCGATAGCTGCACACGCTCGCAAGAATGACGACCCAGAAATGCGTCATGTTCGCCTCACTATGATGGATGGCAAACAGATAGAGGGCTACATTCCTAAGAAGTACATGGGGTGGGCGCTAGAATATCAAGTAAGACTTGCCGAGAATCCAGATGGCAAAAAAGCCAAGAAGTACGATGCTGAGAAAGTAAGCAAGATGGAATGGCTTGCACTCACCGAGGAACACCCTGAAGGCGAAGTGTGGGAACATTGCCAAACGATAGCACGTAATTCGATTAGGGCTGTAAAAGAGGATCGCCTTATGGAACTCCTTTACCGCGGCAAGAATGCATCTGTCTATCAAGTTCACGTATTTCTGCCTGGCAATGGCATAAACACAGGAAACTCTTGGGCTACTTGGTATGCACTGAAGCCTAATGGACAGGAAAGGGCATTTATTCTTTACAATGCAACGCTTGGCAAAATGGGAAGTCTGGATAGACAATTCAAGGATCAAAAGGAATATGAGGGACTGAAGGATTACATTCTTGAATGGTGGAACAAAGATAAGTCTTTAGCTAGGAAGCAACTGAATGATGGTGTAGCTATCTTTAGCCATATCTATGATGAATGGAAAGCAGCTTCCAGTAAACAATAATAGTTCCTGCGGAGGGCACTTTCGTGCCCTCCGCAGGAACTATTCAGAACGTTACATTAATGATTTTCCCCCGATTGTCTTCCCTTGCGCTTTGCAATTTTTCCCAAAGCATTGATGGATTCAAGATAAGCCTCCTCTACTGGAGTTAATACCTTTACCTGATATTTTCGATACTCAGCTATAGCTTTGTCCATTGCTTCTTCATGGCTGATACTTCCCGATCCCTTCAACAAAGGTCGCCCTGTGGATTGCAGGATAGTATCAAGTTGTTTCACATAATCCATCATATAGACTGGGCGATGCTCCATTGCCATAATCTCGGCAAAATCAAAATAACCGGAAACAAGATTATTGAGTATCTTCAGCTCATTTTCTTTCAGATAGTTCTTGGCTATTTTGATGTCTTTGATAGCTGGCAGTTCGCCCTCAAATGTCGTCAAGCCCATAAATGGTTTGTCGGCATCCGCACGCTCATAGATAACTTCTGCCGCAGTATGCCCATGAGCAGCATAGTGCAACTTATTTTGCACGATTTTAAAGAAAAGCTTTGAGGCATCAGTTCGAGGGTCATAGTCAACACTTGTGGCATAGATGTCCAGAACTTGTCGATAGAGCACCTTTTCTGACGAACGAATATCACGGATACGGTCAAGCAACTCTTTCCAATAGTTGCCACCACCAAGATTTTTGAGTCGTTCATCGTCCATCGTAAACCCTTTTACGATGTACTCATTCAGTCGCTCTGTAGCCCATTGACGGAAACGTGTGCCTTGAATAGATTTTACACGATAGCCCACAGATATGATAACATCAAGGTTATAGAACTTCACTTCTTTGCTTTGGGTTTTTCCTGCCATAGCACCATGCTGAGTGGTCTGTCGGAATTTCCGACAAACCACTTTTTCATCCAATTCTCCTTCCTTGAATATATTCAATATGTGCTCATTGATAGTAGAGCGCCCTTTATTGAAAAGCTCTGCTATCTGTTCCACATTTAGCCAAACCGTCTTATTCTCCAATCTCACATCAAGCTTCACGCCATCATCAGATTGGTAGATGATCATTTCTCCCAAATCAGTTTGGGGTGCGTCCTCCCATTTATAGCCACAATCCAAGCAAAGATGCAGTACACCCTCTGTCTGCACATTGTCAGAATTGCACTTTGGACATTTTATATTATTATTCATCATTGTTTCGTCTTTGTTATTATCTAAGTCAAAAAATGATATTCTTGTATGACTTATGCTTAGACATTATTATTTTTCCATTTCCTTTCTTTGAAAGCAGGATGTCACCCTTCTGATAAGCAACAACAGTCCCGACATTAGGATCACTTTTTTTATTTCACTTCTCTCTCAACATCCATTCCCACGTAGGAAGAACATGAACCTGCTTGCCATCTATCTCAAGCTCTTCCTTCTCCTCCATCGTAAGAATATATCCCTCAGCCAAGCCATAAGCATTCATGGCTTCCATCAGCCCCTCGATTTCCCGCTTGCGAGTTTTCTCGTCATTCATCACTATCGTTACTTGATAAGCATTCATGATTCTCATGCCCTCTCTAACAACAAAGTCGCACTCCTTCTTATCTGCATGATAAAAAACATCATATCCGCGGCGTTTCAACTCGATGAATACGATGTTTTCCAACTTCACTCCCATATTGTCGGTGGCATTGAATCCAATGCGACTCACGATGGCATTGTCGATGAAGTAAATCTTCTTCGGGTTCAGCATCTGCACCTTTACCGATAGCGAATATTTCATGAGCTGGAATATCATATAGGTTTGCTCGATGTACTCCAAATAGTTTTTGACGGTTTCGGAATGACGAATGCCCACTATCTTACCCAGTGAGGTATAGGTAATGCGCTTCGTGGCATTGCTGGCGAGATAAAAGATGAGTTCCTGCATCTCCTTATCATTGGTCAACCCATTACGAGCCATCACATCACGGAAGATGATGCTATCGTAGAGTGACGAGAGGTAACGAGTGGATGACGACTGGAGATACTTAGGAAATCCACCTTTCTCCAAATACTCCTTGAAATGCCCCAAGAGAATGGCACGCTTGCTGGTTAGATAAAAGTCCTTGGCTTCCAGCTGCACCTTTGCCAACTGCAAGTATTCTTGAAAGGAAAAAGGGTAAATCTCCACTGCGATATAACGCCCCGTGAGATGAGTGCCAAGTTCTCTACTCAGCATCCGGGCATTTGATCCAGTTACAATCACCTTATTGCCTTCGTTGTAGAGACGGTGCACAAAGGTCTCCCAGCCCTTCACATTCTGTATCTCATCAAAATAATAGGTATGCTGCTCACCAAAGAGTTCGAAGAAACATTCTTGCAATGTTTGGAAATCTGCCACAGTAAAGTTGACCAGTCGCTCATCATCAAAATTGAAAAAGAAGTCTTGCTCCGGCAATTTACTGCGCATTTGCTGGAGCAAAACAGACTTTCCACAACGTCTTATACCAGTAATAATCAGTATCTCCGTTGTGGTAAGCCACTCTTCCTCTATGTCTCTCGGCACAGTATCTTGTGCTATATTCTTGCAGTATTCCTGCTGCTCAAATATAATTTGCTTTAATAACTCTTTCATGTTCAATCATTTATTTGCTTGCAAAAATACGATTTTTTAAGTAAACAACCAAATAAATCTTCATTTTTGTTCATTCTGAATGAGTAATTTCTATCATTTTTGCTCATTCAGAATGAGTAATTCAGGGCAAAACCGCTCATTCCGAATGAGTATTTCTTGAAACTGACAAGGGTAAGATGGACGGTAACAATGTTGCGACTTATATGATGCAAGGAAGCAACCATAACGATGCTAGGAAGCAATTATAACGATGCAAGAAAGCAATTATAACGATGCAAGAAACCCTTATTTGTAATTGCATGACATTTGTCATGCGATTATACGACACTAATCATACGACCGGATGACAAATGCCGTATAATCACACGACATATACCAATGTATAAATAAACCTAATATTTTACACCAAAACATACAAGTTATCACATTATTATATATATTTGCATCATCTTTCATAGAAGACAAAGAATATAGAAAACAACGAACCATTAAACAACAAGAAATATGGAACTGAAATACGACATTTACATGCTCAACAATGCCCAGGGCACAGGAGAAAAGCGCCAATACGTTCGAATCGTGCAGCATGAACCTATGACCGAGAAGCAACTGCAAGAGAAAATCCAGAATCGCTGCTCACTCACCAAGGGAGATGTGGCTGCGGTGTTGGCAGAACTTCATGACCTTTTGGTGGAAGAATTCTCCCTGGGACACCGCTTTTACATCCCAGAGATAGGCTACTTCTCCATGTCGGCTAGCCTAGAGATGCCAGAGGAGAATCCAGACAAGAAGATTACGGGCAAGGAAGTACGCATCACCGGCATCAACTTCCGACCAGAAGGTAAGCTAATGGAGGAAGTACAGCGCAACGTCCACTTTGTCCGCTCTCGCTATTCCAACCAATCCACAAAATACTCTGAGGAAAAGCTATTGGCGAAAATCAAGGAGTATCTCCAGGAGAACCGCTATATCACCACTCGCATCCTGCGCATCCTCTTTGGCTTGACTCCTTACATGGCACAGAAGTGGCTCAACCATTTCTGCGAGAAAGGCATCATGGAGAAGGAAGGCACCCAGCATGCTCCTATCTATTTCTTGAAGTGAAGGGAGGAAGAAATTCTATATTTCAATTTAATCATCATTATTATGACAAAGGAAGAGCTGATAGATAGAATCAACGACATCGAATGGGAGGACTTCGAGGCCAAGGAAGCCAAGAGTGAACTACCCAAGAATATATGGGAGACCGTAAGTGCATTCGCCAACACTTCCGGCGGATGGATAGTGCTTGGAGTGAAGCAGAATGGCAAGAAGTTTGAAATCTCCGGAGTTGACAATGCAGAGAAGTTGGAACAAGACTTCCTGGGCACCTTGCGTTCTCAGAAATTCAATGAGCCAGTCGATGCCAAGAGCATGCTCTATCATATAGATGGACATAAGGTCTTGGCATTTCATATCGCCTCATCACCCCACAAACCCATCTACTATAACAATCCACAGAATACATTCATCCGATTCGGCAGTGGAGACCAGCGAGCTACCAATGGCGAGATAACCGCCATGTTTCATAACCAATCATTCGGCATCAAGTCTGAGCAAATACTCTTAGACTCAGACCTCTCCATGCTCAATGAGGATACCATTCGTGACTATCGCAACTACTTCAAGCTCTATAGTCCTCGTCCTAATCTGATAGGCAATGACATCGCCGACTTCTGCAAGCGCATCGGAATTGCCGACAATGAGGGACATCTGAATTATGGCGGCTTGATGTGCTTTGGCAAAGAAGAATGGGTTCGCCGTTATGTTCCTACGTTTTGGATGGACTTGGTGGAGATTCCTGGCAGAAGCGTGAGAGAAGCACGAACTCGCTATACCTATCGCATCCCAGAGCAAGAGAACCTTTGGGAGTATTTTCAGATTATGATTAGGAGACTGCGCCTCATCGTGGATATGCCTTTCATGATGAACGATGAGGGTTTCAATGTGGAAGATCGCTCGCAGTTTAAGATTTTGCGAGAAGCATTAGTCAATATGCTCTCTCACTTCGATCCATTCAGCACCATTCACTCCTGCATTCATATCTATACCGACAGAGTAGAGTTCTTCAATGCAGGTGGCTATCCTGTGCCTATATCCCAACTGGGCAACCATCTCTATTCCAATCCTCGCAACCCGATTATCGCCAAGATATTCAGACTGGTAAATCTATCAGAAACCATCGGTTATGGTTTCGACATGATGAATGAGTGGAAGGAAATCACAGGAAATGACGTGACTTTTGAGAGTGATATTTGTACCAGCACTGTCACTTTTTGGTTGGATAATGACAGAGCTACTAACAGAGCTACTAACAGAGCTACTAACAGAGCTACTAACAGAGCTACTAACAGAGCTGAAGGTGATAATACATATACAGATGCAACAGACAAAGTTGTATCCATCCTTAAGTTCTGCAAAGAACCAAAATACAGAAAGGAAATATACGATTTAATTGGTGTTACGTATCAACAATGGAACTTCAAAGCATTCATCGAGCCACTGCTCAAACATGATTATCTGGAACTTACGGTTCCTGACAAGCCGACAAGCCCTAAACAGCAATACAGAACAACCAAAAAGGGTTTGTTGTTCTTGGAGACAATATAAACAATCCGACTCTGTCGTTTTGTTTTGATACAGAACGACAGTGTCAACGATATAGTCAACGACAGAGTCAGCAATTACTAGCTCTGTTACTTTTCACGAAATAGTAACAGAGCTAGTAACAGAGCTATAGTAACTATGTCGGTAACCATGTTGGTAACTATGTCACAAAAAAGAATAAAAATAAAGTTCATCTCTTCGAGAAAGATTCTTCACTACTTTGGGATGCAGTGATAAACGTAGATCCATGGAAATTCAGAATCATGCTACAGGTATGCCAAGGACAATTACGATGAAGGCATCAAGACTGGCAGCAAGCGAGAATTTGGGTATGAGTGGAATGCCGATGACATGCAAAAGCATCAAGAAAAAATGCTAATTTTCATTATGAAGCCAACACTATAGAAGTCACAAAAGCAACAACAATTCTGCAAAAAGTGCCGATACTGATGCCAAAAGTGCTTAAAAAATCGACTTTTGGCACCACTATCGGCACTTTTCTATGTTTTTCTGCTTATTTTTCGATATTTTATAGTATCTTTGCCCCATCATCAAAACGACAAAAGATATGCAGCAAAATATAATAGGAAGAAAGCGAGAAATCAACTTGTTGGAGATTAGCCAAGAAGAAAATTGGAATGAGCCGTGAGGACATCATGAAATCCTTAAAACTCACTTCTGGTGGAAAGTTAACCGAAGCCTTCAATGATTTGATAAGTTGTGACTTCATCAGAAAATACAATGCTTTCGGCAACAAGAACAATGGTGCCATGTTCCAGCTCACAGATTTGTACACCTTATTTACATTACACTAACAGAGCCCCTTTTTTAAGAGAGCTCAGTAATTCTAACATATCTGCTTATGTTAATATTTCTCCCAAAAGACAAAATAGACATTATACAAAGAATGATTATCACTCTTTGCATAATATCTATTCCTTTTTTCCAATCGTTTTCTAAAAGGTATTCAAAGACAAACTTAAAGATAGATATTCCTTCTGAGAATATTCATTTTAGAATGCAAGTATATAAAGGCAAGAACTATTTCATTTTACCGAAAGTAGCTTTAAACTCTTTAAATAAATATATGGATAATGAAAGAATTTGGCAATGGCAGAAAACATATATTATTGGCAAATCAAATGTAATATTAGACAGTTTAAAAGTTGGAGACATCGTTGGAGATATATGTACTGGTTTTTATAAAATTCGTAAGAAAACTTCTTTTAGATTATTATATTTTATTCCGCCACAAAAAATAGGAAGTGTCATATTACCTTATATGTATAATGAAAAAGCAAATAGACTTTATGTTAAAAATATTAGTGATTATATAACTACACCGGATACAAAATACCTCTATTCTATAGATGATAATCACCTTATATGGATAGAAAATACACCATCTTATGAAAAAATACCGAATGAAGTATGTCGTTTGCAGATATATAATCATCCATCACTAAGCGTAGAGAGAGAATTAAAGGAAGAATATTTTAAGGGATGTTCTATAAATTAATTAGATGAAAATCAGTTAGAAAACTTGCATATATCAAGAAAAAGTCGTAACTTTGCAGTGTAAATCAGATTTTTTATGCAGAAAACTACTATATACCGCAAGCCGATGGGCGAAAACCTGTTCGAGGAGGAGTTCACAATTGAAGCTCTCTCCCAAATGGGCAATCCCCTTGAGAAACTCTCATCGTTGGTCGACTTTGAGATGTTCCGTCCTACACTTGAAGATGTTCTGGTCAAGAAGGACTGCAAGACTCCAGCAGGCCGTCCGCAGATTGACGTTGTCCTTATGT
>ENA-USTZ01001084-USTZ01001084.1-human-gut-metagenome-genome-assembly--contig:-NODE-1084-length-10910-cov-3.301579_pt1 | contig 10910 bp, 9 predicted proteins | sample MGYA00250049_ERZ773375 | MGnify/ENA primary metagenome ERZ773375 (study PRJEB29103, sample SAMN06111956) | human gut metagenome | biome: human gut; feature: ankylosing spondylitis patient; material...
ACATATTAAATAATGAGACTTCAAAAATAAGTATTACATTTGAAAGAGATGTTACATGTATTGTATGGGAAAAAAATTGGGGTATAATATCAGCCTATTTGCGTAAATCTTTTAGCGGTTCTGAGATTATCTGCGACTTTTCTAAAAGTACGAGTGCGGATCCATTTGCGCTAATGAATATTATTCTGGATATTAGGGAAATATGTTTGATAAAAAAATGTAAAAGTCAGTTTGTAATACCATTTGTCGATTTTAATCGTGAGGATGGTTTTAAGGTGGGTGTTTTTTTAAAGTTTTTAGCTACTCAGGGTTTTTTAGACACAATTATGAGCTTTGCCACCCTCAGATATCCACGCTCTATTATAAGTCGGGATACTGTTAGTAAAATATCATCGTATAAATATCCCGTTGGGTTTTCCGGAGAGGTGGTATTTCCTTTTAAAATATATTGTTTAAGCGTAGATAATAAAGACAAGATTGTTAATGAAGTCCTCGAAATAATAAATCCTAGACTTAGAAAATCAACTTCGATGTATGCATGGAAACATATGAAGGAGCAAGTCTATAACATGATTTGCGAGCTTGTAGATAACTCGTATAGACATGCTTACGACGAAAAGCGAACAAAATGGATAGCGATATATATACGGCGGAGAAAAGGACTGTCAAGTATTTCTGATTTGGATTCGACTAGGTATACAATAGAGAGAGAGAGTAGTTATGAAAAGAATAATTGCCCAGGGTTAGATAAACGCATTTTTTCATATACTTCATCATTTTTGGAAGTCTTTTTTTCTGATATAGGAATAGGAATGACAGAAAGCCTAAAGGACTATTTTAAGGAGGGCGGAAAGGATTATAAATATCCAGTTCAAGAATTATATCGTAAAGTATTAAGAGATGGTATTAGAAAGGAATATTCACGTGCAATTACTCCGTTTGGTGGATTGCATTTTATTTGTAGAATTTTAAAGGAATGTAAAGGCTATATATGGTGTAATGAAGGTAAAGAATGGGTTGGAGCATTTGCAAATGAATTACTGGGAGATAATTCTCAAAATGTTGTGGAATTTAAGTTAACAGATAATACGGATGAATTGTATACATTAGGACTAAATTGGTGTTTTAGGATTCCTTTTTTCAATCAAGCAAGTGAGAATAAAAGCTTTTCGGAAGAATGGGATGGGCTACCAGAGATGCATCCTGTATATTTGACGTATAAGAACAACAAAAAAAATTATGGTTTAAAAAAAGTAATATGCATCGATGAATTCCGAAAAGATAATATATTTTTTGATGGAGAACAAATCGAAGGCACAAGTACTGCTCTTAAGAATATACCGGAATTAACAAGCGACATTTCTATTTTATGGTTACCTAGCGATGATGGTACAAAGAACGAGTTGATTCAAAAGATTGGTTCTTTTTGCACGATAGTTTCATCTAAATTTAGAAGATTAGATTCGAAGATTACTTTTGTAATAGGGGATGTTGGGCAAGACAGATTGTTCAGTTTCTTTTATGCTATAAACGAACAATCAGCTAGTAAAAACGAATTTACTCGAGTTAATAAAATAATAGTAGTTTCAAAAAAGTGGGACATCATCGCTTTCGCTAGAGAGAACGAAAAGTTTATTCCCAATAAGGAATTTGGAAGAAATTACATTGTAAGCGAATATCCTAGTGCGGATATTGGTAGCAACCTTCAAAGTTATGCACAATTTATTAGGTTTTATGACTCATGGTGTTTCTGGGACATCGTGAAAAGAAGAAAAAATAATCGTCTATATATAAATGCAAAAATAAATTGGAATAAAAGAGAATCAATCATCGGGTTCTTGGATTTAGAAAGAGCATGCCTTTATCCTGATATTTATAGAGTAATTGAGAATGCTTTATTTAGGGCGGGAGGAATCATATTCAATAATTCTGTTGAGTATAGGGCGGTTGATCAAACAGCTAAAAGAATATGTCAAGGTCTGAATTCGAAGAGGTCGATAGAAGATAAAAGTAAAACATATATTGATGTATGTGGAGTAAGTGTAACGGGATATTCTTTCGATGCGTCTTATACTGACTCTCGTTCATCAATAAGGTTTTTACTGTTTTCTCATCCGGGTTTAAGTAAAGAAAATGATAATGCAACTCTGTTTTTATGGCCGGACAAGTCTTTTTTTGATGAGTTTGAGGAGGAAAAATTCGAATACTTTGGATTAGGAAAAACGAGACTGATATCTAAAGATAGGAATGAAACAAGATTTAACACTACAAGAACATTTGCAAATGTTATAAGGACTAAAAAAGAAATGTATGAGGATTTTCAAGAAGAAATACCTCAGATATTAAGATATGGACATTTTAAAACTGATAATCATCACTATTTAATAGGGTTCGATGTTATTTCATATATGAAATACAGCTATTTAAAGAAACGAGGTGCATTTGTCTATATTTTATGGAAAATCCTTTATTATTTAATTGGCGAAGATTTTATTGGGAAGATGGATAGTTAAGTTTCGAATGAATGGCATGATGTACTGAGTAAGTGTAGATTCAAAAAAGATTCTAATCATGGTGCACTGGTTTTGTATCACTCGAATACATATACAGAATATATTATGCGGAAAATCAATAAAGTTATTTCTCCATCACTTCAAGAAAAAATAATTCCATTGAGTATTTATGAGATAGAAGCCAAAGGAAGCCCATTGACTTTTTCACCACTTATGCTTGATAAAATAACAACATATTTTTCAAACTCCGAAGATAAGGGAATTATGTATATGGATTCTTCGTTTTCTACAGGTAGAAGAAATGTAGAGATAGAGAATATTTTGCTGTCAACTGATTGTAAAAAAGTAACATTTTTATCTTTGATTGATATGAGGCGCTTGCGTGGTAATGATGCGAGGAGCTCTTCGTATTGGAAAATCAATATTCCGAGACTAGATGATGATGGACATTGTGTATTATGTGAAACTTTAAAAGAACTAAACAACATTAAGCAATTGGTAAACCCAAATTTCCAAGAGAGGATTGATGAATGTGGAATTAATTGGTCTTGCATGAATGTCAATAATGCGGTCCCAGATCACGGAATTGAAAGTGAGTCTGATTTGTCATGTGATTTTTCGGGAATAAATATATCTAATTCTGCTGCTTTAAATTTATATTTGGCCGAAGCAATATGTGAATCATATAACAATGATTATGTATATAAATATATTCAAAGTAAAACAGATTTACCTGCTATGCTAAGGATGCAATTGATTTGCACACAACTTATCTTATATGGACAGCAAACATCAAGACAACTTCAGTTAAGTCTTTTAGGTGAAATAGTAAAATTATTATCACGTTCTAAAGAGAAGAGCTCGTATACAAGCTTAGGAGGGCTGGTAATAGCTTTGCAGAATTCAAATGTGATTTATGATTTTATGAGAACGGTGTTATTGCTGGAGGAAAATAGAGAGATAGAAATAATAAGAACAAACTTATTAAATTCAAATAATGAGGATCTGCTTCTGGCGTTTGCTTATCATGTTATCCATAATAATAAATTGGAGAGGATCTTAAATGGATATGCATATGAAAATAGAGAACATTTTCAATTTATCGATCTATTAAATGAAATAATCATGCCACAAAAAGATTTGAAGTCTATTTTTAAAGAATTCGAGGGTATATATATCAATGAATTTGGTGATAATCATAGCACTAATTGGAATAAACTACTAAAAGAGAATTGCAAACCATTTAGTCAGTTTGAAACACGGTGCAATCAAGTGATAAATGATGCTGAACAAATGTGTAGATTAATAAAAGCTATTCCTTCTGCACTGATGAATTCAAGAGAGTTGGCATATTATGATATAAGCAAGCTTGACGATTTAATGAGAGAATTGGAAATCGAAATGAGAAATAATCTCAACTATGCGAAGGATAATGCTGCTCAAGGAGAGGCGAATGGGTACTTTAGGACTGATTCTGTAAAAAGAAAAATGGATGAATTATCTCATTACTTTGATCAGATAATCAATCTTTACTATATGTCATATTCAGATAAAGCAGTTGAATATTTTGGTGAAAAAATAAAAAATATTAGCGAAAAATATCACAAACTTGTTTTTGTAGAGTATCAAGTGGAGGGTGATGTAAATGATATTAGTAAAAGAAGATATTATTGGAATCAGAGTATTGAAAAAGAGTTTATTTACTTGATTCAAAACGTTGAACACTGCAAAGACATGATTATGCGTAATGGGCAAAAGTACCATATGCTAGTCAAACTTTATTTCAAATATGATGAACTATCTATCGAGATTACATCTATATCTAATATTGCGGCCGTTCAAGTTGAGGATAGTTTTTTGAGGAAAAATAGACTATCAAAAGAGCAAACGCTATTATTTGACGTACGTTTTCAATTTAATGGAAATTTATATAGTGAAGATGATGATAACTTTTTACTGGAGGTAAAAATGAGGGTGCCATCATGCTTCCAAACCTTGAAAGGAGAATAGGTATGGGAAAACGAGTTTTCAAAGCATTAGTTATTGACGATGGAGCTGAGCGCAATTTGACGTATCACAATGTTTTAGACAGAATATTTGATACGGAAATTGAGAATGATATTAGTCTGATTACTAAAAAAAGAATCCGAAAATATGATTTGTTGATAATCGATGTATGCTTAAGTGTGTTTACTAAAGAGTTGACGGCCTTCAAATTGATGGATGATTATAATATTTCTACACCAACAGTCTTGATTAGTGGAGAATGGATAAAAAGCAATGGAGAACCAAATGAAGATATCCTAATGGTTCCAAAACATAAAAATGTGATTAAATTAATTAGTTGGAATACTTTTGTAAAAAGGGATAACGAAGAAAGAATAGCTGAAGAAATATACTACGATTTTTGTAAAGCATGTAATATCTCTACAGCTGTCCGGAAAGATAAATGCACAATTCTGCAATTGTCAGATCTGCAGTTTGGCGGAAATGAATCTGGAGCAGCATATAATGATAATAAAAGATTGGCAAATTATTTAAAAAAAGAAGATCTTGTTCCAGATATACTGTTAATTACTGGAGATATAGCGGACAAAGGAAGGAAAGAGGAGTTTTTTGAGGCAAAAATATGGATAGAAGACCTAATTAGAGATTTGTGGGATATAAAGGGATTTATAGGTGATGAAGATCGTCAAAGAGTTCTGTTGGTTCCCGGCAATCATGATTATGATATTTCTATTAGCGCATCCGATGTGTTTTCTTTTCAGTTTGGGGACAATGTAAAGGATAGCTTTGTTAAAAACGATGAAGATAGAATAAGTTTTGTACATCAGAAATTAGGCTTCAAGAATTACTTTGATTTTGCATTTGAATTGACCGGAGATAGTGCATGGAAAGATTATGAAAGTAGAGCAATTCATATTAATGAGCACTTCTTGAATTTTGGTCTTTGTTTTGTTATGTTCAATTCAGTTTATAACATTAATTGTAGGAATTGTGAAAACAAACATGATGAATTTTATTGCAATCTTTCCGAGTTATCAGACGAAGATTTGAAGCATGAATCAATAGTAAATGATGAGATCGTTAATATTCTTGTTATGCACAATCCACCAGAAGATTATCACAAAGGAACTGCTGCGGGTGAAAAGAGTAAGAATATATTGCAAACATTAGTTGAGGATAATCACATTAATATGTGCTTTTATGGACATTCTCATGATTATATTATTCCACATACATGGAGTGATAATGGTGGAAAATGTTGCGAAAATATGGTTTGCATCTCAGCGCCTACTTATCGCTTGGCGGCGGCATCTAGAACGGAAGATGCTATGAGAGGTTTTAATATTATAGAAATGGCAAATGAACCAGGAAACAGATTTGACTCAATATCTGTGAAAAATTATGAAGTAGTTAAGGCTGATATCGTATTAAAAAAACAAAAATCATTTAGTATGTAGCAATATTAAAAATGGCAGTCATTGTGGAGGTGTGTCACTGTATCGAATGGTATAGTGGCATGCCTATTTTATTTGTAGCGAGTTAGAAAAACTAGTGCAAATGTCAAACCATGTGCTTACTGCTTTCCCTTGCTTTGTTGAGTGTCTGCAGATTTTTTGATAATAACCATTAATAGTGAAATAATATTATAAAACAGATTGCATTTTTGTCACGATAATCATATAATAATCGTGACAAAAAAGGAGCTGTATTTTATGACAAATAGTATCTATACTGAAATAAAGAAGCGAATAAAGTTGGCTGAGTCTGGAACGGTTTTTTTGACATCAGATTTTACAGATTTGGCTACAACAACAACGGTAAGGAAGTATCTTGGAAGGCAGGTTGAAGATAAAAATATACGAAGAATTATGGACGGCGTGTATGAGAAGCCTGTATATAGCAATTTGCTGAATGAATATATTCCAGCAAATCCTGAAAGGGTAGCGTATGCTATTGCCAGAAGTTTTCGCTGGACCATTGCGCCATGTGGAGACGTAGCATTAAATAAATTAGGACTATCTACACAGGTTCCGGTTGTTTGGTCCTATATCAGTGACGGACCTTATAGAAAATTTTCGTGGGATAATATAACATTGTCTTTTAAACACCGTGCAAATAGAGAGATTTCATTTATGTCTGAGACAACCACTTTGGTTGTTGAGGCATTAAAGACATTGGGAAAAGAGCGGATTGATGAGAGTATTATCTTGAGCTTAAAAAACAGATTACCTGAGGCGGAAAAGAAAAAGATGTTAGAGGAAGCAACAGGTGTAAGTGAATGGATATATGCAGTGATCAGAAAGGTGTGTGCTGAATAGTGAAAGAAGTTGCTAAATTACAGATAAAAGATAGAACAGAATTGTTTCAGGCTACTGCAATTTCCATGGGAATGCAGCCAAATGTAATTGAGAAAGACTTTTGGGTATGTTTTATGCTGGACCATCTGTTTCATGATTGTAAGTACAAGGATGCATTTGTTTTCAAAGGTGGTACAAGCTTATCTAAATCGTACCATGTTATCGAAAGGTTTTCCGAGGATATAGATTTGATTTTGGATTGGCGAAAAATAATAAATGACGAGGTGAATCCTTGGGAAGAAAGGTCAAAAACCAAGCAGGATATATTTAATAAGCAGATTAACGCTGAAGCGGCAAAATTCTATAAAGAGGAATTGGTTCCTCAGTTAAATTTAGAAATGAAAGAAAAACTGGGAGACGGAGAATGGATTTCAGTTGATACAGAAGATGAGATGGTGGTTAATTTTTATTATCCGCAGATATTTGAAGCAGAGTATCTACGTTCCTGCGTAAGATTGGAGATTGGACCATTGGCTGAATGGATGCCGTCTCACGAGACAACAGTAACTCCGTTTGCAGCCGAAAAATATCCGGATATATTTTCTCAAAAAGAAACCTCGGTTTTAACCATTGATGTTGAGAGAACTTTTTGGGAAAAACTCACCATATTACATAAAATTGCAAATTTCCCGGAGGGAAAGCCGTTGTCTGCCAGATATGCAAGACATCTATATGATGTATATAATATGGGTAATTCATGGGTAAAGGAAAGAGCATTTAAACGAAAAGAGTTGTTAGAAAAAGATGTGGCATTTAAGCAGAAATTCTATTATGCCAAAGGTGCACATTATGAAACTGCAACTTTAGAAACCATTATGCTTGTACCGGGAGAGCGGATACATAAAGAATTAGAAGATGATTATCAGGCTATGCGGAATATGATATATGGAAATATACCGGAATTTAAAGATATCCTTGTGTTTCTTGAAAAGTTGCAGGAAGAAATACATGGGTTGTAGTAACTTGATAGCTTGAGGAACATGATGCAACAGGAGGAGAAAGCTGTGTTTATATTTAAAAAATGTTCTTATGAAGAGTTGCAGGCAATACAACACAGAGAAGATTTGTTACTAAGCGGTTGGACACTGCTTGAAAAGGAATATATGGATGTAACTGAAAAAGTATATGATGAAGATGGAACAATGGTGGCTCTGCTCAATTATTACTTTTTAAATGAGAACAAAGATAGAATGATGATTGCATTGTTCGAGGTGTTTAAACCATATCGAGACAGAGGACTGGGGAAAAGAATTATTGCTCAGTTTTTACAAGACTATTATGGAGAAGTAAATTTAGAACCATCTGGAGAACAAAGTGAATCTTTTTGGAAACAGTGCGGATTTGAGAGTGGATGTTACTTAGACAGGGGATGCAAATGAAACTTCTTGATTTGGATATGGACTATTTTATGGAGAATATAGCTATCGGGATTACGGAAAGCAGAGAAGAACGTTTGTCAGAAGATGAGTATGGATATTGTGTTTGGAGTGAGCAGCGAATAAGGAGTTTTCTGGAAGATAACCTTGGACTTTCAAAAGATAGAAAAATCAAGGGAAGAATTGTGACCGGACACAACGAAGCACTATTCTTTTGGCAGGAGTTGATAACAAAAGAAAGTTTGGAAACGCCATTTGAAGTTGTGCATATAGATTCACATGCGGATTTAGGTTTGGGTTATCTTTCATGGACATATATTTTAGATGATTTGCTTCAATATCCGGTTGAAGAACGGCGTATGCATACAAAATATTTGGATAGCTTTGGGCAGTTGAATGATGTTGGAATAGGAGATTACCTGTTGTATGCCATTGCCTTTCGCTGGATAAATAGTTTGACCTATTGTGCTAATCCCAATGGCGACAAAAATGATTATGTGTGGGAGACACTGAAAGATTTTGAAGAGAAGTTCATTTGGGACAAACCGGTTGAGAATACTATACAGCTTGTGTGTAATCCAGATATGGAATTTCCTTCGTATAATGCAGATGAACAAGAAAAGCAAGCATATTTGAAGAATGCTGTAAAAGAGCCAGAGGTTCCTCTATTAATTATTCCGTCTATTCAAGATGTAAAGTATGATGGGGATTTTGACTTTGTTGTATTGGCGCAATCTCCTAATTATACACCAGAAAGTGCAGATTTTATAATGGATATAGTAAGAGAGTATATTGTGGAAATCTAAAATTGTTACATTGGAGATTAAGGATGAAAAAGATAGAAAGAATTGCAAGACAATTTCGAAATGCATTAGTTGCGGCATGGGAAGATGATATGTTTAGAAATTTATATCCGTTTAATAACTTCCCAAATGACTGTTGTGGGCATACCTGTGATTTGTTAAGTCAATATTTGCTGGAACATGGAATAGAAACGAGGCAGGTAAACGGAACATGCAGGAAAGATAGTCAGTGGCATCATGTGTGGTTGGAAACAGAGGATGGAATTGTAATAGATATTACCGGAGATCAGTTTATTGGAAGATTGGTAACAGCAAAAGAGGTTGAGGCAGTTCATGTGGGGCAAGAAGGTACAGTACATAAAATATTTTGCGTGAATAGAGTCCCTGAGTTAACTACTATCTTTACAGATCCAAATGAATATACGGATTTTGGAGGTCGTCCAAGTGCATATCAGCAGAGGCTAATTGATGTATATGAAATACTGTATTCATATTTGTAAAGAGTAGAATATTTTTATTAAAACTGTCAGAGGTAAATAAAGAAAAGCTCCTGAAAAATACTGGTAGGAAATTCGGCTTGATGGAGTTACGGTAAATTAGAAAATAATGTAGCAGGAAGGATAAAGGAGATATTATGGTCAAGAAATATTTTTATGAAACATTTAACCTGTTATATGAGGGTGTGGCAGATAGTTTGAATATTTATCAAAAAGAAGAATTGTACCGCTTGATATTTGCGACATCATATGAAGCTGTTGATTTTGGATACATGTATAATGATATGGTAAGAAAGATAACTTCAGGTAATTTACCAGTTCATAGAAAAGTAGCCAAGAGAATATATACAATAGAGGGATTTGAAGAATTAAGAAAATCTTTCAGACTTTGTGCATAAGATGAAATAGTTGTGGCAAACAATAAAACTACCGCAAGTGATACAACTTTTCTTTTCATGATGAATTTTATTATTTAATAATTATTTTGACTGTTCTAATTTTAGTTCAATAAATCTTTTAATGAAAAAGGCTGTTTCTTCTGATCCTAAGATAGAAGAGTCTATCGATAAATGATAAGAAGCAGAATCTCCCCACTCTTTATCAGTATAAAAGTTGTAATAGGCAGCACGGTGCTTATTTATTTTCTCGGCTTTTTCCAAAGCTTCTTTTACATCGATAGGTTCTGTTCTGGTGATTCTTTCTATACGATTTTGCATGGGAGCGTGAATAAATATATTGAAACAATTTGGAACATCCCTTAATATATAGTCGGCGCACCTTCCTACGATTACACAAGAGTGTTCTTGTGCTATTCGCTGAATGACATCAGACTGATATTTGAAAATATTCTCGTTACAAAGAGAACCGTCGCTACCGAACGTACTGCCTAAAGATGCCCAGCTCATGGATAGCATGTGCCGTAGGGAACCAGGGGCTTTTTCATCGGCTTTTTCAAAATATTCTGCATTGAGACCACTTTCTTTGGAAGCCTCTTTGATTAGTTCTTTGTCATAATAAGCAATATTAAATAATTGTGATAATCTTTTCCCGATTTCTCGTCCTCCGCTTCCATATTGACGGCCTATAGTTATGATAAATTTCTGTTCCATGATTGATCAAAATTTTAGATTCTGTTTATTATCCGTTCTAAAAAACAGAAACAAATTTACAAAGTTTAATCGGAAATGATTCTCTTGACCGTGTAAATTTTTATATTTCAAGTTTTTCATATCGCTTAAAGCCGGTCATCTAAATTTTTTATAGAATGTCTTTATTCCGATAAATAATGGGTGTGGCATTATGATTTATAAAATTCTAGTGTAATTCAGGAGAATGAGTTTATTTAGTAATAATAAAT
>ENA-USTZ01001085-USTZ01001085.1-human-gut-metagenome-genome-assembly--contig:-NODE-1085-length-10908-cov-4.108670_pt1 | contig 10908 bp, 4 predicted proteins | sample MGYA00250049_ERZ773375 | MGnify/ENA primary metagenome ERZ773375 (study PRJEB29103, sample SAMN06111956) | human gut metagenome | biome: human gut; feature: ankylosing spondylitis patient; material...
GGGTGTTGAACAGCTCCGGGTACGTCAGCAGCTTTTCCTCCTGTGCATCCGGGGTGATATAGGCCATGTACAGTTCCTCGTAGGCCCGGCATTTTGTGTTGACCAGTGCCTCAAAGCCAACTTTCTGCTTGACGGATTGGTATTCCCGGGGGGATAATCCCTTTGAGGGCACGTCGATGTACTGGTACTTGATGCGGCGCTCCTTGAACCAGCGCTCCGCCTTTTTCGTGTCGAAGGACTTGGAGGCCAGCGAGATTGCCGTGCGTCTGGGTGCCACTTGGCTGGCACCTGAACTCATCAAGCAGTTTGCCGATGAGCTGGTGGACGCGCCCTACTATGTGCGGGACCGCGTGAAGGTGCTGTACATTCCGCTGACCGGCGTTTGGAATGTGACCAACAAAAGCTATACGGGCGGCAACATTAAAGCCACCGTGACCTACGGCACACAGCGCGCCAACTTCTATCACATTCTGGAGGAAAGCCTGAACCTGCGGGATGTGCGCATATTTGATACCAAGGAGGATATGCAGGGCAACAAGATCCGCGTTTTGAACGCCGCTGCCACACAGGAAGCCCAGATGAAACAGCAGCAGATCGAGGACGCTTTCAAGGACTGGATCTGGAAAGACCCGACCCGCCGCCAGATGCTGGTAAAGGAATACAACGAACGCTTCAACTCCCTGCGCCCCCGCGAATATGACGGCAGCCATATTCTGTTCCACGGTATGTCACCTGAAATCACACTGCGCCCCCACCAGAAAAACGCCATTGCGCACATTCTGTATGGCGGCAATACGCTGCTGGCGCACGTGGTGGGCGCCGGAAAAACCTACGAAATGGTCGCTGCGGCGATGGAAAAGAAGCGCCTTGGGCTTTGCTCCAAGACCCTGATCTGTGTACCCAACCACCTGACCGAGCAGCTTGCCGGAGAGGCTTTGCAGCTGTACCCCAACGCAAATATTCTTGTAGCCCGCAGGACAGATTTTGAAAAAGCCAACCGCAAACGGTTCTGCGCCAAAATTGCGACCGGCAATTATGACATCATCGTGATTGGACACAGCCAGTTTGAGCGCATCCCGCTGTCACAGGAACGGCAGGTCGAATACCTGCAAAGCCAGATTCATGATGTGATCAGCCAAGTGGCACAGCTGAAAGAAGAACGCGCCGAGAATTTCACCGTCAAGCAGATGGAGCGTATGCGAAAGCAACTGGAGAAAAAGCTGGATAAACTCAACGACCAATCCCGCAAGGACGATGTGGTGACCTTTGAACAGCTGGGCGTAGACAGCCTGATGGTGGACGAAGCCCACGCATTCAAGAACCTTGCAGTGCTTTCCAAAATGCGCAATGTGGCGGGCATATCTCAAACCGAGAGCCAGCGCGCCAGCGACCTATATATGAAATGCCGCTACCTTGACGAAATCACCGGCAGCCGCGGCGTAGTGTTTGCCACGGGTACGCCCATCAGCAACTCTATGGCAGAGCTGTTCACGATGCAGCGGTATCTGCAGCGGGAAACCTTGGAGCAGCATGGGCTTTCCTCCTTTGATGCGTGGGCATCCACCTTTGGGGAAACCGTGACAGCCGTGGAGCTTGCGCCGGAAGGCACCGGCTACCGAACAAAAACGAGATTTTCCAAATTCTATAATCTGCCGGAATTGATGAGTATGTTCAAGCAGGTGGCGGATGTGCAGACGGCGGATATGCTCAACCTGCCGGTGCCTAAACTGGTGGGCGGCAAGCCCATCAATGTGGCGCTGCCGCCCAGCCCCCAGCAAAAGCAGATGGTGGCAGACCTTGCAGACCGCGCCGAGGAGATTCGCGCGGGAAATGTAGACCCCACCGAGGACAATATGCTCAAGGTGACCAACGACGGCAGAAAACTGGCGCTGGATCAGCGGTTGATTGACCCCGATCTGCCCGAAAATCCCAACGATAAAGTCCACGCCTGCGCCGAGAATGTGTACCGCATCTGGAACGATACCAAGGAAAAACGCCTGACACAGTTAGTGTTTTGCGACTTATCCACCCCGAAACCGGACGGCTTTAATGTGTACGATGATTTGCGCAATCTGCTGATTACTATGGGCATCCCAGAAAACGAGGTGCAGTTCATCCACAGCGCCAACACTGAGGTGAAAAAAGCCGAGCTGTTTGCCAAGGTGCGCAGCGGTGATGTGCGCGTGCTGATGGGCAGCACCGGCAAGATGGGCGCAGGCACCAATGTGCAGCGCTTACTTGTGGCAACGCATCATCTGGACTGCGGGTGGAAACCCTCTGACATTGAGCAGCGCAACGGGCGTATGATTCGCCAAGGCAACACCAATGCCGAAGTATATGAGTATCGTTACGTCACAGAATCTTCGTTTGACAGCTATATGTGGCAGCTTTTGGAAACCAAGCAGAAGTTCATCGGGCAGGTCATGACCAGCAAAAGCCCTGCCCGCAGTGCAGATGATTTGGACGACGCAGCGCTGTCTTATGCCGAGGTCAAGGCGCTGGCAGCGGGCAATCCGATGATCAAAGAGAAAATGGATCTGGATATTCAGGTGGCGCGGCTCAAGACCCTGAAAACCGCCTACAACAACGAGCATTACCGGCTGGAAGATGCCATTACACAGGGGTTCCCCGCAGAAATGCGCAAGACCGCCCAGCAGCTGGAAAACGCCAAAGCAGACACAGCGCTGCTACAGCAAAATACCAAGCGCGATGCGGACGGCAAGGATATTTTCACCATTACCTTGATGGACACGGTTTACACCAAGCGCGAGGATGCCGGCAAAGCCCTGCTGGGGTTGCTGGGTATGGCGATGAACCGCACCGAGCCGGTTTCCATTGGGCGGTACAAGGGCTTTGATTTGCAGATCGCCTATTTTGCCATGGACAAAATGTATCTGGCATATCTTGTGGGCAGCGGCATCAATCCGGTGCAGCTGGGCGCGGATGCAGTCGGCAACACCATGCGTCTGGACAACTGCCTACACAACCTGCCGCAGAGCGTGACCGACTTGGAATCCAAATTGGTGCAGCTGCAAAAGCAGCTGGAAAACGCCAAGGAACAGCTTGCACAGCCCTTTGCACAGGCGGACGAGCTGGCTGAAAAGAGCAAGCGCCTTGCCGAGTTGGAGGCGCTTTTGAACCTGAACGAAAAGGATATTGTGCTGGACACCGTGCCGGACGAAGAGCAACCGTGTCGTTCGGACAATCGACAGCGTGGACAAGAAAGGTAGAAGGTTTTAAGATGAAGGAAAGAAGAAGCAACTGGGTCAGAGATGGCCCCCCGCAAGGAGTTATCAAGATGAAAAAATGGATCGTAATGCTTGCGATGCTGTCCTTATTGACAGCCTGCGCACAGACACCGGAATCGGAAAGCACTGAATTGACAGAGCTGTCGGCAGCGACATCGGAAAGCGCAGAAGTCGAAGAAATACCTGCACCGATTTCAACTGCCGAGCCGACAGCGACACCCATCGCTACGCCGGAACCGACCGCCACACCCGCGCCGACACCTACTGCCACACCTGCCGCTACCCCCGCGCCGACTCCTGCCCCTACGCCGGAACCCACAGCAGCGCCGACGGCAGAACCTGCCCCGGCGCAGACCGGCATGAGCTATGGTGCCGTGCCCTTTGATTTGGCGGCAGGCACCGAACAGTGGTGGAGCATCGACAGTTCCGATTCTGCTTATTGGGCGGTGCAGGAAAACATCAACGCACTGCGCGCTGCCGGTGGGCTGGCACCCTTAACAATGGACGGTGGACTAAGCGCCGCAGCCGATGCCCGATGCGAGAGTTTTGTGGCAGGAGGTCCCTTTGACCACAGCGGCATGACCACCCGCAGCGAAATCTGCGCCGCCGGTCCTCTGGGTTCCGCCAGCGCCGTTTGCACCGGCTGGCAAGGCAGCCCTGCCCATTACGCCAACATTATGGAATCCAGCTTCACCAGTATGGGTGTGGGCTGTTGGTTCTGCCAAACGGCAGAGGGACAATACACCTATTGGGTCGTGACTTTTAACTGATGCACGAGGACGACATTCACTTCCGCAAACATCAACGCGAGAATAACGCAATTTGACCAACGCGGTTTATATCTGTTAGGACTGAGTACAGCACCTGAGCGCTCACATTTGTGGGCGCTTTTTTATTGGAGGAATTCTATGGACATCGAAACTTTACTTAGAAAAGCCGAGCAAGACGGCTGCATGGTCGTGCTGAACGACATTGCCCCCAATCGAGAACGCAGCGAGTTGGTATTCCGTGTACCGGAAAGCGTATACGACACCCCTGTTGCTGCGTTCGACATAGACGAAAGCACAAAAAGCTCGCTGCAAAAGCAAAAAATCACGGTTTTGGAGCATCTGCTGCACCGCCTTGCGATGGGGAAAAATGCGGCAAAACAGTTGCACATCGCACAGGGTGCCGCCGAACAGGTCGTGAATGCGGTGATCGAAACTGCCTATCGAAGTCTTTCCGAACCTGAAAAGCGGAATTTCTGGGAAAGGATGCTGCACGATACGGACGGTGATGCGATGTGAAAAACGATCCGCTTGCTGCCGAGCTGTACAACAAAATGCAGCAGGAACAAAACGAATACCGCGCGTGGTTGCTTACACAGCCGCCCGAGGAAATTCTGAACCACGCATATGAGTACAGCTCCCGTGAGGACATTATTCTGGCAACGGAAGAAATGAACCTCCCCCTTGCACGGGTGCGGGCGCTGCTGAAATCTCCCGCGCCGCTGGCGGATGTGTATAAGGATTTTTCCAAGCTGGAAACCGATTATATGAGCATTGTGGCTCAGTGCGTGGAAGACCGTGCAGATGACTTGCTGAAAAAGGAGCAGCAGCAGAACCCACCCAAAGTATATCGACAGTCCGTCACTTATGCCCGCGAACACGGCGAATTGCAGCAGTACCATGCGTCTTGCCACTTGAATGAAAGGTGTCGGGACGAGATTGACGCAGCGCTTGCACAGCGCTTTGATGGTATGCGGCTGGGCGCTGGCGCTGTTGAACAGGTAGTGACAGAATATGGTTTGGAGCGCACAAAATATGTGTTGGCAGCGGCCATTCAAACCCGTGATGGAGATGGTCGTATTTCTCGCACAAATAGACAATGGGCAGATTCCATTCGCACGATCAAAGATATGGATCGCCGTGGATTTGACCGTTCCTGTTACTACGCTGACCTACAAGCGCATACCTGCCTATTGGACGGTTTTGTAAACCAAGTGCGAAAATTTGAAAAAGCCAAAGCCCAGCCCGATCAGGATACCCCCGAAAGATAACCGCAGCGTCTGCATTTTGCAGGCGCTTTTTTTCGTGAAAAAATCTCTGTTTTGAAAGGATTTCACAATGAAAGAAACACATTACAAATTGAAGCATCGCGTTACCGCGCTGTTTGCGGCGGCGGTAATGCTCTGCTCCATGCTGCCCGGTGCAGCGTTTGCGGAGGGACCCACACCGCAGCCCACCGAGGAAACCGTGCAGATGGAGCAGCAGACCGAGCCGTCTGAAACCGACAACGGGCAGGCCGACGAGAGCAGCCCCGACCCCGGTGCGGCTACCGAGGAAAGCGCGGAACCAACCACGGACGAGCCTGCTGAAGGAAAAGAGCTTTACACCTTTGACGGTGAGGTTTTGTATCAGGATATGCCGGACGCCCCCACAGGCTCCTACATCGGCAGCTACGGTTTGCCGGTGGCGACCGGCGAAACCAAAATCGGGCTTGGCGCGTGGGCTGCCGATTTGGAACAGGATGGCTATTTGAGCGCCGAGGCGCTGGACAGCGACAACATGACGCTGGCGGCACCCCTGCTGGAAGATGCCGACTACGCCATTGTGCCGATTCTGGCGCAGGTGGAGTACCCCGCCGACGGCAGCACGCTCGATCTGGTTCTGCCGGATGGTGTGACCCTGCTGGACTACTACGGCACACCGGTTGAGGATGCTGAAAGCCTGCTGCACAACGAATACAGCGAAACCTCGGCTGCGGTGCTGGGTGTATATGTACAGGCGGATGCGGATTTTACCGCGCAGTTGGTTTACACCGCGCCCGACGGCAGCACCCTGACCAAAACCTTGCAGGTGACCATTGACCGCAATGTGACTGCCGAGTATCCTTTCCCTGACAGCGAAATTGCCGCCTTTGCCGAGCGTCCCACCCCTGCGGTGACCAGCGGCAAGATCACCAAGGTTGCCAAAGTCAATGGCACTTGGCTGATTTGGTTCAACGGCCAACCCGCCTACTGCTGCACCCACGGTGCCAACGGTCAGCCTGCGGGATGCCCGACATACACCTATGTGAACACTTCCACGGTTGGTGCAGACCAGTGCATCCCCGGCGACCACTACGGCAACCAGATTCGCATCTGGGGCGGCTTGAACCAGCTCGCTTTGAGCGATGCAGAGGATCTGCCCGCAGTTTTTTCCGCGGACGAGGGTGAAGAAACCTCTCTTTTGGATTTCTGCGCATCAATTTATGACGATGTACAGATGTATATTATCGAAAACTTCCCTGAAAGCACTGCCGCGGAAATTTATCTTACCTCTGCCGACGAACTGCTGAACGGCGTGGAAACCTACGCCTCCGCCCGCGGTTACTACACCTACATCTATAATCCCGGTCGTGCAGGTTGGCAGACCGTTGCCCTGATCGGTCCTGAGATCGGTGAGGAGGAACCTGAGCCGGAACCTGTTGTGCAGGAATACTATGCCAGCTGGGAGGCACCTGCTCAGACCGCCAGCGGCAGTTTTGATTTTTCCTATGGAATCCGCACGGATAAGATCCAGCTGAAAACGCAGGAAAAAGTGGACGGCGCGACCATCGAGATCGAGCCCATTACCAAGTCCGGCAGCATTGACGGCGGCAGCTGGTCTATCAGTCCTGCCGGAAAGCAAACGGTGACCACCAGCGGTCATACCGCCGATGACAACTACCAAAAGAACGGCGGCGATGCAGCCGCGAGCTGGAGCCTGCACTATGCGGTGACTAAGACCTCCGGCACCCGCAACGGACAGGTTGGCCCCTTTACCACGCAGGAGGCAGCCGATGCGGCCGCCAACAGTGCCCGTGATTCAGCAATTGCGGAATTGCAGGGTGAGGCCCAGAACGCTGTCAACAACGCTATAGCAGCGGCCAAAGCGCAGCTGGGCAGCATCCAGTTCCGCTATGAAGAAATCACGGTACCGTATGGATTCGGCAAATACTGGGGCACGAACGGCAGCAGCCAGACGATCTCGGTACCCGCAAACACCAACAACGACTATGTTATGAAAAATGACGAGTGGAGTTTGCAGGTCAACCTCAAGAAAACCGACAGCGAAACCGGCAACCAGATTGCTGCCGACGCGCAATATGAGATTTTCCAGTGGGATACTGTAACAGGCAAATATCAGCCCACAGGTGGCTACAATACTTACAGTGTGCAGCGCCAAGGCGATGGCACTTATGCGGTCATCAACAGTGCGGCCTATGCGACCACGGATTCTATGCGCCACACCCTCTACTACACACAACGTAATGCGGGCAAGTTTATCATCGTGGAAACCAAAGCGCCCACAGGCTATTTTGGCGATTGGACAGACATCAATCATCCCGGCATAGCCAACACTCCGCTGGGCAAGCGCGGTTACTATATCGAAATCACCGAAGACAGCGACAATTCTGTAATCTGGCTGGACAACGCTGACTACAATGCCGACATTGCCACTACCGACAAAGGCGGCACCAAACTTGTCACCCGTACAGGTGTAGAAACTACCGTTACCATTTACGACACTGCCAAAGACCCCAGCCGCACTTATAACACCGACAATAGCGGCAAGGCGGCCAATGAGGACAGCTACACAATCACGCCAACAGACGGCGTTATGAAAAATGACCGCACCTTGGGCGAAATCAGCATCTCCAAGGTTGACCTTGATGCCGTGCGGTATGTGGGCGGCAGCACCACCCACGGCACAGCCCTTGCCAGCGGGCAAGCCCACGGCGATGCCTCGCTGGACGGCGCTGTGTACGACCTCTACGCTGCTGAGGACATCACCCATCCGGACGGTGTGACCGGCGTTGTGGACTATTCCAAAATCGTGGATGCAGACGGCAACCCCTTCTGGCACACGACCATCCGCGACAACAGCGGGCAGTGGGTGTCTGATTATTTACCCGTTCTGAAAAAAGACCACCTTGTAGCCAGCGCTAAAATCGAGAATGGCTGGCTGTGCTTCAGCAATTTGTACCTCGGCAAATATTATGTCGTAGAGCGCTCCACCGGCGTGGTTATCCCGCTGCGTGACGGCGCTCTTGCTGTTTCCGGCACCTATCCCACCGTGGACAGCCGCACCAAGGCAGCCACCGGGCAGACCGCCGCGCTTGCCAAGAACGGCAGCGGGCAGTACACGGATTGGGTGTACAAGAACCAGTTTTCTACAGTCTCTAAAGGTAAAGCGTTGGATGGCTCTTGGACTTACGATGCCTATTACCTGTCCTTTGCAGACGGCTATCTTGTCGATGAGCATAACTACTACATCACACCCGCCTATTCTGATGAGGGTTGGTATGTAGAAAAGACCACCTTTGCCGACAACCGACAGGCAGCCGGTGAACAGATCGACAAGACCAGTTACAGCGCCAATTACCACATCCATGCTGACAATGCGCTGGCCGAGAGCCAAGACCAAGTTGCCAAAGGCAATGTGGAAATCAGCAAAATCGTATCCTCCAGCGGCCAAAGCAATGGACTGGAACTGGAGGGCGCGGGCTTTACATTCTTCCTTGTGTCCGACCTGTCCAAACTGAAGCAGTTTGAGCAGACCCGCAGCGGCAGCTACACCCTGCAAAGCATTTTGGATGCCTACATTGATAAGACCTACGATAACGAGCATCCGAAGTGGGATTTTTCTGCGGAAACGCAGGCCATCGCAAAGACCTATGAGGTCAACGCTGACGAAATTGCCGCGTACAACAAAACGCTGACTGCCGCAGGAGAAAACAAAAACGGCAAGGGCAACGGCTGGCAACCCACCGGCAGCTCCAACGAATACCAGCTTGCCGAGATCTTCAGCAATGACACCGGGAATATTCGTGTGCAGGGCTTGCCCTATGGCACTTATCTGGTCGTGGAAACCACCGTACCGCACGACCTGTTCCAAGCTGAACCTTTTATTGTCACCGTTGACCCCGAACAGGATAACAACCCGTGGGGCGCTATGGCTACCCCCAAGGGCAGCGTAATGACAGGCTCTGACAGCTATCAGAAATTTACGGTACTGGACGAGGAAATCGAAGTTTATCTCCGCATCACCAAAGTTGACGAGGAAACCGGCAAACCGGTACTGCTGCCCGACACCGCTTTCCAAATCTACTGGCTGGACGAGCAGGGGCATTACCGTTATGACAGCAACGGCAACCCGAAACTCGTTACGATGACCGATACTGTCAACGGCCATCTGACAAAAGATGTAGACACTTTCTACACCAACAGCGAAGGCAACTTGACGCTGCCTGAAAAATTGCCGCTGGGTAAATATCGCATTGTGGAAGTCACCGGCCCGAACGGATTCTACAACGAATGGAAGGATACTGCAGGCTACGAAAACGGGATTCTGGCCGATGATGCAGATGGCAGTTTCTATGTGGACTTCACCATCACCACCGACCGCATTTATCAGGCAACCGGCGACAAGAACGAAAACGGCATGGACACACTGGTGATTGGTGAGAAGTATTCCAACCACGAAACCCTCGGCAAGCTGACCATCCGCAAGACCGGCGAGGTGCTGACCGGCTGGCGGTCTGAGCCGGGCGGCATTGACCCGTGGATGACCGGCGAGGCAGAAAGCGGCAACTTCGTGTATGAAACCCGCTCGCTGGCCGGTGCCGAGTATACCATCACGGCAGCCGAGGACATCTACACGCAGGATCGTCAGCTTGACAACTACGGCAACCGCACCCTCTGGTACGCCAAGGGCGATGTGGTGGCAGTCGTAACCACAGGCGACGGCACTGCCGACACTGCCGTCTTTGCCCCTGCGCGCACCGCGGCTACCTATGATTTCCTGTCCGTCATCCACGATGGCACCATCGGTGAGGTCAGCGTGACCCTGCCGCTGGGCAGCTATCACATTGCAGAAACCAAGCCGCCGTATGGCTATGCAGGCACGGACGCCGGCTTTGATGTGACCCTTGCATGGGGCAACCAGACGCAGGAAATTGTTGTGGCAGATGCTGTTGACTTCCATAACGAGCGCGAAAAGGCAAAGGTCGGCATCTACAAAACCGATCTGGAAAGTGGCAAATACCTTGCAGGGGCGGTGTTCAACCTGTACACCGCCGATGACATTTACGATGCGGACGGCAGCCTTGTCCTTGCCGCCGGTGAGCTGGTAGCCACCAGCCCCGAAACCAATGCTGACGGCACCACCTACTTCGATTGCGATATTCCCATCCGCGGTGAACAGTACGGCAGCAGCACCCACAAGGATGTCGCCACCAACAGCGGCAAATACATCGCCAAAGAAATCCGCGCCCCGCTGGGCTACTATGTCAATGAAGAACCCATGGAAGTCACCTTTACCTACGACGGGCAGGCTGTGCAGGTTTTGGAGAGCACCTGCACCGACAAACCCACCGAAATGTGGGTGAGCAAGCGCGATTTGACCAACGACGAGGAACTGCCCGGTGCTACTTTGACCATTAAAGACGCTGACGGCAACATCGTAGAAAGCTGGGTATCCACCGACACGCCCCACCGCGTGACGGGGCTGCACTTGGGCGATGCCTACACCCTGACCGAAACCCGCCCCGCCGATGGCTACGCGCTGGCGGATGAAATTACCTTCCGTCTGCTGGACACTCGGTATGAGTTTCCGTGCCAACATCGACAACTATGTATACAACGGCATGGGTATGA
>ENA-USTZ01001089-USTZ01001089.1-human-gut-metagenome-genome-assembly--contig:-NODE-1089-length-10891-cov-2.854448_pt1 | contig 10891 bp, 9 predicted proteins | sample MGYA00250049_ERZ773375 | MGnify/ENA primary metagenome ERZ773375 (study PRJEB29103, sample SAMN06111956) | human gut metagenome | biome: human gut; feature: ankylosing spondylitis patient; material...
ATGGTCAGGCACCTCCCCAACTTCCGATTTGTAAGGCTGATGCCCTACAATCATTTTCATATATTATACCATACCCACATACGCAAAGTCAATGAAAAGCAGGTGAAACTTTGTTCTACACTTTAATTCTCGAAAACGAAGCAGGTCAGCAAATCAATCTATCCAAAACCGCAAACCGATATATGTTCTCCAAAATCAAGGGGCTGAACCCACCAACGGGAACAGTCAGCACATCAAGCTATGCAGGAATGAACGGCAGTTATCTCAACAATGCCTTCATCGAAAAGCGAAACGTGGTCATTCCCTTTGAAATGCGTGGCTTTGATGTAGAACTTCGCAGACACGAACTATATCGTGTGGTCAAGCCGTCACGCTACATCAAAATTTACTACTCCACAAAGAATATCTCTGTGTATGCTGAGGGTATTGTGGAAACCTGCGAGGTGGAGAACTTTGAAAAGCTGACCAATGGGCAGATCTCCATTCTCTGTCCCGATATTTACTGGTATTCCACCGAAACGCAAATTGCAGAATATTCCCGTGTCAGAGGTGCGTTTCATTTTCTCTGCCCTGACAATGATGAGCCATTCCCGATTGGTATTTACAACACGCAGGATATGATGACTATCAACAACAGCGGTGATGAGGTCGGATTCACCCTTGAAATTAGCGGTGGACCTGCGAAAAATCCGACCATTTATAACGCTCTGACGGACGAATATATGCAGATTTCAGGCGATATTCAAAAAGGCGATGTTATCACCATAACTACGAAAACAGGCAACAAAACCGTTCTTCTGGAGCGTGAGGGCGTTGTGACAAACATCATCAATTGGCTTGTTTCAGGCTCAACATGGCTAAATCTGAAAGCAGGCGAAAATAAATTCTATGTCCGTGCATCAGATGGGCTGAACAATATCAAAGTTCGCCTGATACACCGAAATGCGTACTTAGGAGTGTGAGAAATGCAGATTGAAATTTACAATATGATTCCTGTTGGAGAGAAAATTGCCATATCACTTGAAGCTGTCTGCGACAGCTTTTCTTCGCTTTTATGGGACATCGAATATTACGAATGTGGTGCTTTTGAAGTGTACATTGCTGCATCTCCCCGAAATATCGAGATTTTTCAGACCGGCAGAATTGTGGGGCGTGATGATGATAAGGAACATTTCGGGCTGATTGAATCCGTGGAACTGGAAACCGATTCAGAAGACGGCGACTATCTCATTATCAAGGGACGGTTTCTGATGTGTCTGCTTGAAAGAAGAATTATCTATCCAACGCTGAATTTTACAACGATGACAACATACGGAATGATAATTCAGAAAGCCGTGGAGAATAACGCACTCGTTAGCGGAAACAGGCTGATTCCGAGCTTGAAACTTGGAGAAATGCAAGGTGCTTGCTGGTCGCAGACCACAAAATTACAGGTCAGCTATGAAAATCTGATGGAATGGATATACACCATTTGTGAGAAGATCGGCGGAACAGCAAATATCAGGCTTTCCAAAATTGCAGAGGAACAGTACGAGATGATTTTTGAACTTTCACAGGGTTCTGACAGAAGCATGATGCAGGAGGAAAATCCGCATATTGTGTTCTCTGACAGCTACAACAATCTGCTGTCTTTCACCTACTTTACAGACACTTCTGTCAAGAGGAATTTTGCCTATGTTCTTGGAAAAGGTGAGGGCGAACAGCGTAAGCGGACAACTTATTTTGAGGATTCTGAACCTGCCTTGCTTGACAGATATGAGGTGTATGTTGATGCAAAAGACATCTCAGACGAAGAGCAGAAAAACGGCGAAACAAAGCCGATTCCTGATGCTGAATACATCGAACTTCTGAAAGAAAAAGGCAATCAGAATATTATTCCCACAAAAACAAAATCCGAGTCTCAGATTGCAGTGCAGTCCACACAGTTTCAATACGGTGTGGACTATTTTGTTGGCGATTTCGTCACTGTAGAGCATCAGAGATTCGGCATCAGACAAAATAAAATACAGCTTGTCGGCATGATCGAAAGTTTCGACCACAACGGCAGAAATCTCACACCGACATTTAAAGAAATGGAGTGATCATATGGCATTTTCATACGGCTTTTTTAATGCAAAAAACCTTGACAGAATCTACACTGCTGAAAATTTCAACGACTATCTCGGCAGCATTATCTGTGACGGGATTCAGGATGATTTCGGGCAGTGTTTCAAACTGTCTACAAGCAAATTGAAATTAACGATTGGCAGCGGCAAGGCATGGATTCAGGGGCATTACTTCATCTCGGATACGGCTTACACTTATGATTTATCACGCTATGTAGATGAATCCTTGCCGAGATATATGGCAATCGGTATCTGTTGTAACACTTCTGAAAATGTACGAAATGTTGCTTTTGAAATTTTGGCAGGAACACCTGCAACAAACCCGTCTGTTCCAAAGCTTCTAAACACCGATTACAAGAAATATCTCACCCTTTGCATCATCAGACTGGACGCAGGCACATCAGAACTCAGCATTACAGACTATCGGGAAAACGGCAATTTCTGCGGATATGTCCGTTGTATCCTTGGCAAATGCAAAGTGACAGATATGCTTGCTCAGCTCTCTGAAATTCAGGAACAAATGAAGAATTACAACACGACAGTAAACCAATTACAAACAAAAATCAACGAATTAACGCTGAAAATTGACGAGATGACAGGTGATGTGGTTTCCATCGGGAAATGCGGGCAGAATGTGGATTTTGTGCTTTATTCAGACGGAAAATTACTTTTGAGAGGCACAGGAGCAACCTATGATTACAATTCTGACAGCAATCCTTCCCCTCTTTTAGATAATGCAAATGTTAAGTCTGTCATTGTTTCGGAAGGCATCACAGGCATTGGCGAACGCCTTTTCCAGTATTGCAATAATCTGAAAACTGCATCTCTCCCGACAACGCTGACGGTAATCAAAAGATCCGCATTTATGCCGCATATTGACGAATACATTTCACATCAGGTATTGAACGGCTTGACGGAACTCCGGATTCCGGAACGTGTTGCGGAACTTGGTGTGAACGCATTTGCAGGAACAGCTATTAAATCTGTAACCGTTCCGTCCTCTTTGGTAACTGTCGGGGCAATGGTATTCACCGAATGTCAGAACCTTGAAACAGTGCGATACAGCGGTAAAACTATCAGCGACAGAATGTTTGCACGCTGTATCAGCCTGAAAAATCTCACACTGACGAAAAGTGTCAGGGAGATTATCGGCGGTTGTTTTAACTATTGTGAAAAACTGACACAGATCACCTATGAAGGCAGTCTGGCGGATTGGAACGCTGTGAAAAAGAACAACAACTGGGATGGGCATTCCAACAGTACCACTGAAACACCGCTGACAAAAATTCAATGCCTTGACGGGTACATGGAATATGTTGCAGGTACGAAAACCTGGAAAGAGGTGAAGTCATGATCAAATTTCTTGTAAAGGGTCAGAACATCGAAACGCTGGAGCATGAAGTCATTGCGGCGGATCAGATCGCATTTGTAAAGGTACATTTTGCATTTGATAACAGCTGGAAACCACTGCATAAAGTGGTGCAGTTCACACAGGACGAAATAATCTATAACAGAGTTCTCGGAACAGAAAATACAAGTTGTTTTTTGCCTGCCGAACTAACCGCAGGGACTGTAAAGATGTCCTTGTTTGGCTATGATGCAGAAGCAACTGAAACAGTCAGAGCAACAACGGTTGTAAAAACTTTGCACATCAGACCGTCAGGATTTGAGGGCGAAAACAGTAATGTTCCGCCTACTCCTGATTTATATCAGCAGCTTTTGCAGAAGATTTCTGATAAAGGCAAAGATGGTAAATCAGCATTCGAAATTGCTATAGAACATGGATTTGTAGGCACAGAGGTTGAATGGCTTGAAAGCCTGAAAGGTGTTGACGGCAAGGACGGAGTAAACGGCAAAGATGGATGTGACGGTAGAAATGGTGCAGACGGACTTCCGGGTCGTGATGGAATTGACGGCACAGATGGAAAATCTGCCTACATTATTGCTGTAGAACATGGTTTCACAGGTACAGAAAATGAATGGCTGCAAAGCTTAAAAGGTTCTGACGGCAAAGACGGAATCACTCCCGATATGTCAAATTATGCAACAAAAGCTGATATTGCAGAGCTGCAGAAACAAATCGAAAACATTTCAGGTATCCATTATATCTCTGTATTTGAAAATGGTTCTGATGTCTTGCAGAAATACGGCGACAGCGTTTACACTTATTACAATGACGGCTACCGTTCTCTTGCGGGTTTTGCAGAGAATTATCCTCACTTTTGTTCTGCTGAAAACAACTACGCTCTGTATTTCAATCAGAACGATTTCAGCTGGGCAGGAACGGTGTTTGTGATGTTCCTGACACCAATTGCTGTTACTTCTGATATGCATTTGCTTTTAAGCTATCTGGTCGGTGCATCACAAAGCACAACGTTTTATCTTGTGAAAAAGACAGATAAAACAGGGGCGGAACTGGCTCAGCATATTTATGATGAAATCAAGGCGGAAAACGCCTTGCAATTATCCTTCCAATGGCTGTATTCTGATGATTTTATTTCTGTGATGCAGTCGCTGGAAAGTATTCCGAAGGGAGAATATTATCTTGCATTCAGCGGCACATCGGATAATTCACATCCGATGGTCAAATCTATCAAATTTATGAAAGGGTGATTTTATGAAAGATACCATTTGCCTGATTGCAGGCATTGTCGGCGGATTTATCGCAACGCTGCTCGGTGGCTGGGATTCTTCTCTTGCAACTCTTATAGTATTCATGGGCATTGATTTTGTGACAGGCATCGTGACTGCTGCAATGGGAAAATCCAAGCACAGCGAAAGCGGCACACTCAACAGTACAGCCGGCTGGGTCGGACTTGCAAAAAAATTCTGTATTCTGCTTATGGTGGTTGTCGGTGTGAGAATCGATATTCTCATCGGCACAAATTACATCCGTGATGCCGTTTGTATCAGCTTTTGTCTGAATGAACTGCTCTCTATTATCGAAAACACGACACTTATGGGAATCCCTTTCCCGTCTGCATTCAAAAAAGCAATTGATGTTCTGCAAACGAAAGTAGGCAGAACCGAAGATGAAAAGGAGGACGAATAAATGGCTATTTTAAGACCTGATACAACAACTACTCTGAGCGGAGTAAAAATCAACGAGTACTTACTCACCAAGCATAACCCTAATCATATCGATATGCCCTCTGTTTCAATGGAGGGCAAAGTTATCGGCGTAACAGTCCACAATACCGACTGGATTTCTGTAGCAATCGGAACGACACCTGCGGAACAGTACACCAGAGCAACCGTCAATGGTAATATGAAAGATGTGCGTGTCCACTATTATGTGGATAATGTGTGTGCATGGCAGAATCTGCCTTTATCCTTAAGTGGCTGGCACGCTGCTGATGGCAGTGTCAATGGCAATCGTAGAACAATTGCGATCGAGTGCATTATGTCATCTGCGTATAATGTGACAGATAAGAAGTCTGAGGACAATTGTGCAAGATTGGCGGCAGCTTTGCTGAAAAAATACAATCTTGATATTAACCACCTCTTTACCCGCACCCACTGGCTCAATGTCAGAGATGGCAAATCGGGCAGTGTAGATTATCTCAATACAGCAAGAAACTCCTACAAGATGTGTCCGCTTTACATTCTGCCTCACTGGGCAGAGTTCAAGAAGAAAGTACAGGCATATATGGACGCAGGTTCTTCAACACCTGCAACATCTTCTCCAAAACAGCTTTATCGAGTAAGAAAAACATGGGCTGATGCTAAGTCGCAGATTGGTGCTTTTTCTTCTCTTGAAAATGCAAAGAAAGCCTGCAAGGCAGGCTACAGCGTTTTTGACAATTCAGGCACAGTGGTATATACCATTGCCGAAAAGACATACGCAAAAGGTGTAAAGATTAATCTGAGCAATGTCACCTTGTATTCCTCCAGTACAGCCAAAACCGGTACAAAGAAATCCAGTACATACTATTTATATGATGGACAGATTGTAAATGGCAGAATGCGTATTACAAATTCTGTTGCAAACTGCGGAAAAACGCCTGCCGGTTCCTATGTCACCGGTTGGGTGAACAAGGCTGACATCTGATAACGATCCCCACGAGATATGAATTTTTCATATTTCGTGGGGATTTTTTGTTTTTCGGTACTCAAAAGCCATATTTCCGTCCTATGTAAAGTAGGAGGTGATTTCAATGACAGATGCACAAAAATCTACTGTACTCACATTGCGTTCAAAGGGAATGTCGTTTTCTATGATAGCGGAAACTGTAGGATTGTCTGTCAACACGATAAAATCCTTTTGCAGCAGACATAAAGGGCAGTTCTGCCTTTGCTGCGGCGAGCCAATCACGCAGCCGCCAAGAGTACGTCAGAAAAAGTTCTGTTCGGATAAATGCAGAATGAAATGGTGGAATGCTCATATAAAAGATGTTAACAGGAAAGCCATGTACGATTTTATCTGCTCAAATTGTGGTAAGCCTTTTCAGGCATACGGCAATAATCACAGAAAATACTGCTGCCACAGATGCTATATTCTTGCACGATTTGGAGGTGAAAAAGATGGATATTCAGAAGGAAGCCATGTACCAGGTGACGATGAGCATTGTAAAGAAGATGTTTCATGCAAATTTGATTTCGGAGGATGAATATCGTCAGATTGATACAATGTTCAGGGAGAAATACGAGCCGAAAATCGGCACATTATTCGTTGACTTAGAGCCTGAACAGCGGTAATATGTGTAGTGAAAGGAGGGCTGTTATGCGTAAAATCATCAAAATAGAACCTACGGAGCCCGTATTGCCAAGGCGAAAGCGAGTGGCTGCTTATGCTCGTGTATCAATGGAGTGTGAACGCCTTATGCATTCAATGTCAGCACAAATAAGCTACTATAGCGAACTGATACAAAAGAATCCCGAATGGGAGTACGCAGGTGTTTATGCTGATAATTTTATATCAGGAACAGAGACCAAGAAACGGCAGGAGTTTCAGAGAATGATTTCTGACTGTGAAAAAGGACTCATTGATATTATCCTTTGCAAGAGTATATCACGATTTGCCAGAAACACAGTGGATCTTCTGGAAACGATACGGCATCTGAAAGATATCGGTGTTGAAGTACGATTTGAAAAAGAGAACATCAATTCCTTGTCGGGTGATGGCGAACTGATGCTGACCATTCTCGCCAGCTTTGCACAGGAAGAAAGCCGTAGTCTTTCTGAAAATGTAAAGTGGGGCATTCGGAAACGCTTTGAAAAAGGTGATCCATGCAATCGAAATCCAATACTCGGCTATGAATGGGTTGATGACAAACTGGTCGTTGTCCCGGAAGAAGCAGAAATTGTAAAGAGAATATTCCGAAACTTCCTTGACGGAAAATCAAGGCTGGAAACGGAACGGGAACTGAATGCCGAAGGTATCACAACAAAGAGAGGATATCGCTGGATAGATTCCAATATAAAGGTTATTCTGACCAATATCACGTATACAGGCAATATGCTTCTGCAAAAGGAATACATTACCGACCCGATTACCAAACGCCGAAAGAAGAATAACGGCGAACTGCCAAAATACTATGTGGAAAATACGCATGAAGCCATTATAGATATGGAGACTTTCAGGTGGGTGCAGGAGGAAATGGAAAGAAGGAAAAAGTTAGGCCCTCTGGCAAACAAATCACTGAATACCTGCTGCTTTACAGGAAAAATCAAGTGTCCTTTCTGCCATAAAAGCTATATGCATGAAGTCAGAACAGACCGAGGTTATGCAGAATACTGGCTTTGTGGAAGCAGAAAGATAAAAGGCGGTCGCTGTACTGTCGGCGGCAGTATCAATCATAAGCACTTACAGGAAACCTGTGCAAAAGTACTTGGATTGCAGGAATTTGATGAGGCTGTTTTTCTTGAACGTGTGGATGTTATTTATGTTCCGAAGCGTGAAACATTAGAGTTTCATCTGAAAGACGGAACAGTTGTAACGGAAGCGTGTAAAAACACAGGCCATCAGGACTGCTGGACGGAAGAACGAAGGGCTGCCACTTCCTTGAAACGCAAAAATGGAAAAAGACCGAATCGGGCGGATATGACTTGTTTCTCAAAAGTGATTAAATGCGTAAGGTGCGGATGTAATTTCCGGAAAGGCACACGCACCTCTGCAAATGGCGACAAAGTTAGTCACTGGAGATGTTCGGAACATAAAGGATGTAATTCCGTAAGTCTTCGTGATGATTTACTGCGTACTATGGCAGCACAGGTTCTCAGCATCGATGCATTTAATGAAGAGGAGTTTGAACAGAGAATTGACCATATCGATGTGGAAGAAGACAGACTGGAGTTCTATTTTCGAGATGGTCATTCTGTAACGGATCATTGGCCAATACCAAGGAGGAAAAAATGCCAAAAATAACGAAAATACCTGCATCAATCAGCCGATACACATCAGCACCGATTGATGCACCTGTCAAGCGTAAGGTTGCTGCCTATGCTCGTGTGTCAACCGACAGCGAAGAACAGTTAACTTCATACGCTGCTCAGATAAGCTATTACACTGAATACATAAAAGGACGTGAGGACTGGGAGTTTGTTGGGGTGTACACTGATGAGGGTATCAGCGGTTGTTCCACCAAACGCAGAGAGGGCTTTCAGCGAATGATATCGGACGCAATGGCAGGAAAAATTGACCTTATCATAACAAAAAGTGTGAGCCGTTTTGCAAGAAATACTGTTGACAGCCTGACAACCATTCGTCTTCTGAAAGAAAATAACGTGGAGTGTTATTTTGAAAAAGAGAATATCTGGACGTTCGACGGCAAAGGAGAACTGCTTCTTACCATTATGTCGAGTATAAGCCAGGAAGAAGCACGTTCTATTTCAGAGAATGTAACCTGGGGACACAGAAAGCGTTTTGCCGATGGTAAGGTTAGTGTTGCCTACAGCCGGTTTCTCGGATATGACAAAGGCCCTGATGGAAAAATGGTTGTGAACCCGGAACAGGCCGAAATTGTAAAGCTGATATACCGTCTGTTTCTTGAAGGCATGACACCGCATACGATTGCTATTCATTTAACAGAGAAAGGCATTAAAACGCCCGGCGGAAAAGATAAGTGGAATGCAACTACAATCCGCCGTATTCTGACAAATGAAAAGTACAAAGGTGACGCACTCCTTCAGAAAGAATTTACTGTGGACTTTCTGACCAAAAAGACAAAGAAAAACTGTGGTGAAATACCGATGTACTATATCGAAGATGACCATGAAGCCATTATCGATCCTGCAGTATTTGATATGGTTCAGCAGGAAATGGAACGCAGAAAGACAGGAACATCACGCTATAGCGGTGTCAGTATCTTTTCAAGTAAAATTAAGTGCGGTGAATGCGGAGGGTGGTATGGGGCTAAGGTCTGGCACTCCACCGACCAGTACCGTAAAGTTATCTACCGCTGCAACAACAAATATAACGATGAGCGCTGTACTACACCGCACATCATGGAAGAGGAAGTAAAGGCTGTGTTTCTGAAAAGCCTGAATAAGCTGCTTGCCAATCGGGATGAACTGATAGAAAACGTAAAGCTGATTTGTGATAAGCTGACCAATACATCAGAACTGGAAGCCGAAAAAGAAAAATATGCCGGGGAAATGTCCCTTGTTGCGGATATGGTTCAGGCGGCAATGCTGGAGAATGCTCGTATCGCACTCGACCAGGAGGAGTACCGGCAGAAAAATGATGTCCTTTCCGCACGATTTGAGGCGGCAAAGAAAAAGCATGACGAATTGGCCATGCGGATTGAAGAAATAGAAACACGAGGACAGAATCTCCGCCACTTTCAGGAAACGCTGGAATCCTTAAACGGACAGGTGACTGAATTCGATAGCGACCTTTGGGGTTCATTGGTTGATTACATCACGGTTTATGAGAACGGAGAAAAAACGGTTACTTTCAGAGATGGAAGTGTGATTTAAGAGAATGATGAAATAAAGGGTCTACTGCAGTATGTGCGTACTGTAGCAGACCCTTTTTGTTTGACTCCTTAAGAGGTAGTGGTTATGCGTTTTGGTCTTTCAAATATCTGATTGATAAAAAGAAGAAATGGGTCAAATACCCGATTAAACAGCCACATATAAATTGAGCCAAATACATTTGTAAAAATACGAAGTAAAACTGCATAAGCAAGACCAAAAGTTGGTACAGCCACTGTAATTGCGCTGAATGCATTAAATGCAGATTGCCATACATAGCTGGCAGAGAATCCGGTTCCGATTCCTCCAATAATTCCAAGGCAAGGACGAATTTCTTCCGGCAAAATCAAATATGAAATAAAAAAGATTGCACTGCCTAATATATTGCCTAAAACACGATGCTTTGTGCGATATTCGACATCTTTACGAAATGGTATCAGAACGGACATTGCGGCAATACCAATCCAGTATACTCTCGGAACATTGAGAAGTGCAGCGATTAACATTGCACTGGAAATGCTCACAGAAAGACAGATTTGCCATCTGGTACGGGAAGAAGAAAGATGAATCTCTTTAAATAAGTCCATGAAGCTGCGTTTATATTCCACCTTGCGATGCTTAAAATATAGAATAGAGGCGGTCAAAACAGCTCCGATCAAAAGACTGATCAAACGCATCTGGTATGCTTTTCCGCTTACATCATAACCAAACAGGAGAAGATAGGAAAGCACAAAAGTAGAATGGTTGAACATCGTAATGTTATGACATCCTATCAGTGCCAGAGCGAAAATGCAGATGAGATTGATGCAGAATGACAGTCCGGTGGGAGCGAGATTAGACAGCTTCGGACCAAATGCAAGAATACCATA
>ENA-USTZ01001103-USTZ01001103.1-human-gut-metagenome-genome-assembly--contig:-NODE-1103-length-10847-cov-3.998236_pt1 | contig 10847 bp, 9 predicted proteins | sample MGYA00250049_ERZ773375 | MGnify/ENA primary metagenome ERZ773375 (study PRJEB29103, sample SAMN06111956) | human gut metagenome | biome: human gut; feature: ankylosing spondylitis patient; material...
ATGGAAAATTCATCCGCGGCTTCATCACACCAAAGTACGACGACAATGCTGTTTCCGCTCCTGGATTAAGCAAGGGCAAAGATATCAAAACCATCGCTCATGAGGTAATTGTTGGACTGTGGGGGAGAGGTGATAACCGTAAGAAACTGCTTACTGAGTACGGATACAGCTACTCAGAAGTTCAGAACATGGTTAATCAGATTCTGAATGGATCAGCGGTAACACCGTCCAACACCAAACAGGATCAGAACCAGTCAGTTTCAAAGAAAGTGGTGGCTACCTGTTCTGCCAAGCAGTTTAACAAAACCTGTGCTGGTGAATATAAAACAACGGCAGTTCTTTATTGCCGTAATGATGCCGGAACCAATAAGAAAGCTATTTGTAAAATCCCGGCTGGCACTAAGGTTAAATGCTATGGCTACTACACAATGGCAAACGGAGTTAAGTGGCTGTACATCCAGTTTGTACTTGATGGTATACAGTATACGGGCTTCTCATCCAGTGCTTACTTAGCAAAGTAGGAGATTCACATGATCACGTTCAGACAAAAGGGTGATTTTTCTAAGCTGACTCGATTCTTAGAGCGAGCAAAGGAATCGGTTCGTCTCGGTGACCTCGATAAGTATGGTCGAGAGGGCGTAGCCGCCCTTGCGTCTGCAACACCAGTTGATACGGGACGGACGGCAAATTCGTGGCACTACAAGATAGAGCAGAAGCAAAGTTCTGTGTCGATCAGCTTTTACAACACAAATATTCAAAATGGAGTCCCTATTGCAGTTATTTTGCAGTACGGACATGCAACAAGAAACGGCGGCTGGGTACAGGGGCGAGACTACATCAATCCTGCTATCCAGCCTATTTTTGACAAAATTGCAGATGCGGCATGGAAGGAGGTTACTAAGCTATGAGTACAACCGTTGATGAACGTGTCGTCGAAATGCGGTTTGATAACATGGAGGACGTCATCTTCGGCGGCACCCAGTCCCGCGGTGCCATGGGCTATGCCTCCGTCGCGCTGACCATCGACAACAGCGACCACGGTCTGGATATGGACGCCGACGAGGTCACGATCGGCCGCCGGTACTACCGCAGCGGCGAGAGTGAATACTCCATCAACGGCCAGAACGTCCGCTTAAAGGACGTGTACGAGCTGCTGCTCGACACCGGCATTGGCCGCGACGGCTATGCCATCGTCGGTCAGGGCCGCATTGCCGAGATCGTTGGTGCAAAATCAGCGGAGCGCCGCGAAATTTTTGAGGAAGCGTCCGGCATCGCCAAGTACCGCTACCGCAAAAACGAGGCCGAGCGCCGCCTGGACGCCGCCGAGGGCAACTTAGAGCGCCTGCGGGATATTCTGGGTGAGCTGGAAAAGCGCGTCGGCCCCCTGAAACGCGACAGCGAGAAGGCCCAGCAGTTTCTGGAATTGAGCGAGAAGCGCAAGACACTGGAGATCACACTCTGGGTCGATGCCATCCGCCGCGCCAACGACTCGCTGCGCGACCAGCAGCGCAAGTACGAGGCCGCCCAGGCCGACTATGACCGCCTGAGCCGCCAGCTGGACGAGTTTGACGAAAAAAGCGCGTCCCTGCGTGCCGAGGCCCAGCAGCTGATGCTGGCCGTCGAGCAGGCCAACGCCGACATCCGCGCCATCACCGAGGCAAACGTCGGCAGCGAGAGCGAGATCGCCGTCCTGAAAAACGAGAGCGAGCACAGCCGGTTCCGCATCGACGAGGCTGCGTCCGAATTGGAGCGCGCCGGGCAGGGCCGCGAGAGCATCGAGCGCGAGGCCGCGGACCACCGCGCCGCCATCGAGACGCTGAAAAGCGGCATGGCCGGGCTGGACGCCCGCGTGGCCGAGCTGCGCGAGGCCCTGCGTGCCCTTGAGGAAAAGGCCGCTGCCAGCGGCGAGCGCCGCGACGTCATTGACGCCGCCATGGCCCGCCTGCAGGACACCGCCACCGCCGCCAGGGTCAGCGCCGCGTCGGCGCAGTCGGCAGGGGAGGCTGCGGCCAACCGCCTGGCCGAGGCACAGCGCCAGGCCGAGGAGCTGAAAGCCGGCGCCGCCGCCACCGACGAGGAACGCCGCCGCGCCGAGCGCCGCTTTAAGGACGCCGAGGAGGCCGTGACCCGCAACGACAACATCAAGGCGGGCCTGAAGCTGAAATTGGACAGCCGCCGCCGTCAGCAGGCCGAGGCTGCCGACAACCTGCAGAAGGCGGACCGAGAAAGGTCCGCCGCCGCCCAGCGCATCCACATTCTGGAAGATCTGGAGCGCAACATGGACGGCTACCAGCAGAGCGTCAAGGCCGTCATGCGCGCGGCGGGCGGCGGGCGGCTGCGGGGCATCATCGGCCCCGTGGCGGGCATCATCACCGTCGAAAAGGGCTACGAGACCGCCATTGAGACAGCGCTCGGCTTTGCGCTGCAGAACATCGTCGTCGAGGACCAGGGCTGTGCCCGCGCCGCCATCGGCTTTTTGAAGGACGAGCGCGCAGGCCGCGCTACGTTTTTGCCGCTGGACACCGTGCAGGGCTCCCGCTTCACGGGACGCCTGACCGGCACGGCGGAGGTCGCCGCCGACCTGGTCAGGACAGACCCGAAATATCAGCATATCATCGACAATCTGCTGGGCCGCATCATCGTGGTCGAGGACCTGACCGAGGCGTCCGCCGTGGCGCGGAACCTCGGCTACCGGAACCGCATCGTCACGCTGGACGGCCAGGTCATCAACGCGGGCGGCTCGTTCACCGGCGGCTCCACCGCCCGCAGCGTCGGCGTGTTCAGCCGCAAGCAGGAGCTGGACGAGCTGCGCAGCAAGCTGACGAAGCTCGAGCAGAAACGCACCGAGGCGGAAAAGGAATTGGCCGCCCGCAAGGCCGAGGTGGACAACCTCTCGGCCCAGCTGGCCGGTGCCGAGGGCGAGGGCATGAACGCCGCGACGGAGCACGTCCGCGCGAACCTCGAGCTCGAGCGCCTGACGAAGGCCGCCGCCCAGTACGACGAGACGGCCCGGAGCATCGAGGCCGAGATCGCCGCCCAGCAGGCCGCCGTGACCCGGAACGAGACCGCGCGCACCGAGGCCGAGAAGGCCCGGACCGACGCCGAGGCCGAGCTGGCGCAGTACACCGCCGAGCTGGCCGCCTTGGGCGAGAGCACGGGCAGCCTGACGGCAGAACGCGAAAAGATCACCGGTGAGCTCTCCGAAAAGCAGCTGCAGCGCCTGGCGGACGAGAAGGACGTCGGCCTGCATGAGGCCGCGCTGGAGGGCTTGCGGAGCCGTACCGGTGAGGCCGATGCCCGCGCCCGCGAGCTGCAGACGGCGATTGAGGCCGCCAAGGCAAAAATCGAGGCCAACGCGCTGAAAATCGCCGAGATGGAGCGCGTGCGCGGCGACAACCAGCAGAAAATTGCCGCCGCGGAGGAAACGATTCGATCTGCCAACGCGGCCCGCCTCGAAAAGGAGGCTGCGATCTCGAAGCTGGGGCAGGACAACCGCGCCCTGACCGACGAGCGCGAGCGGATGAGCGGTGAGATGGCCCGCCTGGCCGAGCGCCGCACCGCCGCCGAGACCGAGCTGAACGACACCAACAGCAAGCTGTGGGAGGAATACCAGCTGACCGAGAGCGAGGCCCGCAGCCAGTGTGTGCCGTTTGAGAGCCTGACCGAGCTGCGCCGCAGCGTGACCGAGGTCCGCGGCAAGATCCGCGCCTTGGGCAACGTCAACGTCGGCGCGATCGACGAATATAAAGAGGTCAGGGAGCGCTATGACTTCATGAAGGCGCAGGTCACCGACGTCGAAAAGGCGAAGGCCGAGCTGACGAAGATGATCGCCGAGCTGTGCAGCGAGATGCAGGAGCTGTTCACGGCGAGCTTTAAGCAGATCAACGCGAACTTCCAGCAAATTTTCAAGGAGCTGTTCGGCGGCGGTCATGCGCGGCTGTACCTGTCGGATGAAGCGAACGTGCTGGAATCCGGCATTGAAATTGAAGTCTCGCCCCCGGGCAAGGTCATCAAGAACCTGTCCGCGCTTTCCGGCGGCGAGCAGGCGCTGGTCGCTATCTCGATCTATTTCGCCATCCTGCGCGTCAACCCCGCGCCGTTCTGCTTCCTCGATGAGATCGAGGCCGCGCTGGACGACGTAAACGTCGCGCGCTATGCGCAGTATCTGCGCCGCATGACGGACCGCACCCAGTTCATTGTCATCACCCACCGCCGCGGCACGATGGAGGCCGCCGACGTCCTCTACGGCGTCACGATGCAGGAGGACGGCGTGTCGAAGATTTTGCGCTTGGATCTGGATAATGTGAGCGCGGACCTTATTACCTGATGGCATGTAGGGGCCGGGCATGCCCGGCCCGCCACATAAATACGACCACCCGCCAATGGGAAGCCACACAAACCCGCGGGGCGGCAAATCAAAAGTAAGGAGGGCCACGATGGGCTTTTTCAACTTTTTCAAACGCGATATTTCCGAGGAGGAATTTCAGGAGCAGCAAAAGGTCAAGCGCGGGCTGGAAAAGACCCGCACGGGCTTTTTCCAGAGCATCGTCAATACGCTGACCAACGCGCAGATCGACGATGATCTGTACGACCAGCTCGAGGAACAGCTCATTCTGGCCGACGTCGGCCCCGCCTGCGCCGTGCGTCTGGTGGACGAGCTGCACGACGAGGTCAAGGAAAAACACCTGAAAACCGGTCAGGAGGCGCTGGACGCGCTGCGCGGCATCATCTGCCAGGAGCTGACCCCCCGCTACCCGATGGATCTGGACGGCAAGCCCGCCGTCATTCTGGTCATCGGCGTCAACGGCGTCGGCAAGACCACGACGATTGCCAAGCTGGCCGGCCTGTACAAAAAGCAGGGCCGCCGCGTCATGCTGGCAGCGGGCGATACCTTCCGCGCCGCCGCCAGTGAGCAGCTGGAGCTCTGGGCCGAGCGCGCCGACGTGCCGCTGGTCCAGGCCGGCATGGGCGCGGACCCGGCGGCGGTCATCTTCGACGCCGTCAAGAGCGCCAACGCCCGCGGCTACGACATGGTCATTGCCGACACCGCCGGACGTCTGCACAACAAGAAGGGCCTGATGGACGAGCTGTCCAAAATCTCCCGCAGTGTCAAGAAGGCCAGCCCCGAGGCGAGCCTTGAGGTGCTGCTGGTGCTCGACGCCATCACGGGCCAGAACGCCATCAGCCAGGCCGAGGAGTTCTGCAAGGCCGCCAACGCCACCGGCGTGGTGCTGACCAAGCTCGACGGCACGCCCCGCGGCGGCTGCGCGGTCTCTGTGTGGGAGAACCTCGGTCTGCCCATCCGCTTCATCGGCGTCGGCGAGAAGATCGACGACCTGATGGAATTTGACGCACAGACCTTCGTCGAAAGCCTGCTGCCGGAATCCGCCCTGCAGAAGGACGGAGAAAAAGAGGAAGGGGAGAGCGAAGCATGATCGTTTGCGCCGCCAGCAACAACGCGGGCAAGCTGAAGGAATTGCGCCGCATTCTGGAACGCATGGGCCATGAGGTCAAGAGCCTGCGGGAGCTGGGGATCAATCTTGACCCCGAGGAAACCGGCACGACATTTGCCGAGAACGCCCGCATCAAGGCCGAGGCGTTCTGCAAGGCCAGCGGCCTGCCCACCGTGGCCGATGACTCCGGCCTCTGCACCGACGCGCTGCACGGTGCGCCCGGCGTCTACAGCGCCCGCTACGCCGGGCATCACGGCGACGACGACGCGAACAACGCAAAGCTGCTGCGGGAGCTGGCCGACGTGCCGGAGGAACAGCGCGGCGCAAAGTTCGTGTCGGCGGTCTGCTTCATGCTGCCGGACGGACGCGCACTGGAGGTCGAGGGCGAGTGCCCGGGCCGCATTGCGTTTACATTGCAGAACGGCGACTACGGCTTCGGCTATGACCCGCTGTTCATCCCCGACGAGTACGGCGCACCCGACGGCAAGCGCCCGAACACCGAACGCCGCAGCTACGCACAGCTCACCCCCGACGAGAAGGACGCCATCAGCCACCGCGGCCGGGCAATGGAGAAGCTGGAAGCGGAATTGCCGACGTTTTTGGGGTGACATTTAAATGCCTTCCCCTTTGGGGGAAGGTGGCCGAGGCCCCGCCCGAGGCCGGATGAGGGGCAGCCTTGCGGCGGGTACCCGTGAACGGGAGGCTACCGCGAACTCCGCCCTCATCAGTCGCCTGCGGGCGACAGCTTCCCCCGAGGGGGAAGCCTTTGTAGGGGCCGGGCATGCCCGGCCCGCAGCATAAAAGCAGCAACCCGTTTAAAAGGAAACCACACAGACTAGAGGGCCGGGCATGCCCGGCCCCTACCGAGATATATACAATAAAAAGGAGATAATTTATGGCACTTACCAGCAAACAGCGCGCGGCTCTGCGCAGCGCGGCGAACACGATGGACCCCGTTTACCAGATCGGCAAGGGCGAGATCGACGACACCCTCAAGCAGGGCATCGCCGACTGCATCGCCGCACGCGAGCTTATCAAAGTAAAGGTGCTGGAAAACAGCGAATATTCCGCCCGCGAGGCCGCCGACATCCTGTGCGAGGCGCTGGACTGCGAGTGCGTGCAGGTCATTGGCCGCAAATTCGTGCTGTTCAAGCAGAAGAAAAAGGAAAGCGCCTACACCGCCGTGCTGGCAAAATGAAAACACTGCTCTACGGCGGGACGTTCGACCCGCCCCACAACGGCCACATGAACAACCTGCGCGCCGCGCTGGCACTGGTACAGCCGGACCGCGCCCTCGTTATGCCCGCGGGCACGCCGCCCCACAAGCACGCCAGCGCCACCCCGGCAGAGCTGCGCCTGCAGATGTGTGCCTGCTTTACAGAGCTGTCCCCGGCGGTGCAGGTCAGCGATTGGGAGATACGCCGGGGCGGGCGCAGCTACACCGTGCACACGCTGGAATGGCTGCGCGGCCAAGACCCGGACGGCGCGCTGTACCTCTGCGTCGGCAGCGACATGCTGCTGACGTTTCAGGAATGGTACCGCTGGCAGGATATGCTGAAAATGGTTGCCCTCGTCGTCGAGAGCCGCACCGGCACCGATGAGGCCGCCCTGCACGCCGCCGCCGCAGAACTGAAAAAGGCCGGGGGCCGCGTCCTTTTTGCCCGCGCCGAGAGCTACCCCTGCGCGTCGAGCGACATCCGCAGCGGGAAGATCCCGCGGGAGCAGTGGCCGGAGGTGCTGCCGCCGGAGGTGCTGGCAGTGATAAAGGAGCATCGGCTGTACGGGAGCCTGTAGGGCGGCCTGCCCCCACCCCGCCCTACGCATGACCCGAAAAGGGGCGATAAAGCCGCCCCTGCGAACCTTCCGGCAGATTGTAGGGGACGCATATATGCGTCCCGCGGAGCATTGCGGCAGCCGCAAAATTGCCCGGAGCGGTCAAGACCGCTCCCTACAAGCCTGCCATAAATGTTGCTCTGTAGGGAGGGGTCTTGACCCCTCCGCGGACGCTGCCGCCATCACAATGCAAAAATTGTAAAAGAGAGGGGAAGGACTGCCATGGATTACTCCGAAGCCAAGAAGTTGGTCAAGGCCCGCCTGAGCGAAAAGCGCTGGACGCACACGAAAAATGTAAAAAAAATGGCTGTAAAACTTGCCAGGCGCTGGGGCACAGACCCGGAAAAGGCCGCTATGGCGGCAATTTTGCACGATTCCGCCAAGGAACTGCCCAAGCAGGAGTTGTTGCAGATTTTTGCCGATAATGCTATAATAGCAGAAAATGCCCCCGCACGTCCGTCGCCGGTCTGGCACGGCATCGCCGCCGCCATCCTGGCCGAAACGCAATGGGGCATCACCGACCCGGAAATTTTGTCTGCTATCCGCTGCCATACTACCGGCAAGCCGGGAATGTCCAAGCTCGATAAGATCATCTATTTGGCCGATATGACCAGCGCCGAGCGCGACTGGCCCGGCGTAGACGACCTGCGCGCGCTGGAAATGCAAGATCTGGACCGGGCCCTTTGCGACGCACTCAAGCGCAGCATTGATTTTGTGGAAGAAAAGGGCGGCTCGCTGGACCCTGAAAGCGTCGCCGCTTATGAGTATGCAAAAGCACACCTTGAATAAAAACACTCCACAGAGCAGGGAGGAAATGTAATGAGCGAACCGCGTAAGCTGTATACCGGCAGTGCATCGGGCGGGCTGGATCAGGAGCAGTATGAGGCTGCCCGCCGCCGCGCCCAACAACTGGCCGAGCAGAATGCCCGCCGCCGCACCGTGCAGCAGCCCATGCGCACGGCCCAGGGACGGCATATCAGCCAGCGCCCCGTTGTGACCGGGCAGCCGGCCCCCGCACCCGAGCCGCCGGTACAGGAGCCTGTCCAGCAGGCTGCGCCCGCACCGGAAAGACCCCGTGAGCTGACCTACGCCCAGCGGCAGGCCATGGCCTACCGCGCCGCTGCCGAGCGCAAATATGGCGATACCTTGCAGTTTCAGGTGCAGCGCCCCCGCCGCACCGTGAACCGCCCGCCGGAGCCGGAGCAGCGCGCCCGGCAGGCCGCCGCCCAGCTGTATGAGCAGCCCGCGGCCCCGCGGCAGGTGCAGCAGTCCGCCCCGCGCCCCCAGGCGCAGGCCCCTGTGCAGCAGGCGGCCCCCGTCGGCGGCATCCGGCTGGAGGAGGCTGCCGCGCAGCCCCGCCGCGCAAAGCATGCGGATGCCCCGCAGCCCGCAGCCCATAAGCCCCGCACCGCCGCAGGCGGCAATGGCGGCAGCCGCAAGCCCCCGCGCGATGAGGACGATGCCCCGCGCAAGGCAAAGGGCAGAAAGTCCGGCAAAAAGGGCAGCAGCGGCAAGGGCGGAAACGGGAAAAAGAAGAAAAAGATCCGCTGGTGGCAGATCCTGCTCATCACGCTGCTCGTCATCGCGCTGATCTTCGGCGGTGCGTTCGCGCTCATCATGGGGGCCATCACCCCGGCGGGCGGCAACATCAAGCTGAACCAGCTCATCAACACGCCCAAGGAATTCCAGGGCAAGGAGTTCAACATCCTTGTCACCGGCGTTGACCGTTCGTCCACCGGCGATCTGTCCGCAGGTGCGGCCAATGACTCCAACGTCAACGACGGCATGACCGATATGATTTTGTATGTCCATTTCAACAATGAGACGGGCGAGATGAAGATGCTGCAGATCCCGCGTGATACAATGGTCACGACGGACGCGAGCGTCTCCGGCAACTACCGCATCAACGGCGTGGCCAAGACCCAGGGCAGCGACGGCAACAACAACATGGCCGCCCTGTGTGAGCTGGTCGCAGACCAGTACAAGCTGCCTATCGACGGCTTTATGACGATCCGTCTGGAAATGCTGACCGAGCTGGTAGACCTGTTCGGCGGCGTGGAGATCAACGTCCCCATGGATGTAGACTACGCCGCGCTGGGGCTGGGAGACAGCGTCATTCACGCCGGCTACCAGACGTTGAACGGTGCGTCGATGGAGTTCCTGCTGCGTGCGCGTAAAATTTACCCCGACGGCGACATTGGCCGCCTGAACATGCAGCGCCAGTTCTACGCGGCGCTGTTCCGCAAGCTCAAGAGCATCGGCAACATCTGGGACGTCGCCAAGCTGACCCCCGCCGTGCTGAACTATATGGAGACGAACCTCAGCGCGTCCGACCTCATCAGCTTTGCCATCAGTATGCTGAAAATTGATTCCAGCAAGATCATGATCTGCCAGATGCCGGTCATCAGCGGCCCGCAGTACAACGGCCAGTCGCTTTTGTACCCCGCGCGGCAGGCGGATGCGGACCTGCTGAACCAGTACTTCCGCGAGAACACCGGTCCCGTCGATGCCAGCCAGCTGAACCTGTGCGACAATGTCATTGACCTGTCCGGCTACACGGCCACCGACCCGAACATCCAGCAGATGGGCGGCCTGATGGCCGAGGCGGACGACGCGCAGAAGAACGAGAACCTCGACGGCTCCAACCAGGTCACCGACATCATGGCGTCCGAGTCCACGGCGGAGAGCGAGAGCACCGACACGGATTCCACCGATACCGAGAGCCAGCCGGCAGCGTAATACAGAAAAACTTCGGGTAAAGGCGAAGCTCTCTCCCTCAGCCGCCTGCGGGCGGCAGCTCCCTCGCAGAGGGAGCCGAGAGCCCCTTGGCCCCCTCTGCGAGGGTGACTCCCCACGGTGTGGGGAGATGTCGCGAAGCGACAGAGGGGCCCGGGCCCGAAGGGCTCCCGCCGCAGCGGGTGGGGGAGAGAACCTCCCGCAGCCCGAAACCTACCCCTTTAAGGAGAACATCTATGGAAAGCAAAGAACTTGCCATTCGTCTGGCGCGTGCGCTGGACGCAAAGAAGGCCGTCAACGTCCACATTCTGGCCGTGGAGGACCTGACCACCGTCACCGAATATTTCGTCATTGCCACGGGTATGTCCACCACCCATGTCGGCGCACTGGCCGATGAGGCCGAGTTCCAGCTGGACCGCGAGGGCGTCAAGGTGCTGCGCACCGAGGGCCACGACGGCAAGCGCTGGGTGCTGCTGGACTACGGCAGCGTCATCGTCCACGTCTTTACCCAGGAGGCTCACGACTACTACGACCTCGAGCACCTCTGGGCCGACGCCACGGTTGTGCCCGCCAGCGAGTGGATGCCGGAGCAGCCCGAGAACGAGCAGTAAAAATGCGGAACGGCTTCCCCCTTGGGGGAAGCTGTCAGCGGCCCCGACCGCTGACTGATGAGGCCAGACTTTCCCGCGGCAGCCTATAAACGGGCAGCGGCGGCACACGCGCCCCTCATCCGGCCCTGCGGGGCCACCTTCAGTCTACGCGCTAAGAGCCGCCTTCGGCGGTTGCGCTCCGACACGCGCCTGCGGGCGCAGCCCCTCGGGGGAA